>Ga0308175_100000597_pt1 | contig 24373 bp, 22 predicted proteins | sample PhyCR1_3_FD_203893 | JGI IMG/M metagenome (GOLD analysis project Ga0308175, IMG submission 203893) | Soil microbial communities from UC Gill Tract Community Farm, Albany, California, United States - DLSLS.C.R1 | ecosystem: Environmental > Terrestrial > Soil > Agricultural land | place: USA...
CACGCGCGGGACCCGCTCTGGGTCCCGCCGTTGCGTCGGGACGTGGCCCTCCTGCTCAACCGCAACAAGAACCCCTTCTTCGAGCACGCCGAGGCGGAATACTTCCTGGCCGAGCGGGGCGACCAGATCGTGGGCCGGATCGCCGCGATCAGCAATCGGCTGCACAACGAGACGCACAACGACAGGGTGGGCTTCTTCGGCTTCTTCGAGTGTGTGGACGACCAGACGGTGGCCAATGCGCTGCTGGACGCGGCCGCCGGGTGGTGCCGGGCCAAGGGACACGACGTGCTGCGCGGTCCGGCCTCATTCTCGGTGAACGACGAGTGCGGCCTGCTGGTGGATGGCTTCGAAACTCCACCGACGCTCATGATGCCGCACAACCCCCGCTACTACGTCACGCTGCTCGAGCGAGCGGGATTCACCAAGGCCAAGGACCTGCTGGTGTATCAGGGTGGCGATCCGGACCGCTACAAGCCGGTGCCCGAGCGGCTGGCCCGCGGCACCGAGCTGATCCGGCAGCGGATGGGCGTCACCTTGCGGCCGCTCGACATGAAGAACTTCCAGGCAGAAGTCGAGCGGATCAAGGAGCTCTACAATCAGGGCTGGGAAAAGAACTGGGGCTTCGTGCCGATGACCGAGCACGAGATCGACCATCTGGCCGAGCAGTTCAAGCCGGTGGTCATTCCCGAGCTGGTGCCGATGGCCGAGGTGGATGGCAAGGTCATCGGCTTCGGGATCGCCCTGCCCGACCTGAACGTGGTGTTCCGCGGCAACCGCTCGGGACGGATGTTCCCGATGGTGCTCAAGCTGCTCTGGGCCCTCAAGACCCGGAAGATCCGCCGGGCCCGTATCCTCCTGCTCGGCGTCGTGCCCGAGTATCGAGGCAAGGGCGTGGACGCCATGCTGTACCATTGGATCTGGACCAAGTCGGGAGAGCGCGGCATCTACTGGGGCGAGGCGGGCTGGATTCTGGAGGACAATCCCGCCATGAACGCCGGGCTCGAGAAGATGACCTTCACGGTCTACAAGACCTATCGCCTCTACGACCGACCGCTATGAAGGTGATGGTGACGGGAGCCACGGGGTTCGTCGGCAGTCATCTCGCCGAGGCCCTGCGGCGACGGGGGGACGAGGTGACGGTCCTGGCACGGTCCGCCGCCAAGGCGGCGGCGCTCGCTCCGCTCGAGGTACGGGTAGTCCCGGGCGACCTGCATGACCGGACCGCGCTCGAGCTGGCCGGCCAGGCGCAGGACGTAGTGTATCACGTGGCGGGCGTGGTGGCGGCACGGAGCGAGGCGGACTTCATGGCCGCCAACCGCGACGGCACCCGCAACCTGGTGGACACCCTCGGACGGATCGGGACCGGACGGCTGGTATTCGTCTCGTCGATGGCTGCCGCCGGACCGACCATCAAAGGCAGGCCGCTCCGGGGAGACGAGGCCCCCCGTCCGGTGACCGCCTACGGCCGGAGCAAGCTCGCGGCCGAGCAGGCCGTGAGCGCCGCGAGCTTTCCCTGGACCATCATCCGCCCACCGATGGTGTACGGGCCCCGCGACCACGAAGTGCTCAAGGTGTTTCGGCTCGCCCGTTTCGGCGTGGCGCCGGTGCTGGGCGACGGATCGCAGGAGCTCTCGGCGGTGCACGGCGGCGATCTGGCCCAGGCCCTCATCGCCGCCGCGACCACCGCCGGCGCGGCCGGGCGAACTTACTATGCCTGCCACCCCGAGGTCTTCACCGGCGCGGAGCTGGTTCGCGCGGTGGGCCGCACCATGGGCCGGTCGCCGGCGGTGATTCGGGTGCCGGCCGCGATCGGGCGCGCGGTTCTCACGGTTACCGAGGCCGCCGCCAGGCTCACCGGCCACACCACCATCCTCACCGCCGACAAGGCCAACGAGTTCTTCCAGCCGGCGTGGACCGGCGACCCCACACCGCTGATGCGCGATACCGGCTGGCAGGCTGCGCACGACCTCCAGACGGGACTCGAGGAGACCTACCGGTGGTACCGGACGGCCGGATGGCTGTAGCGGTCCAGCCCAGCGCCTCGGTGCAGGCGCCGACGCCGCGTGAGGCGGGCCTGCTCCCGGTTGACGTGGTGCTGCTCGCGTACCTCGCGATCGCCACCGCGGTCGCGGTCCACCGAGCGCCCTCGCAGCCGGGCTGCTGGTGGCTGGTCGTGGCGAACGGCTTCGCCGCGCTGCTCATCGCCCTGTTCACGCGCCCCGGTCTCGGCCGCTTGGGAAGCGCGCTCCGCGAGATCTATCCGCTGCTGCTCCTGGTGGGGTTGTACGGACAGCTGGATGTCCTGAACCGGGGCGTGGTGCGCGTGCACGACGGGCTGGTGCAGCACTGGGAGCTGGCGCTGTTCGGCACGCAGGTAAGCCGCGAGTGGTGGCAGGCGGCCCCCAGCGTGTTCTGGTCCACCGTTCTGCACGGGGCCTATTTCTCGTACTACTTCATCGTGTCGATCCCGGCCGCCTACTTCCTGTGGCGCGGAGACCTGGCATCGGTCAGGCGGTTCGTGCTGGCCGTGATGAGCACGTTCGTGGTGTGCTATCTCGCGTTCATCTTCTTCCCTGTGGCGGGGCCGTACTACGTCTTTGCCCGGCCCGCCGGGTGGTTCATCGCGAATCCCGCCGCTCGGCTGGTGTACGACACGCTCGCGGAAGGCAGCTCTTACGGAGCGGCCTTCCCCAGCTCGCATGTGGCGGCGTCGGTCGCGGCGGCGCTCGCGGCCACGATGGGCTCCCGGCGGCTCGGCGCGGTGCTGCTGATTCCCACGGTGCTGCTCACGGTCGGGGTGGTGTACTGCCAGATGCATTATGCCGTGGACGCGCTGGCCGGGCTCGCGGTAGGCGCCGTAATCACCGGCGCGGTGAGTCGCTGGAGGGCCGCGTGAACGCGGGCAGGCGACTACCGACGCCGCCATGCAAAAAGGGGGGGCCCTGGAGGGCCCCCCTTTTTGCAACCGGCCGGTCTCGACTACTCGACCTTGATCTTGCCGTGCATCCCCAGCGCGAGGTGGGGCAGGCAGTAGAACTTGTAGTCGCCCGTGGGCGCGCCGGCAAAGCTGATCTTGTAGGTCCCGTCCTGCTCGGTGAGCAGCGGGCCCTCGAGCGGGGCCATCTGGTCCGGCATGGCCGCCTTGAGCTTGTCCGCGGCTCCGGCCGGCACGCTGTCGGCCCAGAACGACACGTTGTGCGGACCGCCGCTCTTGTTGTGGAACGTCACCACGTCGCCCGCCTTGATGCTGAGCTCCGACGGATTGAACTTGTAGTTGCTGCCGTCGAGCTCCATCATCACATCGTGATTCGCGCCGCCGCCGCCGGCTTCAGGGGCGGCCGCGGGCGCTCCCGCGGGCTGCTCCGGGGCTGCGGTCGTGGTCTCGTTCGCGGCCTTCTTTTCTCCACCACAGGCCGCCAGGAGGAAGGCCAGCCCCGCTACCATGGTTGTCACACGCATTGCCGCTCATGCCTCCGAAACTGGAAGTGTTGCAACCTTGTGAACCCTTTCACAAGACCACAATAATACTCGACGCGCCGCCGAACGGAAGTGATGACTCTCACCCCCTGCCCGCCGGGTTAGGTTAGTCCTATGGCGACATCCGTACTCTCGACCCCGCGCGATTCGTGGTCCCCTCGCAGCGTTCCACCCTGTCGCCGTCTGGGAAGGCAATGCCTCAGCCTTCCGGTAACGCTTCGCATCGGGGAGCTCGAGGAAGGGCCGGAGTCGCTCGACCACGAGGCCACCTGGCTGCTCGGTCACACGGCGCAGATCGACTTCCACGAGCTGTGGGTGGGCGAGGGCGATCTCTACGTGGAGGCCGTGCTCCACGTGCCCTGCCGGTATCTGCAGCAGGAGGGGGCGACCGCGCGGTGTGGGGCCCACGGTTTCACCGGCCCTGCTCCCAGGGCAGCCCGCCGCGAGCCGCAGCCGCTTCAACTCGGCGGCGACCGCTTCGTGGTGGTCTCGGATTGTACCAACGGGGTTCAGCACCTTCCCTACCCGCCGCGGTCGCTCCCAGTCCTGGACGCTGCGTCGGGCGAGAACCCCTGCGCCACGGCCCCATGCCGCACCGCCGATCATACCCGCAAGGCCGCCTGCTGCCGAGACCTTCAGCTCGAGATCATGTGCAGCCGCGCGCAGCAGCGCCTGGAGACCCTGGTGCGGTCCCGGCGCTCACCATACCTCTGTAAGATCGAGCGCGCCGGGGACTACTCCCTGGAGGTCGAGATGATCTCCGCCTGCGGGTACCTGCAGGGTGACGGAGTATCGTGCAGCCTCCATGGCCGGTATCGGCCCGACGGGCGTACGGCCAAGCCCGACCTGTGCTTCGAATGGCCCCCCAAGAACCGGGGGCTTCACCCCGGCTGTGTTTTCGGGCCGCGCCGCCGCTCCCGGCCCCGGGCCTGAGCTGCAAGTGTGCAAGGGTTGGGAGGTTGGCCGTCCTTTCTGGCGATTCTGGCCTCCCGGTGTTCCCCCGAGGCCCCCGTCCGTTGGACACCTCTGGAGGGTCGGTGACTGACGACCTCGAACAGCTCTACCAGAGTACCTACACTGCAGTGGTCCGCTTCCTGTACCGCAAGGTCTGGGATGCGGAGCGGGCCGAAGACCTGGCGCAGGAGGTGTTCGTCCGGGCGCTGTCACACCGCCCCGAGAAACCTCGGGCGTGGGTCTTCGCCGTGGCAGCCAACCTTGCACGGGACGAGGCGCGCGCGGCCATGCGGCGAAAGCGGCACTTGACGCTGCTCAAGGGCGATCCGATCGCGCAGCCGGCCATCACGCCGGCCGCCGACGATTCCGTGGAACGAGACGAGCAGATGGCGTCGGTCCAGGAGGCGCTCAACACGCTCACGCCGCGGGATCGGGAGATCCTGTTGTTGTGGGATGCGGGGCTGAGCTATCCCGAGATCGCGGCGCAGACCGGCCTGGCCGTCGGCGCCGTGGGCACTACGCTGGCCCGGGCGCGCCGTCGTCTGGTGGACGCGCACGACCGTCAGCAGACCCGAACGGGGACCGATGCGGCACATTCCTGAGGACGAGCTGCACGCCTATCTGGACCAGGCGCTGAGCCGGACCCAGTGCGTCGAGATCGAGAGCCATCTCGCCGACTGTCCGCCCTGCCGGGCGACCCGCGACGCGATCGCGGCCCTGCGGGACCGGACCACGGCGCTGCTGTCCCGGCTGGCCCCGCCGCCCTCCTTCCCCCCCGCCTTCGATCGGCTCCGCCGTCGGGCGGCTGAGGTCGAGTCCCTGCGGCGGCGGCGCCTGCACCTGGTGGCCTGGGTGGCCAGCCTGGTGCTGGCTCTGGGCCTTGGCTGGAGCGCCAGCTCGCTCATGCGCTCGCTGGCCGACCGGGTGGCCCCTTCTGTGGCCGCCACGCCCACCCGCGCGCCGTCCTCGGTGGCGAGCCAGCTGCCCGAGAGTCGGTCCCCCGCGGCGGTGCCGGTGCCATCAGTCGAGACGACACCGGCCGTTCCGGCGCGGCAGCAGCGCGTCACCAAGCGTGCTCCGCGGTCACGGGAGGTAGTCGCGCCTTCCCGCGACTCCGCCCGGGCCGCTCGCGAGGCCACCTTGAGCGTGCTCTCGCCCACCCCGACCCTGGAGCTGACCCGGCTCGAGGCCTCCGGCCGCCAGGACGATCTGGACGGTATGTGGCGCACGATGTCGTGGGATGGGGCCAGGGCGGAGGCAGGCGAGCGGCTGCCGCACATCGACGGTTTGCCCGTGGTGCGGGTGCAGGTGCAGAGCGGCGAGCAGGGCTCCCGGCCGGTGACGGTGGTGGCGCAGCAGCTCGCGTCGGGCCAGGTGATCCGTACCATCGAAGGGCCGGCGACCGACGTGTCCCAGATTCTGTCCCGCCGGGCCATGACCGACGCGGACTCCCTGTTCCTACCGGGCGATTCGACCCGGCTGCCCGTGGATGGCAGTCATGCGATGGCCATGCAGGTGGGCGATCGAATGCTGGCCATCACGGCCGATTTGCCGCCGGACAGTCTGCGCGCGATGATCCGACGACTCAACGCCGAGATGCGAAGCAAGTGAACGCGACGAAGGGGGCATGCTCCAATGCATGCCCCCTTCGTTTCCGCCTGGGCTGACCCGCCTCGAAATCCTGCCGCTGGCTACCTGGGCTTGTTCCGCCGCTCGACCGACTCGACGGGCACGTAATCCCGCGCGCTTTCCTCGTGGTCGAACTCCGCCCCCAGATGCGGGTTGGTGTGCCCGCGCTCACGGTCGAGCGTGATCTCGGCCAGGCGCGGCGAGATCATGGGGAAGGTCCGCGCGAACATCGCGTAGGTCAGGAGGTAGAGCCCCAGGAACAGCATCGTCGATCCGATCTCCGGCAGACCGATCGCGGGCCCGGGCAGGGTGGTCACCGACGGCATGACCAGCAGGTAGCGTTCCAGCCAGAGCGAAATCAGGCTGATGCTGGCGAAGAACACGAACGTGGCACGCACCTTCTTGGGCGCCACACCGAGGAGGCCGAAGAACGGCACGATGAACACGCCGATCAGGACCAGCTTGCCGATGGGCAGCCAGTGGCCCCACAGCCGGGTGAACACGAATCCGGTTTCCTCCGGCAGGTTCCCGTACCAGATGACCAGGAATTGGGCCCACATGAGGTAGGTCCAGAAGACCGTGAACCCGAAGCTGAGCTTGCCGAGATCGTGGCGCTGCTTGGGCGACACGAGATCCGTCACGCCCAGGTGTGACGCGCCGTAGACCATCATCAGCGCCAGCAGCATGTGCGCGGCGAGAAACGCCCCCATGAGGAAGAACGCTCCGAACAGATTGGAGAACCAGTGGGGCTGGAGCGCCATGATGCAGTCGAACGCGATCAACGTCATGATGGCCGCGTAGGCGACCGCGTACCCGCCGGACAGCCGCGCGATGCGATCCTGCTGCGTGAACCGAGCCGCGTCGCTCCCGTCGAACGTCCGGGTCAGGCGATCGTACAGCCGCCGCCGATTGGCCGGCGCGGAGGTGCGGACCGCCAGCAGGTCGGGCACCATGTCGGCCCGGACGAGCCACCAGCCGAGCAGCGACAGGAAGCTCAGCGCGATCAAGAGGCGCGTGAACATGAACCCGTGCGACAGCCACACCTGCTTGCCATGCTGCAGGCCGGGCAGCGCGGCGTTCATCGGGCCGAAGATGGCGGGGTACCCGACCGTGAAGATCAGGATCAGCCCGATCAGCGAGACCGGCAGGAAGGCCACCGAGGCCGACGCGAATCTGAGGATCATTCCCGACCACTTGGCGTTGCTGATCTTCTGCACCGCCACGAACGCGACGCTGCCGGTGGCGAGGCCCGTGAAGTAGAGCCAGTTCACGTGCACCATCTGCCAGACCCGCACCCCCTGGCCGGCGCGGGCGGCCATCACGATGAAGATGAGCCCCAGCACCGCCAGGCCACCCCCCAGGCCGAGGAACAGCTCGTAGCGGCCGGCCAGGGAGCGCTGGACCAGCCGTTCGCGCAACGTCGGGCTCATCGGGGTCTCTCTCCGGTCGATCCGGTAGCGCTCGGCGCCGGCGGAATGCCGACGGACGCGTTGGCCGGCTCGGGGGCCAGCGGGGTCTGTCCTTGCAGCTTCCGCACGTGATTGACGATGGCCCACCGGTCGCTGGGGAGGTACACCTTGTCGCCGTAGCGCGGCATGACGCCGCGGCCATAGCGGATGATGCTGTAGATGTAGCCGTCCGAGTAGGCGCGCGCCCGGCCGGTCATGAGCGATGGCGCGCCGATCCGGGACGACACCGGTCCCTTGGCGTCACCCGCGATGCCGTGGCACACCGCGCAGTAGGTCTCGAACAGCGTGTCGCCGGCGGCCTCCACGTCTCTCGCGATCAGGGGCACCTCGGCCCCGGACGGCCAGGCCTTGGCGCTGTCGCCCGCGCCGGCCGCATAGGGATTCTTGAGCGCGTCGGCGGTGGTGGTCTTGCCGGTGGTCCACTCGGCGGACCAGTCGGGCTCGCCCCCCGTGACCGGGACGATGCCGGGCGGAGTGTAGCGCGGCACCGCGGCGGTCTGGTACGGGTGGATGTACTTGGCCTCGATCATGTGATCGAACCACGGAATCACGTGCCAGAGATCGTCGGGCGAAGGCACCCGGTTGTACCAGAAGTCGCACCCGCCGCACACGAGCGTGAGCGCCACCAGCCAGGCCCCGCGACCGCTACGCGGCTTCATGGCGGACCTCCACCGCGCCGGCCGAGCGGAGCAGCTGCTCGACGGCACCCTGCTGGTCGCCCTTGGCCGGTACGAAGATGCCGATGAGGTCGTCGCTGTAGCGCGGATCGTAGGCGATGCCCCGTTTGCCCATCAGGACGCTGAACAGAACCATGGCCGTCACCGTGCTGAGGGCGCCGAGCAGGATGGTCAGCTCGAAGGCGATGACCACGTACGGTGGGACCGAGCTGATCGTCTTCCCGCCCACCACCAGAGGCCAATCGAACGACATCCAGATGGTCATGCCGAAGCCGGCGGCGCACCCGGTGAGGCCGCCGATGAGGGTGAACAGGCGGACCGGGCTGACCGGCTGATCGAGCGCCTCCTCGATCTCGTGGTTCGGCGCCGCGGAATACACCACCACGTCGCGGTGGCCCCGGGCCCGGAGCGCCTTGATGGCCTCGACGGCCGCGTCGATATGGATGAACGAGCCGAGCACGCCCACGGCGCGCCGGGTGCGCTTGAGCGCGGGCATCAGTGGTGCCCTCCCCCGCGCTTCCGCGGCATCGGGATCATTTCCTTGATCTCCTGCACCGCCACGATCGGGAAGCTCCTGGCGAACAGCAGGAACCACATCGAGAACCAGCCGAAGGAGCCCAGCAGGATGCCCCAGTCCGCCCAGGTGACGGCCGGGACCGCCCAGGCCCAGGGGATGTAGTCGTTGCTGAGCGACGACGCGATGATGACGTAGCGCTCGAACCACATGCCCAGGTTGATGAAGATCGAGATCACGAACAGGGCGGTCAGGTTGGTGCGCACCTTCCGGAACCAGAGCAGCTGGGACACGAACGCGTTGCAGATGATCATGGACCATCCCGCCCACCACATCCAGCCGAACGGCCGCCGCCAGAAGGTGGTCTGCTCGAACGGGCTGCCGCTGTACCAGGAGATGAAGTACTCCATCCCGTAGGAATAGAACAGGATCGAGCCCGTCAGCAGGGTCAGCTTGGCAAGATTGTCGAAGTGGTAGTCGGTGATCATGTGCTCGATCCGGAGCGCCTTCCGGAGCGGAATGAGCAGCGTCATCACCATGCCCAGGCCCGAGTAGATGGCGCCGGCGACGAAGTAGGGCGCGAAGATGGTGCCGTGCCACCCGGGTACGACGGACGCGGCGAAGTCCCAGCTCACGACGGAGTGCACCGAGAGCACCAGTGGCGTCGCCAGCGCGGCCAGATAGAGGTAGCCGCGGGAGTAGTGCCGCCACTGGTTGTCGGTGCCCTGCCAGCCCACCGACGTGAGCCCATAGACCGTGCGGCGCCACCCCGTGACCTTGTCGCGCACCGCCGCGACGTCCGGCACCAGGCCGACCACCAGGAACGTCGCGGATACGGTGAAGTAAGTCGAAATCGCGAACACGTCCCACAGCAGCGGCGACCGGAAGTTGGGCCACAGGAAGCGCTGGTTGGGATAGGGCAGCAGCCAGTAGAAGATCCACTGGCGGCCGATGTGAATGATGGGGAACAGCGCGGCCGTCATCACAGCGAACACCGTCATCGCCTCGGTCGAGCGGTAGACCGCGGTGCGCCACGGGCTCCGGAACAGGAACAGGATGGCGGAGATCAGCGTCCCCGCATGTCCGATGCCGATCCAGAACACGAAGGTGGTGATGTAGACGCTCCAGAACACCGGCGGGGTGTACCCCGCGTGGCCCAGGCCGTCCTTGACGAGGATGAGGAACGTGATCAGTCCCGCGAGGAACAGCCCCACGGCGCCGGCCAGCAGCATGAGGTAGCCGGTGCTGGGCTGGCCCAGCGTGGCCACCACGTCGCGGGTGACATCGGCGTGAGTCTGGTTGATCTCGAGCTCCGGCTTGCCGCCGGCTGGTCTCGGATGCGCGACAGCAGCCATCGATCAGGCCTCCCCCGAGTGCAGCACCTTGGCCAGGTAGGTCACCGCCGGGCGCGTGTTGATGTCTTCCAGCACGTGGTAGCCGCGAGGGTCCTGCTTGATCGCGACGACCCGGCTCTCGGGGTCGCGCACGTTGCCGAACGCGATGGCGTCCGACGGGCAGGCCTGCGCGCACGCGGTGGTGAACTCGCCGTCCCGAAGGGGCCGGTCCTCCAGCCGCGCCTGGTTCTGCGCCCCGCGGATCCGCTGGATGCAGAAGGTGCACTTCTCCATGACGCCGCGGGCTCGAACGGTCACGTCCGGGTTCAGCTGCAGGTTGAGCGGCTCGGGCCACGCCAGCTCGTTGTACTTGTACCAGTTGAAGTACCGCACCTTGTACGGGCAGTTGTTGGCGCAGTAGCGGGTGCCGACGCAGCGGTTGTACACCTGCCCGTTGAGCCCGTCGGCCGTGTGGTACGCCGCGTAGACCGGGCACACCGGCTCGCACGGCGCGTTGGCGCAGTGCTGGCACAGCATCGGGACGAACCGCGCCTCGGCCGTCGTGCCGGGCCGGTCGCCGCCCTCCCAGTAGCGCTCGATGCGCATCCAGGTGAGCTCCCGGCCCTTGAGGATGTCCTGCTCGCCGACGGTCGGGATGTTGTTCTCGGCGTAACAGGCCGTGACACACGCCTGGCAGCCGGTACAGCGGGCCAGGTCGATGGCCATGCCCCAGTGGGGGAGGTCGCGGAGGTAGTCGCCCTTGGTGGCGCCCTGGTACTGGCCCTCGGACCAGCCCTTGAGCGCCTCGACCTCGCGCGGCGGATTGATCTCGTGCGCTTCCGCGCTGTGCTCTTCGAGGTGGTACTCCTCGAGCGAGAGTCCCTTCTGCGCCGCCGCCAGTGGCATCGCCTCGGCAATGCCGCGGCCGAGCTGCCGGGGAACGCCCTGCACGCTGGCGAGCTTCTTCCAGGCCCCGGTCTTCTCGACGCTGACCTTGGTGGAGAGGTAGGCGACGAAATCGCCTTTAGGGGAGCCCAGCAGATCGAGCGCGTTGGCCCCGCGCCCCTTCGCGAAGGCGCCGTACTCGGTGTGGCCGAAGCCGAGCGGCATGGCCACCGTGTCGTCGCGGAGGCCGGGATGGATATAGGCCGGACCCTCGATCGAGCCGTGCGGCGAGGTGAGCCGCAGGATCTCGCCGTCCTGGACGTTGAGCGCCCGGGCCGTCGCGGAACTCACTTCGACCCAGTGATGCCAGGTGATCTTGGTGACCGGGTCGGCGTTCTCGAGCAGCCAGGGCTTGTTGGTGCCGCGGCCGTCGTGCAATAGCGCGTGGGGGTAGGCCAGGAAGACGAAGCTCCCGTTCCCCTCGAACGACGGAGCCGTGTACGCGATCTCCGTGGCCGACGCGGCCAGGCTCACCGCCGCCGGTGAGGGTGCCTCGTCGAACACGCCGCCGCGCTGGAGCGCCGCGTGCCAGAAGTCATCGGCGTCGGCGGCCTTCCGTTCGGTCGCGAGCGCCTGCCAGCGGGCGCGGAGCCGGGCCTCCCAGCTGGCGTCGGTGAACTTGGCCAGCGCGCCGCCCGCCTTCTTGGCCGCGAGCAGCAGGATGTCGCCGGGGGCACGGGTATCGAACACCGGCTCCATCACCGGCTGCATCAGGCTCCGCACGCCGGCCCGGGGCGCCAGGTCGTCCCACCGCTCGAGGGCGTGGTGCTGGGGCAGCAGCAGATCGCACTGCGCCGCGGTCTCGTCGAGGAACAGCGAGGTCGAGACCTTGAACGCCACCTTCTTGAGCCGGGCGGCAAACCCGAACGCCTGGGGAAGCGCGTAGACCGGGTTCGCGTCCTGCACCAGGAGCACGGCCACCTGGCCGCCGTCCATGGCCGCGGCGAGCCGGCTGAGCGCCGCGAACCCGTCGCCCGAGGCGAGCTCGGCGCCGAACTTGACCGTCTGCCCAACATTCCCGGCAACGTAGTTGAGCAGGTTGACCGCCGCGCAAAGCTCCACCGCTCCGGCATGCTGGGCGCCGATGCCGCCCGCCACCGCGAGGCTCGGCTTGGCCGCCGCGAACTCGCGCGCCACCCGGACGATCCGATCGGCCGGCACGCCGGTCTCCTGCGCCGCCGCGGCCGGCGTGTACTTGGCGAGCGCGCCGGTCACGGCGGCAGGCGCGCCGTTCGCCGTGGCCACCGCGCTCGCGATGGCCAGCACCAGCGCCGTCTCCGTTCCGGCGCGCACCGGGAGCCACTCGTCGGCATTGAGGCCGGTCAGGTCGCGGCGAGGTCCGGCGTAGACCAACTTGGCCACCTGGCCATCGGAAAAGCCGTGCGCATCGGCAAAGCCGCGCTGGTTTTCCGTGGGCGAGAGCCAGGTGTCCAGGAAATCGGCGCCGAAGGAGATGATGTACTTGGCCGCGCTGAAATCGTGGGCCGGGACCTGATCGAGGCCGAACACCCGGCGGTTGGCCGCCCGCAGCGCCTCGTGATCGAACGGCGACCAGCGGGTGACCGTGCCGCCCAGGGCCGTCGTCCATTCGGTCAGAAAGTCGGAGAAGGTGCCGGGACCGGCCCCGCTCAGAACGGCCACCTTACCGCCCGCGGCGCCCAGCTTGGCGGCGAGCCGTCCGATCGCGTCCTCCCAGGTGATCTCGGCGAAGGTGCCGTTGGGCTGGCGAGCCATGGGGCCCTTGATGCGCCCCGGATTGTAGAGCCCCTGCAGCGAGGCCTGGCCGCGCGAGCACAGCTTTCCCTGGTTGACCGGGTGCTCGGGATTGCCCTCGAGCTTGACCGCGCGACCCTCACGGGTGCGGACGTGGAGCCCGCAGCCGGCGTCGCATTCGGTACAGGTGCTCGCGTAGAAGGTGGCCAGGCCGGGGATCTGATCCTCGGACTGCACCAGATAGGGCACCAGCTTCTCGACCTTGCGGGTCGAGCAGCCTGACAGAGCCAGCGCGCCGCCGCCCGTCGCGCCCAGCACGGTCAGGAACTTGCGGCGATCCATCCCGCTCGGACCATCGACCTCAGACATCGCGGTTCCTCGCCATCATCAGTAGTGGCACATCGAGCAGTCGCGCGCGACCTTCCGCTCGATGTGGCAGGTGACGCAGAAGCCCATGTTGTTCACGTTGTTCACTTTGAACACCTGCGGCATGCGATCGACGTCGCCGTGGCAGGTGGTGCAGGCGTTGGGCCCGAGGGCCTTGATGTGCCGCGAATGCGGGAAATGAGCGTGCCGCGCGATCATGTGGACGCGAACCCACTCGACCGGCTTCTTGTCGGTCCACGCCTGGCGCAGCTTCTTGATCTCGGCCTTGGCACCGCTGTCGCTGCCGGAGACGACCAGGTGGCAGCCCATGCAGGTCTGGATCGACGGGATGCCGGGCTCAGGCGAGACCGCCACCGAGTAGTGGCAGTACTGGCACTGCATCTTGAACTGGCCGGCGTGAATGTCGTGACGGAAGAAGATCGGCTGACGCGGACCCTTCAGCGCTCCGGTGTCGGTGATGACCGGGGCCGTGATCGAGTCGGCGGCGCCTTTGGCCTGCTGCGCCTGGGTGGGCCGGCCTCCAAATGCGAGCACAGCCGCAATCCCAGAGGCGGCGACGCCCCCGACCACGAGAGCCAACGTACGCATGATCGATCCTGCACGGTGAAAGAGACCCTACCGAGTGTTCGTGAGATCCGAAACGCGGTCCGCCCCAGGCGCGCCGAAGTATATTCGCCGCTTGCGCCTACACAACCCGGATCGTGCGCTAATCCGACCGAATCATTCGGAATCGGCGGCGTCCTGCGAGTTGCGCCGGCGCGCCCGGAGCTGCGGGGCCCGCTGAGGGGCGGGGCGCTCGCCCAGCCACTCCGCCTTGCGGCCGGCCAGCCGCAGGAAGGTGTCGACCGCGCGCCGGTCATCCAGCGGTATCCAGCACCACTTGAGCGGCCCGGTGCGCTGGCCTTCGTCGATGGCGCGGCGAATGTCCGCCGGCACCCGCCCGGCGCGGGTCAGCCGATCCTCTTCGGCGTCGCTCATCGTGAACGTCGCGGAGATCGATGTGCCCACGACGTGCACCCAGCACAGCTTTCGGTTGCCTACCCCGTACTCCCAGGCCCATCGCCACGACGTGCCCATATACCGCACCGCTTCCGCGACGCCGTTCAGTCGGGTGAGGCCCGCCCGCAGCGCCTTGAACCGCGCCGCCGCGGCCGCGGGAAGCTCCTTGAGCGGTGCGGTGGGGGCCGGTGGCGTCGCCTCGTCGCTGTAGCGGTTGGCGGCCCAGTAGGCGCTCGAACGTCCTTGCGTCATACCCCCTCGTCCTCGACAGTGTCATCGGCCACCGGCGGCCCGCCGGCCAGCGGCGCGCCGACGCGTTGCAGGTAGCGCACGACCTCGATGCCCATCGCCCGCACCAGTGAAGCCTCGCGGCCGTCGAGCGCCGCCCGATAGAGGACCTCCCGCAGCGAGCGCATCACGCTCTCGGAGCGGCGGGTCTTGAAGAAGTCGATGGCGTACAGGGCCTGGCGCCAATCGGTGAACAGCTCCTCCAGCTGACCCGACGTCACGGGCGCGGCCGCCTTGCGGGGCGGCTTGAGCGGCAGTGCCTCCCCGCCCCGCGCGTTCCACACTTCATAGGCCATGATGGCCACCGCCTGCGCCAGGTTGAGCGACGGATGGCTCGGGTCGGTCGCGATCGTGACGACGGTGCGGCACAGGTCCAGCTCGGCGTTGGTGAGGCCGCTGTCCTCGCGGCCGGCCACGATCGCCACCGGACCGGCGGTCAGCTCGCCCGCCAGCTCGGCCGCGGCCTCCCGCGGCCGCACCGTACGCCGCTTGGCGGCTCGCTCCCGGCCGGTCAGCACGAAGCTCGAGACGCAGTCCGCCAAGGCCGCCTCGAGCGACGGCACGATCTCGATCCGCGCCACGAACTCGGCGGTGTTGTGCGCGATCCCCTCGATGCGCCAGGGATCGAACACCTCGGGATCCACGAGCCGCATGCGCTCGATCCCGAAGTTCCGCGCGATCCGAACCGCGCTCGCGATGTTGACGATGTCCTGGGGGTTCACCAGAACGAGGATGGGCGACCCCGCGGGCGTCCGCCCCGCGTCATCCCTCGCCGAGGAAGGAGACGTCATACCGCTTCGCCTTGAGCGCCGCGGCGAACCCGGCCTTCTCGACGGCCTTCATGTACGCTTCCTTGGGCTCGACCTGCTTGGCCTCGACCAGCTCCATCAACGCATCGTTGAGCGTGACCATGCCCGCCCGCCGGTTGGTCTGCATGACCGACGGGATCTGAAAGGTCTTGCCCTCGCGGATCAGGTTGGAGACCGCCGGGATCGTGAGCAGGATCTCCCGCGCGGCCACCCGCCCGCCGCCGATCTTCTTGCACAGCGTCTGCGCGATCACCCCGCGCAGCGACTCCGACAGCATCACTCGGACCTGGCTCTGCCGGTCGGGCGGGAACTGATCGATGATGCGGTCGATGGTGGAGGCGGCGGTCGTGGTGTGCAGGGTGCCGAACACCAAGTGCCCGGTCTCCGCCGTCTCGATGGCGATCGAGACGGTCTCGAGGTCGCGCATCTCGCCCACCAGGATGATGTCCGGGTCCTCGCGCAGCGCCGCCCGGAGCGCCTGCTTGAACGAGCGGGTGTGCACCCCCACCTGGCGTTGCGTCACCAGGCATTTCTTGCTCTGGTGCACGAACTCGATGGGATCCTCGATCGTGATGATGTGATCGTTGCGGGTCCGGTTCATGAGGTCCACCAGCGCGGCGAGCGTGGTGCTCTTGCCCGAGCCGGTGGGACCGGTGACGACGACGAGGCCCTTGGTGAGATAGCACAGGTTCTGGACCTCGCGGCTCAGCCCCATCTCGTCCGCGGTGCGCACCGAGGTGGGAATGACACGGAACACGGCGATCGGGCCGTGCCGATCGCGGCCCGCGTTGCAGCGGAACCGGGCCAGCTCCGGGATCTCGTAGGCCCAGTCGGTGTCGCCGATCTCACGGAACTCGGCGATCTCGCGGGGGGTCATGATGCTGATCAGCATCGTCTCGAGCCGCTCGGCCGGCAGCGCCGGCCGGTCCTGGCGCACCAGCTCGCCATGCTGGCGGAGCAGCGGCGGCTCGCCCGAGCGGAGATGGAGGTCGGACGCGCCGGCGTCCACCAGCAGCCGGAACAGGTCATCCAGGGCGGCGCGGGCCTCGGCGAGCTCCGCCGGGCTCCGGCCGCCCGCGGGAGCCGCTGCCGGGGTGTGAGCGGCCGAAGACTGCCCCCGCACCTCGACCACCGGGCCCCCCGCCCCTGGCGTGAACGCCACGGTCACCTGGCCGCTCGGCGCATTGTAGGGAAAGCTCACCGCCTCGCTCCCGCCCAGACGCGGCGCGGAGGCCGGGTCGGCCACTTCGCGCACCAGAGTGAGGATCTGGCCGTCGGTGAGCGGCTCCTTGGTGAGCGGACGGGCGGCGCCGTTCGCCACCAGCGCCGCAGGCTTGCCGACGGCCAGCCGGAGCGCGTCGGCGCGCTGGTCATGCAGGACTTGAATGAGGCGATCGAGCCGGGCCACAGGCGGTTCTCAGTCGAGGGGACGCGCGTACCGGACGCGCGCCTTGTTGATGTACCAGCTGACCTCGTCGTTGGCGAGGGCGAAGAACATACCGGCCCCATTGAGGTAGTCGAGGCTGCGGCTGCGCGACGGGTGCAGCTCGAGCGACGCCCGGCCCCGGTACTCGGCCCCGCCCTGGACCACCACCTCGAGCTCGATCTGGCGCGCCGCCGACGCGCGGTCGGGGTCCAGCGCCGCGGCGGCGCCGGAGCAGGACACCACCACCACCTGACTCTTGGGTACGAAGGTTACGCCGCCGCCGTCGATCGTGAGGGCGAAGAAGGTGTCGGCCCGGTTGAGCATCTCGAGCGGCGTTTCCGGACCCGGCGGATAGGTGGTGCGCGCGTACAGGTGAAGGTCGCCCGAGAGGGCGACCCCCTCGGCCAGGACGACCCCGGCAGGCACCTTGGTGGTGATTCCCCAGTCGCTCATGCGCTCGGTTCGGACGGGTGGACGGAAACTGAGGACAGCGATGCACGGCGGCAAGTGGGCATCAGCCGCGCAGCTCCACGCCGGCCCGCTGCTCGCTCAACCGGATCGGATCCAGATAGTCCGCCGCCTCGCCCAGCGTGGCCCGCGCCTGGCCGAGCAGCGAGGAAACCCGCTCGACGAGCGGCCCGGCCACGCCGGCCTGGGCCAGGAGGCCGGCGGCGATGGCGACGTCTTTGTCCAGCAGCGCCAGGCGAAAGGCGCGCGGCCAGCTCCCGGTGAGGACCCGCTCCGGCACCAGCACCTCACTCACGAAGGAGCGCCCGCTCGAGGCGTTGATCACGTCGAGCGCCACCCGCGGGGCTACCCCCACTTTGGCCAGCGCCACCAGCCCCTCGCCCAGCGCGAGAATGTTGAGCGCGAGGAATGCGTTGTTCACCGCCTTGAGCGCGTCACCCGCGCCGATCGGCCCCACGTGCTCGACGCGGCGGCTGAACGCTTCGAGCACCGGGCGCGCCCGCTCGAAAACCGCGGGCTCGGCGCCCACCATGACGGTCAGCGTTCCGGCTTCGGCGCCGTTGGTGCCGCCGCTCACCGGCGCGTCGGCAAAGGCGATCCGGCCTTCGGCCAGACGCGCGGCGATCCGGCGCGAGGTGGCGGGATCGCCCGAGGTGCAGTCGAGCAGCAGCGCGCCGGGGCGAAGCCCGGCCAAGAGACCGTCGGGACCGTCCAGCAGCGAGGCCACGTCGGCCGAGGTGCTGAGACAGGTGATCACGACATCGGCGGCCGCCGCCTCGCGCGGCGTGGCCACCGCCTCGGCCCCGTGGCGCGCCGCGAACTCGGTGGCGCGCGACGCGGTGCGGTTCCACACCGTGAGCCGGCCGCGCCGCGCGAGATGCGCCGCCATGGGTGCGCCTATGGCGCCGAGGCCGAGGAAGCCGACGTGCATCGAGCGTAGCCTTTCGGGAACGCGAGCGGGCGAGCGAGAACCGGCGAAACCTAGCCGGGTCGCTAAGTTGGGAACATGGGCGCGCGCATTCTCCACGTCGATCTCGACGCGTTCTTCGTCGAAGTCTGCCGCCAGCGGCATCCCGAGCTGCGGGACATCGAGCTGCTAGTCGTGGGCGGCCGGCGCGACCAGCGCGGGGTGGTGCAGTCGGCATCGTACGGTGCCCGCCGGTTCGGCATCCACGCCGGAATGCCGATCGGCCAGGCGGTCCGGCTGTGCCCGCAGGCCACCTTCTTCCAGGGATCGTTCCCCGACTACCGCGACGCATCGCGCGCGGTTCACGGCGTGCTGGAGCAGTTCAGCCCGACCGTGGTCATGGCATCGCTGGACGAGGCCTACCTCGATTTCGGCGGCACCGAGCGGCTCTTCCCGGTGTCGCTGCTGCCGATCGCGGAACAGCTGCGGGACGCGGTCCGGAGCCAGACCGGGCTCGACTGCAGCATCGGCATCGGCCCCAATCGAATGATCGCCAAGCTGGCCTCGGACGCCGCCAAGCCGCGGGGTCTGATGGAAGTTCGGGTCGGATGGGAGGAGGGCTTCCTGGCCGGGCTGGCACTCCGGGCCATGCCCGGTGTCGGTCCCAAGACGGCCGATCGCTGGGCGGAGCTGGGGCTGGTGGATGTGTGGCAGGTGCAGCGGATGGACGAAGCGGCGCTCGAGCGCCTGATCGGTGCCGACGCCCGCGCGCTCAAGCGCCGGGCGCACGGCTACGGCGGCACCACGCTCCGGGCCGACCGGCTGCCGCGCTCGGTGAGCCGCGAAACCACGTTGTCGCGCGACCTCCGGGACCCGGTGCGGCTCGAAGCCACCCTGTCGTTGCTCACCGCCCGCGTCGCGGGGCAGCTCCGCGACGAGCACCTGGTGGCCCGCACCGTGGCGCTGAAGCTGCGGCACGACGATTTCCGCACCGTGACCCGGCGACACACCTTCGAGATCGCCACCGACCTCGACGCCGAGCTGTTCGGCGCGGCGCGGGACCTGTTCCGGGCGGCGTTCGAGGAAGTCCGGGGACGCAATCGCGGCGTGCGGCTCATCGGCGTGGCCGCCACCAACCTCGGCGTCGCCGCGGAAGCCGACCTGTTCGAGCCGGCGGCGCGCCGGCGGTTGCGTGATCTCTCGGCGGCGGTCGATCAGCTGCGGGAGAAGTACGGGTTCGCCGCGGTGACGCCGGGGAGCGTGCTGCGGGTGAAGCGAAAGAAGTCCTGAGCGGTCCGCTAGCGGAGATCCTTGTCCTCGAATCGCAGACCGACCGTGCCGTCCGGCGCGGTGACCTGCGGGCCAAGGTCCCGGAACGTGGCCGACCCGGCGCCTGGCCCCGGCTGCATCGACCGCGCACGGACGGCGCTGTTCCGGAACAAGCGGTAGTAGCCGATGAACACCCTCCGCGCCCCCGGCCGCACCGCGCACCCGCAGTCCACCGCACCCTGCAGCCCCGCATTCACGGTCACCCGCAGCGGCCCGGTCGTGGCGTTGGTGATGAGCGGCGCGAAGTAGGCCGTGTCGTCGGGCCTCGGTAGCGCCCGCAGCGTCGTCGTGCCCGACGGGTTCTGCACCACCAACGAGCCCCGGACGATCTCGCCCATCGGCTTGCCGTCGGCGGAAAGCGGGCGCTCGAGCTCCCACTGCGCCACCGTCGTCTGGCCGCGCGGCACCGACACCCGCACCGCGGCCCCGGGCGCCATGGTCCGGGGCGCGGCGCCGCCCACCACCAGCCGAACCGGGCCCGCCAGGCCGTTCCGGAATTCGATCCGTGGGCGCAGCAGGAGCACCGCGCCGAAGGCCGCCACCCCGATCAGCGCGATGAGCAGCAGGATTGCACCGACCGGCAGGCCGATGCCCCCGGGGCGAGGCGCGGACGCTCCCGCTTGAGGGGTGGCGGGCGCAGGCGGTGAGGGCTGGACGGGCGGCGTCGGTGGCTGGTCGGCGAGCGTCATCAGTGGATGGGGAGTATGGCCCGCAGGGGATCGCGGCGCTCAGTGGCCCGCGGGCGGGCAGGCGCGGGGGCGGGGGCGGGGCGCATCGGAGGCGGCACCAGCGACGAAGGCGTCACGCGAATCACCACCACGCCCGTGACGGAGTCGACGCCGGTGAGCAGCGCGTTGAATTTGCCGGTGGCCCGAGTCGTATCGCGTACCCGGACCGAACTGGTCAGGTCCAGCGGATAGTACCCGAGGCGAATGGAGTCGCCGGGCGCGACGCTGCAGGCGCAGTCGAGCGTATCGCCCTCGGTGATGACGGCGGCCGCCAGACGCCGGGACGTCCCATTGACGACCAGCGGCGAGAACCTGGCCTGGCCTCCCGCTCCGGCGGCCACCACGGCGCGGAGCTCGCCCTTCACCCTCTCGCTCGCGATGCTTCCCTCGACCTCGGCGCCGAGGGGTCGGCCGTGCCCCCCAGTGGGGCGCACCATGGCCCAATGGGCCTCGAGCGGATGGCGAGAGGGCACCGGGAGCCGCAGGCTGTCGGCGGCGGGGACGGTGAAGCCGGTGTCGTCGAGCGTAAGCGCGATCGGTTCCGTCAGCCGGTTGTATACCACCAGGGATCCCTCGGGCTGCGCCGTCGCCCACAGCGCGCCCACCACGGCCACCAGACCCAGCGCCACCATCCCGCGCCGCCGCCCGCCGCGGCGCCGCACCGCCGGCATCGAGGCGGTCGGCGTGTCGTCTTCCAAGCGTCGGACGGCGACTCCCGCGGCCGAAGGGTCCGGGGTGGCCACCGCCGCCCCGCGCCCCGCGCGGAGCGCGTCGAGCACGGCCCGTGCGCTGGGGTAGCGATCGTCCGGATGCTTGGCCAGGCAGCGAAGGATGACGGTCGTGAGCCAGGGGGGAACCCGGTCGCTGGAGAGGGTCGAGACCGGCACCGGCTCGTGCAGGTGGCGGGTCACGATCTCCTGCGAGTCGCCGCCTTCGAACGGAGGTGCGCCGGTGAGCATCTGGAACAGCATCACCCCGATGCCGTAGATGTCGGCCCGCGCGTCCACGTCGTGGCGGCCCAGCGCCTGCTCCGGACTCATGTAGAGCGGGGTGCCCACGATGAATCCGGTCTGGGTGTTCCCCGCACCGCCATCGAGATACTTCACGATGCCGAAGTCGACCAGCAGGGGACGGTCGGTGCCGGCTTCGATGAGGATGTTGTCCGGCTTGACGTCGCGATGCACCAGGCCGTGGTCGTGGGCGTGCTGTAAGGAATCGAGAATCGGCTCGATGATGGCCAGCGCGCGCGGCACGGACAGCGCGCCGTCGGCGCGCAGCAGGTCGCCGAGGGTGCGGCCTTCACAGTACGGCATGACGTAGAACACCAGCCCTTCACCCTCGCCGACGAAGAAGATCGGCAGGGTGTTGGGGTGGTTGAGCCGGGCGATGGCACGGGCCTCCTGCTTGAACCGCGCCAGGGTCGCCTGGCTCCAGGGGATGTCCGCCCGCAGCACCTTGGCGGCGAGCCGCCGCTGCAGATCCTCGTCCCTGACCTCGTACACCTCGGCGAAGCCCCCGCGGCCGAGCAGGCGCACCACCCGGTACTGGCGTCCCAGCGCCCGCGCCAGCGCCGGCGCCTGGTCCGGCGCGGCCACCCGGGGCGCCTGTGCCGGCAGCTCGCCGGTGGCGAGCAGCGCCAGGCGGCCCGGCCCGCAGCGCGGGCAGTGGGCGCGTCCTTCGGGGAGCGGGTCGTGGCAGGACGAACAGATCAGCAGCGGCAGATCACCTCCGGGGCGGCCGGTCCGCTGTAAAGGTTAACCCCATCCCGCCTACGGGGGTGAGGGCCGGTTCCGCGCATCCAATGGCGGCAGCGTCCCTGACTGAGGAGTAGGACGGAAAGACGGAAGGACGGAAGGACGGAAAGACCGGCACACCCGTCCTGGCTCGGATGCGGTGACCCGCTGGTATGGCGGTCCTTCCGTCTTTCCGTCCTTCCGTCTTTCCGTCTACATTCCGCCATGCCTGCCCCTCTCCGCAGCTCCGCCATCACCGCCGGCGTCCAGCGGGCCCCCAACCGCGCCATGCTCCGCGCGGTCGGCTTCGGCGACGATGACTTCGGCAAGCCCATCATCGGCATCGCGAACGGCTATAGCACGATCACACCCTGTAATGCCGGCCTCGACGTGCTCGCCCGGCGGGCCGAGGCGGCCGTGCGCGCCGCCGGCGCCATGCCGCAGATCTTCGGGACCATCACGGTGAGCGACGGGATCTCGATGGGCACCGAGGGCATGCGCTATTCCCTGGTGTCCCGCGAGGTGATCGCGGACTCGATCGAGACCGCCTGCGGGGCGGAGAGCATGGACGGCGTGATCGCCGTGGGCGGGTGCGACAAGAACATGCCGGGGGCCATGATCGCGATCGCACGGATGGACATCCCGGCGATCTTCGTCTACGGCGGCACCATCAAGCCGGGCCACCTGCACGGGCACGACTTGACCGTCGTGAGCGCCTTCGAGGCGGTCGGGCAGTTCAGCGCCGGCCGGATCGACGAGCGCGAGCTGCTCGAGGTGGAGCGGCACGCCTGCCCCGGCATCGGCTCCTGCGGCGGCATGTACACCGCCAACACCATGTCCTCGGTGTTCGAGGCGATGGGCATGAGCCTGCCCCGCTCCTCCACCATGGCGGCGGAGGACGCGGAGAAGGCCGACAGCGCGGCCCGCTCGGGCGAGGTGCTGGTGGCCGCCGTGCGGCGCGGGCTCCGACCCCGCGCCATCCTCACCCGGCAGGCGTTCGAGAACGGCATCGCGGTGGCGATGGCGCTGGGCGGCAGCACCAACGCGGTGCTCCACCTGCTCGCCATCGCCCACTCGGCGGGCGTGGCACTCGCCCTGGACGATTTCGAGGCCATCCGCGTGCGGGTCCCGGTGCTGTGCGACCTCAAGCCGTCGGGTCGCTACGTCGCCACCGACCTGCACGCGGCGGGTGGCGTCCCGCAGGTCATGAAGATGCTGCTGGCCCATGGGCTGCTGCATGCCGACGCGCTCACCATCAGCGGCGAATCCATCGCCGAGACGCTGCGGGACGTGCCCGAGGAGCCCCGGACCGATCAGGGCGTGATCCGACCCTGGTCCCGTCCGGTCTACGCCCAGGGGCACCTGGCGGTGCTGCGCGGCAACTTGGCGCCGGAGGGATCGGTCGCCAAGATCACCGGCGTGAAGGAGCCCCGGATCACCGGCCCCGCGCGCATCTTCGAGTCGGAAGAGGCGTGCCTCGAGGCCATTCTCGCTGGTGGGATCCGTCCGGGTGACGTGATCGTGATCCGGTACGAGGGACCGCGGGGCGGCCCGGGCATGCGCGAGATGCTCGCGCCCACGTCGGCCATCATCGGAGCCGGGTTGGGCGATTCGGTCGCCCTCATTACCGACGGCCGCTTTTCTGGCGGCACCTATGGGCTGGTGGTGGGCCACGTGGCGCCCGAGGCGGCCGTGGGCGGACCGATCGCCCTGCTCGAAGAAGGCGACCTCATCACCATCGACGCCAACGAACGGCTCCTGTCGGTGGACGTGTGCCAGGAGGAGATGGTCCGCCGCCGCGAGGCGTGGACCCCGCCCGCGCCGCGGTATCGTGCCGGGGTGCTGCACAAGTACGCCCGCCAGGTGTCCAGCGCGAGCCTCGGCGCGGTGACCGATCTCTAGCGTCACCGCCGTCGACCGTCCCAGCACCGCCACCCAGGCGCGGCACAGCGGCGCCGTCGCGATCGTCTGCCTTGCGGCGTTTGCCCTGATCACCGTCGCGGTCCAGGCAGGGTGGACCCAGGCGCTGGATCAGCGGCTCATGCTGTCGGTGAGGAACCTGCGATCAGACGGGCTCACGGCGGTGATGCGCTCGCTCAGCGCCATCGGCGCGGGCGAGCTGGAGATTCCCGTCGCGCTGCTCCTGAGCCTCCGGCTTTCGCTGATCCGCCGGAGGCCGGAGGCCGCCGGATACGCGGCCGCCACCTTGAGCGGGTGGGCCATATACGGCGTCGCCAAGTGGATCTTCGAGCGACCTCGCCCGAGGGTGATTCCACGAATCGCCGGCGCGGGCGGCGGCTGGTACTCCTTCCCGTCGGGGCACGCGACCATGGCCCCGCTGGTGTTCGGCCTCGGCCTGCTCATCTGGTCCGCGCCCTGGCCGCGCCGAACCCGCGCGGCTCTACTGTTGCTGGCCGCCGTGTGCTCCGTCCTCATCGGCTTCTCGCGGGTGTATCTCGGAGTCCACTGGCCCACGGACGTCCTGGCCGGACTGCTGCTGGGGACGGGCTGGGCGGCGATGTGGGTGTGGTGGTGGGAGCGGGCGGAGCTCGGGCGGCAAGCGCCGCTCTAGGACCACGAGTCAGAC
>Ga0308175_100000598_pt1 | contig 24367 bp, 15 predicted proteins | sample PhyCR1_3_FD_203893 | JGI IMG/M metagenome (GOLD analysis project Ga0308175, IMG submission 203893) | Soil microbial communities from UC Gill Tract Community Farm, Albany, California, United States - DLSLS.C.R1 | ecosystem: Environmental > Terrestrial > Soil > Agricultural land | place: USA...
GGCGGAGCTCTCGGCTCGATCCACTACTCGTCTGCCAAGGCCGCTATCTTGACGATGACAAAAGGTCTCGCCAAAGAGTTCGCCGCGCAGGGAATTAGGATAAATGCCGTCTCGCCAGGCGTTATCGGTACCCCTTACCACGAGACTTTTACAACGCCTGAAGTGATGCAAAATCTTCGCAACGCTATTCCGATGGGCCGTGAAGGGCGGCCCGATGAGGTCGCTAGCGTGATCGCGTTTCTTGCGTCGGACGCTGCCAGCTATCTCTGCGGTGAGACTGTCGAGGTCAACGGTGGCCTGTTGATGGATTAGGATCATCGAAACCTTTTTGAAATGAGGTACAAGTATAGATCGATCGCACTTATCATTCTGGTTTTCGTGATATCCGGGGTATCGCAGGATAGGCAGGAGCTCGAAGCGGAACGCGCCGCGTCGGCAAGCCTGAAAGGCGAGCATCCGCTGACCGCTTTGATCAAATCCAAACCATCATCGCTGCGGCCCGCGCTTGTCGGTGTACATCCGAGAGTGTTCCTGACACAAGCCGAGATCGACGCCCTGAAAGAAAAAACGCGTTCGCAAAAAGAGCTTTGGCAGGCAGCCATCTCAAATGTCCGGGCACTTACTGTCGAAGCCCCAAAACCGCCGGCCGAAGAGCGTCGAGCGCAAAACGAGGTCGGCATCGGCATCGCGGAAGCCGCTTTCGTTTACAAGATGACGGGCGACAAAAAATATCTCGACGCGGCAAAGAAATACATAGACGCGGCCGTATCGTACGACGTTTGGGGTTACTCGACTAACAAGCCAAATGTCGACCTCGCGGCGGGCCATCTGCTTTACGGAATGGGATGGGCGTACGACCTTTTGTACAACGACCTCACCGCTGCCGAGCGCGATAGGTACCGCAATAAACTGATCAAACAGTCGCGCCTGATGTACGACTTTTTCAAACCCAAGTCGGGCAAATCGTACGCCTATAGTCAGAACCACACGTACATTCCGATCACCGGTTTAGCGATCGCCGCATACGCGTTAATGGGTGAGACGCCCGAGGCAAACGACTGGGCCGCGCTCTCGAGAGCTATCTACGATCGGGTGCTTGCAACCTATTCCGACGACGGCTATTACTACGAGGGAATGGAGTACTGGATATTCTCGACGCCGTGGCTCGTCCATTACATGGACGCTCAGCTGCACGCGACCGGCGAAGATCTTTACAAGTCGACGCCGGGACTAAAGCTGGCTCACGAATATGTCGCTCACGCGACGCTGCCCGGCGGAGAATTCAATTTCGATTTCGGCGATATCTATTCTGGTCCGATCACTCGTGCGAGAAAGGGCGACGATTACGAACGAGAGCGTATTAACGGACACTTTCGAACTAACTACAACGTCCTTTATCATCTGGCCGACCGATATGACAGCTCTGATGCTCAGGGCGTGGCCAACTGGCTAAAGTCAAAGGGCCAAGTCAACGCCGAAGAGTATTGGACGTTCGTCTGGTTTAACGCCGCGATCAAGCCTACACCGATCGACAAAATAGATAAGTGGCATTATTTCCCTGATCACGAAGTCGTCTATTGGCGCTCGGGCTGGGACAACAATGCTACGGCATTTGCTTTCAAAGCCGGTCCGCCAGAGGGTCACTCGACGAATGAAAAACTCAAGCTCTTTCCCGATTGGCGATTGTCTAGCGGACACGCGCATCCCGACGCAGGAAGCTTTATTATCTGGTCGCGAGGAAGATATCTGACCGGCGATTCTGGTTACGCCGGTGTACCGATGACCGAGCACCACAACGCGGTTGTCATCGGCGGCATCGGCCAGGGACGCGAAGGGAAAGGGCACGATGCTTTCGCCGGTATGTCTTACGACATATTAAACAAGATCGCGATCCACGACGTGAAAATGAGTGAAAGCGGCGTTTCGCTGACGGCGGACCTCACCGGCGCGTATGAACCAAATGTTGGCGTCTTAAAATTTCTCAGGCGATTTGAATTCAGATCGCCGGGCGAATTCCTAGTAGACGACTCGATCGAGACGGACCGACCTGAACTCATTACATCGTTCCTGCACAGCGACAACTCGATCATCCAGCAAAACGGGGGATTCGAATTTGAAGGCGTCGGCAAGCCTACTCTTTTCGCGGAGGTGGTCGAGCCAACTCTGTACAACAGCTTGATCGAACCTAATTTCCTTACTGCACCCGGCCCACCGGGAAGTGTCGACAAGGGAGCGCGCGAGCAACGCGGCATCCGTCTCGCGATCTCGACTAAACAGCCGGTAAAGGACGCAGCATTTAAGATCAGACTTAGAATTAAATGAAAAAGTCTTAAAAGGATGAAACTAACGGCCAGAGTCAATCATACTACTGATTCCGTTCTTATAAAATCGGGCTCTGTGGTTCTCTGTTAACGGTAACAAACCGTTATAATCTGAGACTGAAAATCATATTAACGAGGTTCAAAGAAGTAATGCGAACTGAAATATTCTACCGCGCCTCTCGCCACCTGGCTTTGATCGGTTTTTTGTCACTGCTGATTTTCATGACCAGTCATATCGGAAGTGGCCAAACGCCGAACGATCCTCCTCAAAACACTACAACTCAGGGATTGTCTGGAAACTGGGCGGTGAAGACGCAGCGTGCGGACGGAACTTGGTCAAAGGCGTATTTTGATCTTAAAGACGAAGGTGGAAAAATTCGCGGCACGGTCAGATCGACACAATTTTATTACACGATCATCGAATCGACCGGAGATGCGAATGGCTTTGCTTTTACCGCGTCCATGAAAGACGGCAAATCGGATCGCACTGTTAAATACGAAGGCAGGTTGGTTGGTGACGAGCTCAAGCTTTCAACACGACGCAGGCCAGAAGACAAACCAACGGAGACAGCTGCTCATCGCGTGCCCGATGGCGAGGGCGCGATGCCTGCGAGGCTGCCGCTTCCGGCCTTGAAAAAAGTTCCGTACAACGGCTTGGCAAAGACACCAACAATGGGTTGGAACAGCTGGAATCTTTTCAAAAGCCGCGTCAATGACGAGATCGTCCGTGGAATCGCCGACGCGATGGTTTCGAGCGGCATGCGCGATGCGGGTTACACTTATGTGAACATCGACGACACATGGGAAGGTGAGCAGCGAGACGCTCAGGGTAACATAACAACGAACAGTAAGTTTCCGGACATGAAGTCGCTTGCCGATTATGTTCACAGCAAGGGACTGAAACTCGGCATTTACACCTCGCCAGGCCCGAATACTTGTGCCGGTTACGAGGGGACTTACGGCCACGAGGAGCAGGACGCACGGACATTTGCCACGTGGGGCATCGACTATGTTAAGTACGACTGGTGCGGAGCACGAACGCTTTACACTGACGAGGAGATGCAGGCCGTTTATCAGAAATTCGGCGAGGCACTGCAAAAGACCGGAAGACCGATAGTTTATAGCCTATGTCAGTACGGCCGCAGCGATGTGTGGAAATGGGCGCCGGACGTCGGCGGGAATCTTTGGCGGACGACAGGTGATATCAGTGACAGGTGGGATTCGATGACGCGGATCGGCTTTGGTCAGAACGACCTTGCACCGTACGCAAAACCCGGGCACTGGAACGACCCGGACATGCTCGAGGTCGGAAACGGCGGTATGACTAACGACGAATACCGAACGCACATGAGCCTGTGGTCTATTCTGGCAGCGCCGCTGCTGGCTGGAAACGACATTCGTAGCATGACGCCAGAGATCAAATCGATTTTGATGAACAACGAAGTCATTGCGATCAATCAGGACAAAGCCGGCATGCAGGGTAAACGCGTTTGGCAGGCGGGTGATCAGGAGGTCTGGGTGCGAGAACTTATTGGCAACTCGCATGCGATCGCGCTTTTCAATCGAGGTCCGGCACCGGCCGACGTCAGTCTTAAGTGGTCCGACTTAGGAATTAGAAAGAACCCAAAAAGTGTGAGAGATCTTTGGCAACACAAGGACATTGAGATCAGCGGGCCGGAATACAAGGTATCAGTCCCGATGCACGGTGTTGTTTTCCTGCGGATCGGCAAATAGTGTTTCCGCCAAACTCCGTGATCGGTAAGAAGAGATGAACCGTCAATCATATTGTTTAGAATTCCTTGCTTTGAACTCGGTCGATCCGCATATCGGGCACGAGCGATACCTGGCTCGTGCTAAAGTCGGCAACGTCTCGCAAGATGAATGTCTTTCCTTCCGCCGCGCGCTGGGCTTTCACGCGATGAAAGTCGGCCCCGTCTACATCGCTGAGGAAAAACGGTGGCCGCACGTCGTTTTTCATGTAGCTTACCTCGACATCAGACATTGTAATTCCTTTAACGTGCCGAATGAAAAAGCCATAGGCAGGAATTTCGCCGAACATTGTGGGTTCCGGATAATCGGTCTCCTTTTCAGGCGGTTGCAATGAGGCTTGCTCAAGTGTGCCGCCACCTTTGTAATAAATCTGAATATTGCTTAGGCGAATGTCTTCGATGTCGTTACCCGGAACGCCGCTTATTATCGACGCATATCTGGGTTCGGCGTTGTAGGCAACAATGTTGCTAATGATCACGCGACGCAGCTTGCCCTCGACCATGGTTTCGTTCGGGCCTCGATTTCGCTTACCGAGCCGAATGAAGATCGGCGTGTTGGCGATGTCGCGCATTGTGATGTTCGTGATAGTTACGTCTTCGAGCAAGGCTCCGTCCACACTCTCGAGCGCAAGGCCGCGGCAATAATCAAATACACAGTTGGAAATCGTAATGTTCTTAAAGCCGCCGTTCGATTCCGTGCCGAACTTAATGCGGCCCGTCGGACTGAATGTGCCATTACTGGTTCTATAATCTCTTTTATACGTGCCGTCCAGCAGCGTGCCCTCATCATATCCACTCACTTCGCAGTTGGTAATGGTGACGTTCTCGGTCGCACGTGCAAAACCAAGCCCGTAAGAGCTTTTCAGACAAATGCCGTCATCGAACGGCGAATTGACCGTTGTGTTGGAGACGCGGACGTGTCGGCAGGCGTCGATATCGATGCCGTCGCGATTGGTGTCGATCTTTAGGTTATCTATTGTCAGGTTGTCGACTCCTGTAGCGAGAACGGCGAAGTGCCCGCCGTGCAAAATTGAGACATCCCGAATAATAACGTTACGGCAAAGCTTGAGACTGATCGACTTGTTTCCCCAGCGCGGTTCGACCGCATCGCGCGGATTGGGATAACCGAAAGGAGCTTTGTCTTTATCGACCTTAACGTTGGCGATAGCGTCGTTTTGTTCCTTTGTCCGCGACTGGCTGCCGCTTCTCACAAGACCTTTCCCCCAGATAAGACCTGGGCCGAGGATCGAAATGTTCTCGAGGTTTTCGCCCCATATCAGGCTGTTGTGCCAATGGGTATGACCAAAGTCCTGATATTTTTCCCAGGCGTTAGGTTCGGGTAGATCGTATTTACCATCACCGTCGTTCGGGCTCGCGGCAACAAGGGTTGATCCCTGGTCGAAATATAGTGTGATGTTGCTTTTTAGACGGATCGAAAAGCTTCGATAGGTTCCTGCTGGTAATAGAACTGTTCCGCCGCCTTTTGCTGCCGCCGCATCGACGGCGCGATTAATAGCGGGCGAATCTAATGCCTTTCCATCGCCTTTAGCTCCAAAAGCGCGGATATCGAAGACCGCCCCGGAAACGGGGACAATCGTCGACGATCTTATCTGCGCATTTACGCTCTGGGGCGAGACTTGGAGCAAAACTCCCGTGAAAAACATGATCGCCGTGAGGCAAGCCGCTGCGGTTTTTTTGCCAGCTTTCATTCGACCGTCCTTTTCGCGTAGAAACCACGAAATTGCAAATTGTGTTGCATATGTTACCGATAAAAATTACAATTTACCGAATTAAACGTCAATGTACGTCCAGAACAACCGCAAGCGGTAAAGTTTTACCGACGCGAACGAAATCGACGTTTTTTTTGCAAAAATGAGTGTCACTCTCGCAGATATAGCCCGTGAATTGGGCCTTTCAAAGATGACCGTGTCGCGGGCCATCAATGACGATCCGCTCGTAAACGCGAAAACTAAAGCGCGGGTCTTGGAGGTCTCGAAACGACTCAATTACCAACCTAACCATTTTGCCCGTGCACTGGTTACAAACCGATCGTTTTTGATCGGGGTGATCGTACCGGACCTGATGCACTCGTATTTTGCTGAGATTATGCATGGCATAGCCGGGTTTGCACGATCGGCGAATTATCAGATTGTTATCGGTAACTCAGAAGAGCACGTCGCGCGTGAGTTAAGTGAAGTCGAAGCTCTCAGATGGCGAACGGACGGTTTGATCATTGCACCTTCGATCCCTGTATCAAGGTCGGAAGTTTACAGGGAAATGATCGAGTCTGGTACCAAGATCGTTCTGATAGACCGCACACTGGAGGGGCTTGATTGTCCGATGGTTACGACCGACAACGTCGAAGTCGGCTATATCGGCACCGAGCATCTCATAAAACTGGGCCACCGTCGAATCGGACACTTGCGCGGAACATCGACCTCAACGAGTCGCGAACGTCTGGAGGGTTATAAACAGGCGTTTAGCAAGAACGGAATTGCGGCCGACAAAAAGCTCATTCGTGATTGCGGCCTGATGGAATCGGACGGCTACGCAGCTATGAAAAGCTGGATAAAATCGGGCGACCTGCCGACGGCAATTTTCGCGGTAAACGATCCTGCCGCGATCGGCGCCATGCAGGCAATGACGGAAGCCGGTATAAAGATCGGCCAGGAAATTGCTATAGTCGGCGGCGGTAATATTCATTATGGTGACATGCTTGCGACGCCTCTAACTACTGTATCGTGGTCACGGAGCGAAATGGGCCAATCGGCAGCGCGGCTTCTGATACAGCAGATCGAAGGAACCTATGACGATTCCGGTCATCAAAAAGTCATACTTTCGCCGACGCTCATAGTGAGAAGCTCGTGCGGTGCAAAGACCGTTCGACGCCGTAGCCCGGCCGTCACTTTCTAATATTTCAAAATGCCGGTTGTGGATCTGCGCGACATTACGAAGCGGTTTGGTCAGACCGTCGCGCTGGCCGGTGTCGACGTGTCGCTAAATGAAGGCGAGGTGCACGCGCTGATCGGTGAAAACGGGGCGGGCAAGAGCACGTTGATGAACGTCATCTCTGGCGGGGTCCGTCAGGACAGCGGGTCGATGGCGCTTCACGGTAAGCCTTATTCACCATCCGATCCGCTGGATGCAAGAAAAAACGGGATCGCGCTGATCCATCAGGAATTGTCGCTCGCGCCGCACCTGAGCGTAGCTGAAAACATCATGATGGGCGTTGAAGACTCGCGTTTCGGTTGGCTGGACCGACAGGCGATCGAAAGCCGTGCTGGTGTTCTACTGAGCAATTTTGAACACACAGGTATTCGCCCGAATATGCCGGTTGGGAAACTGTCGCCTGCTGCGCAACAGGTAGTCGAGATTTGCCGTGCGCTTGCCGCGAACGCAAAGATCGTCCTTATGGACGAGCCCACAAGTAGCCTTCAGCGGGAGGACGTCGGGCATCTTTTCTCCCTTATTCGAAAATTGGCGGCCGATGGCATTAGCGTAATTTACATCAGCCATTTTCTCGAAGAGGTGAGGGAAATCGCCGACACCTTTACAGTGTTGCGCGACGGCAAGAGCGTCTCTGCGGGAAACATCAACGACGTGACCGATTCGTTCCTGATCAGCCAGATGGTCGGAAGAGCGGTCGACAACCTGTACCCGAAACGACCGCCGTATTCCGGTAAACCCGAGACTGTGCTGAAGGTAAAGGAACTCGGCTTGCAGCCAGCGTTGCAAAGCGCAACGCTCGAGCTAAGACGCGGCGAAATTTTTGGAATAGCGGGTCTAATGGGCGCAGGCCGAACGGAAATGGCACGTGCTATTTTTGGCATCGACAAACCGAACAGCGGCACGATCACTGTGAAGAGCCGCGCAATGGCTGCTCGTGGAGGACAGCCGGCCCTGCGGCTCTCGCAAGGCCTGGGATATTTAAGCGAGGACCGGAAAGGTGAAGGGTTGGCACTCAAACTATCGATCGCGGACAACGTCACCATAACGAGATACGGTCCGTGTTCTCGGTTTGGCTGGCTTGACCAGGCGAAACAGCGACGAGTCTCGACAGAGCTAATGCAGACGCTGGACATTCGCGTAAAGTCCTCGGAGCAGCCGGTCCAAACTCTTTCCGGCGGCAATCAGCAAAAAGTTGCGATCGCGCGACTGTTGCATCAGCAAGCTGACATACTGCTCCTGGACGAACCAACACGGGGAATCGACATCGGCAGTAAAGCAATGATTTATGAAACGATCGCGGAGTTGGCAGATCAGGGAAAAGCGATTTTACTGATCAGCTCGTACCTGCCCGAACTTTTTGGGATGTGCGATCGGCTCGCAGTTATGACGCGCGGCAGGCTTTCACCTGCTCGGCCTATCGACGAGTGGACGCCGGAACTTGTGCTCGAAAAAGCGATCGGTTCCGGCGATGGAGATAGCTTAGAAAACACGCATGGACACTGAAATACCTCAAGTTATCGACGCCGAATTGCATGAAACATTTTTTCGAAAATGGCTGAATGTTCTCGGGCCGTTTCTGGGTCTGATTGCCGTTGTCGTGTTGTTTGCCGCTATTACCGGCAGTCCGGAAAAATATCTTTCGCCGTTCAATATCCGCATCGTCCTCTCGCAAACCGTTATTGTCGCCATCAGCGCGATCGGCATGACCGTGGTGATAATCAGCGGCGGCATCGATCTCGCGGTCGGCTCGACCATCGCGTTAGCAGGAGTCGTTACAGCGCTTACCATTAACGCTGGACTGAATCCGGTTCTGGCTGTGCTTGCGGGAACAGCGGTCGGGGGGATTGTCGGGTTTGTGAACGGATCGGTTATCTCCAGATTACGCGTCGTCCCGTTTATCGCAACACTTGGAATGCTCGGTATTGCTCGCGGCACGGCAAAATGGGCTGCGAATCAACAGCCGGTCGATGTTTCTGCAACATGGGTAAACAATCTCGTCGTAACATTTCCTGATCCGCCATGGCTGCTATTGGCTCCCGGGATCTGGATAGCGATCGTTCTGGCCGTACTAATGGCGATGGTACTGCGTAACACGGTATTTGGTCGCCGCGTTTTTGCGATCGGCTCGAACGAAGCTGCCGCTCGAGCGTGTGGGATATCGACCGACAAATTGAAAATTTGGATCTACAGCCTGGCAGGAATATTTTTTGGCATTGCCGGCGTGATGCAGATGTCGCGCCTCAGACAAGGCGATCCTACAGTTGCGGCGGGAACGGAGCTAGACGTCATCGCCGCCGTAGTGATCGGCGGTGGCAGCCTCAGCGGCGGCCAAGGCACGATACTCGGTTCAATGATCGGCGCCCTGATAATGGCATTCTTGCGAAACGGGTGTCAACAGATGGGATGGGCAAACTACGTCCAAGAAATTATCATCGGCGCGATCATCATTACAGCAGTTGCAATCGATAGAATTCGAAGGTCGAAGACCTAGACGGCGCTCTCCATTCTGTCTCGAATGACCTCCCGACTAAGTCTGTCGACCGCATAAAAATTTCTTTGTAAGGCAATTTTGCTATTGACAAGCTCTCAAAAAACATGTTATCGGTAACTATCATTTGTTAGCGGTAACAATTTTCTAGCACGTTTCTTAATCTAGTGCCCACGTTGCGAATTCATTACTTAGGTTTCGGATATGAATTGGTAATACCAATTGTTAACTGTAGGGCATGATTGATTCACTTTATCAGAAGTTTTCGAGCGCTTTACCAATATCGCTCCCTAGAAAAGAACCCGAGTCTCGTTTTCCGGAACCTTATGTTTCGTAACGCAAATTTCGCGTGCACCTTAAGGAGGCCTTCAATGTCTTGCATAAAGTCGTTCAAAGCTAAGTTGATTCTCGGTTTTTGTTTGGTTTTCTTGTTGCCGGTGTCAGTTTGGACCCAGTCAATCACGGGCACAATTTCTGGCGTAGTTACCGACTCGAATGGCGGAGTCGTACCAAACGCTACGGTGACACTGATTAATGAACAAACCGCCACTTCAAGAAATCTTGTGACGAACGAGGAGGGTCGGTTTGTTTTTAATTCCGTCCAGCCCGGTACTTATACGATCAAGATAGAAAAGCAAGGCTTTCAAACATTGCAGCGCACAAACAACGCTCTGACGGCGAGTGATAACCTCGCGCTTGGCGAGTTGCCATTAACAGCCGGAAACGTCGCAGAAACCGTGACCGTCACATCAGAAGGTCAAGTGATCGAAAAAGAGAGCAGCAATTTAACGGCGCGACTCACGTCCGATCAGATCGCGCTTATCTCGACAAAGGGGCGTGATTTCACTTCGCTGCTGCGTTTGATACCCGGAACATCCAACAATGACGACGTTGAGGCTGTGGGCGAGGGGTTTGGAACGGATTTGCCAAACTTTTCCGGTCAGAGGGGGCGATCGACAGTTACGACTATTGACGGGCTTAACGCTTCGGAACCAAGCGGCTCAAATAAGGTTAGTCTCTCGATTAACCAGGACGCTGTTGGAGAGGTACAGGTACTGCGGAATAACTATGCTGCCGAGTATGGAAATAATGGCGGAGCTTTGATTCAGGTCGTTTCAAAAGGCGGCGGCAAAGATTTTCACGGAACTGCATATTACTTCATCCGAAATGAAGCTCTCAACGCTACTAACTTTTTCACCAATAAAGCCGGACTTCCGCGTCCGTTATATCGCCACAATATTTGGGGCTTCAATTTTGGTGGCCCTCTGTGGATACCACGATTTGGCGAGTCAGAACAGATGTTTCTGAAGAACAAGGCATTTTTCCTTTTTTCTTACGAAAAGCCTCACACCATCACGCCGACCGACCCGGTTTTTGTTACGGTGCCGACTGCTCTTGAACGCCAGGGAAATTTTTCACAGTCATTAAACGCCAGCGGTCAGCTAATAACCGTCCTTGATCCGGTGACCGGCACCCAATTTCCGGGCAATATAATTCCATCACAGAGGTTTAATGCCAGTGGGTTAGCGTTATTAAGTTTTTTTCCCCTTCCAAATACACCGGGTGGTCGAACGACAACTGGAACTCCTTATAACTACGTCTTTCAAAAGAGCGTAGATGTTCCAAAACGTAGCATGGTCATAAGGTTCGATGTTAAACCCACGACTAAGGACAGTATGTTTTGGAAGGCTCAGTGGTGGACTTCGGATAACCAGGGACTCGGAACTTCAGGTTGGCCAAGTGGTGATGCTAATCGGTGGGGAATCTTGTCACATTACCTATACAAAGACAACGGTTGGTCCGCAAATTGGGTGCACGTTTTCAACTCTAAGGTAGTCAATGAATTTAACTTTGGAATGCGTCACGATTCGGAAGGCTTTGTTCCTTCAACTGGAGTGATTGAGGGGTTACAGAGATCTGCTCTTAATTACACCGCGCCGCAACTATTTCCTGCAAACAATAGCTTAGGTACGATCCCGCGCGCGACCGGATGGAGCAGCGTTCCGGGCACCCCGGCCAATATCAATTGGCTTGACCGTTGGGGAGAAATTGGAAACGATTACATCCAACCATCTTTTGCTGACAATCTTTCGTACACGATCGGTGCTCACAGGTTAAAATTTGGAGGTTATTTCGAACGGCTTAAAAACAGTGAGGCTCGGGGCGGGCAGTGGTCTGGCGTGTTCAATTTCGGCAGTGCGAGCAGTTATTCAACGTCGCAAGGAAACACGCAGTATGCTTACGCGAACGCTCTGCTCGGTAACTTCCAAAGCTATAGTGAATCCAGCGCCCGACCGTTCACGAACCTAGAGCTGAAGCTGTTCCAGTGGTATGCGCAGGATGAATGGAAATTTAATCGACGCTTAACTTTCACTTACGGAATGCGTTGGGGATATCACTCGCCGTTCCTCCAAATCGACGGACAGGGCTCAAATTTCGATCCATCGCTGTTTAATGCGGCTAATGCGCCGCTTCTTTATCTTCCGGCTTGTTCTATCGCCCTCGCCGCACCGACATCTGGCGGAGCGGCGGCTTGCCCAACAGCTAATCGACGCGCTTTTGATCCGCGAAACCCGTCGGTTCTTTTGACAAACACCAATTTAGTGGGAACTTTTGTACCGGGAACAGGTAGTTTGACCAACGGATTGGCAATAGGAACTGATCCAAATACTCCCCCCGGTTATCGAAAAACTGCGCCGATCGATTGGGAACCAAGGCTCGGATTGGCTTGGGATATTTTCGGTGATGGTAAGACAGCATTGCGAATGCAAGGCGGTGTTTATCATAGTCCGCGAATAGGCGGTGGAACAACCGGCGGAAATCTGGTTAATAACCCTCCGGCAAATCGAACGTTCACGGTCAATTTCGGCAACATTGACAATCTCGTTAACTTAGTTGGAACAGCGCTCAACTCACCAAGCAGCTTAAACGCCGTTGAAGTTATGTCTCATACTCCGACTACATATAATTGGACGGTCGGTGTTCAGAGAGATCTTGGTTTCGACACCATAATTGAGGTTAGTTACGTTGGCTCCGTATCAAGGTGGCTTGGAGAACGGCGGAATATCAATCAGGTCCCGGACAATGCGCATTTTATCGACTTAAATGGATTGCCACTCAACTGCGATCCAAAAACCAACCTCAGTTGTACCAGAAATCCGTTTTCGAATGCCCAATTTAACGGGACGCATGTAACGGGAGTTTTGGGTGACAATTTTCTCCGTCCATATCGCGGTTATGGTGATATAAATCTAGTGACGTGGTCCGGTACTTCAAACTATAACGGATTACAGGTTCAAGTGAATCGCCGTTATGCCAAGGGGTTCGAATATGGCGTGGCCTATACCTGGTCCAAAACCTTTGACTATGCGAATGACGACTCTTCCGATGTTACACTCGGCCGTCCATATAAAGCATACAACTATGGACCGGCTGACTTCGATCAGACGCATGTTCTCACGGTAAATTACATTTGGGATGTGCCGCTCTTTAAGCATGCAAAGGGATTTGTACACTCAGCACTTGGTGGTTGGCAGGTTTCCGGTACGACGTCCTTTGCCACAGGCAAGCCCAAAACTTTCGGTTCCGGGACTGGTCTTAATTGGGCATATAGCGGCGGAACGTACACAATTACTGCTGGTCAGACATATCTAAATACAAATCAACCGTGTGCCCCTGGTTTTGCGCTTACACCGGGTTCAACGACTTCGTGCTATTGGGCGGGCATTACTGATTTTACTGGAGGCGACAATAATGCTAGGCCTGTGCTCTTATGTGACCCGAACCGAAGGCCAGGAACAACCGATGCCAGTGGTACGTCTTTCTTGATCGATACGTCCTGTTTTGCAGCCCCTGGTACTCAGGGAACTATCGGGAATTTAGGTCGCAATGTGATTCGTCTTCCATCTATTTTCAACACTGACATCGCGCTCTTCAAGAACTTTAGATGGGGGGAGAAGCGCAGTATTCAGCTTCGCTGGGAGACCTACAACCTCTTCAATCGAGCAAACTTTAGTGACATTAACGGCGCAATGACTTTTGCTGCAAATACGTCGGTGACAGCACTGGCCCTTGGGAATTCTACCTGTCCTACGGGAACGTCAGTGGTATATCAAGGCAGCGCAACTGTCCCATATAGATGTGCTGCGTCGACGCTAGGTCAGATTTCCCAAACTACGGCGTCATTTGGAACGCCGCGAACGGCGCGAGCGCCTCGCGTGATGCAGGCATCGATCAGGATAAACTTCTAACTGGTCGAGAATATGAGCCTCTATCGCGCTACCTCGTCGCGGGAGAGGCTCTTTCTGTAACTTGGTCGAATACAGGTTCGACGTTGAACGAGAGATACACGACGCACGTAGCGATAATGAATACTCATGAATAGATTAACCAGACGGGAATACCTCAAACTTTTAGGAACCGGCGCGGCGATGGCTGCCGCTGGCATGCCTCCAACGATGGCACAAAACGCGAATTCTGCGCCTGCGGAAACCCCGGCGGAGAAGGCGGATCGCGAGCGGCGGTTGGCTTGGTGGCGCGAGGCTAAGTTTGGAATGTTTATTCATTGGGGTCTCTATAGCATTCTTGGCCGACATGAATGGGTAATGGAGATGGAAGGTATTCCGGCGCAGGAGTATGAAAAGCTGGCTGCTCAATTCAAGCCAAAGCCCAATGCCGCTCGTGACTGGGCGCGCCTTGCAAAGCAGACCGGCCAGAAGTACATGGTGATGACGACCAAACACCATGAAGGGTTTTGCCATTTCGATACAAAGACAACGGATTATTGTGCACCGAAACAGGGGCCGGGGCGCGACCTGGTTCGGGAGTATGTCGACGCCGCTCGAGCCGAGGGAATGAGAGTTGGTTTCTATTATTCGCTGATGGATTGGCATCATCCTGACGGAGCACGCTGTGCTGACGACGAAGCGGCGCGGCGTCGATTTGTCGATTACATTCACACACACATCCGCGAGTTGATGACCAATTACGGAAAGATCGACATTCTCTGGTATGACGTTGCGTGGCCGCTCGATGCCAAGGGCTGGGAGTCCGAGAAAATGAACGAAATGGTGTTCAAACTCCAGCCTGACATCATTGTCAATAATCGCAACAAACTGCCGGGCGATTTTTCGACGCCCGAGCAGCGTATCGAGGCTGCCGAAGGCGACCGAGCCTGGGAGTCCTGCATGACACTGAACGATAGCTGGGGCTATCAACGCGCGGACGACGGTTGGAAAACTCCGAAACAGGTCGTGCGAAATCTCATCACCTGCGCACGCGACGGCGGAAATTATTTGCTTAATATTGGTCCGAAACCCGACGGGTCGATACCGACCGAAACCGTTCAGATCTTTAATGAGGTCGGTGGATGGACGAGCCGAAATGGCGAGTCCATTTATGGGGCCGATAAGTGCCAACCGACTCGTTCACGAAATGGAAACTTCACGCGAAAGGGCAACACGCTCTATTTCCATATTCATTATTTTCCCGGCAATTCAGTTGCGTTCGCGGGTCTGATGACAAAAGCCAAGTCGGCTCGGCTTCTCTCAAGCGGGCATAAGGTCGATTTCACACAAGATACGTACAGCATCAAATTTACCGGGCTTCCCACAGCCGCCCCCGACCACCCGGTAACGACCATAGCGATCGATTGTGAATCCGTTCCGACACAGGACAACATTTTCGTCCGCAAACGCGAACGCGGACATGTCTAGAGTTCGCTTGAACGGCGACATACAAGAATTCGCGACCGTACAGAATGTAGTTGTGCCCTAGAGTAGGTTTTTAGATCTATCGAGGGAATTAATATGACATTTATAAGAAAATTAGTTTTGATCGCGATTGCCTGCAATATCTTTGGTGCGGCTACGGCGTCAAGAATTGCCGCCCAAACAACCGTCAAAACATCGGCGACCGTTCCCGCGCAATCGGCCGAAGAACTAAAAGAAAAACGCCTCGAATGGTTCCGCGATGCCCGGTTTGGGATGATGATACATTGGGGCTTGTATTCGGTCCCCGCTGGCGAGTGGAAAGGCAAACCCATCGCCGGTCTTGGCGAGTGGATAATGAACCGCGCCAAGATACCAGTAAAAGAATACGAACAGCTCGCGCCGCAGTTCGACCCGGAAAAGTTCAACGCTGAGGAAATCGTGCGAGTCGCCAAGAACGCGGGGATGAAATACATCGTCATCACTTCAAAGCACCATGACGGCTTTGCGATGTATCACTCGACGGTGAGCAAATACAACATCTACGACGCGACGCCTTTTAAACGCGATCCGATGAAGGAGCTTGCCGACGCCGCGAACAAGGCGGGCATTAAACTGTGCTTTTACTATTCGCAGACTCAAGATTGGCATGAACCCGACGCGGTAGGTAACGACTGGGACTTTTCTGCCGATAGCAAAAGGGATTTTCAAAAATATCTCGATGAGAAAGTTAAGCCTCAGGTCACCGAGCTCCTCACAAACTACGGACCGATCGGTCTGATCTGGTTCGACACGCCGCGAAATATTACCAAAGAACAGAGTCAGGAGCTTGTCGATCTCGTTCACAGAATACAGCCGAACACCCTCGTTTCAGGACGAATCGGACACGGGCTCGGCGACTACGATTCGGCCGGCGACAACCAGATCAGCATGAGCGGTGCAAAACGCATCTGGGAAACGCCGGTGACGATGAACGATACCTGGGGTTTCAAAAAAGACGATATGAATTGGAAGCCTGTTTCGGTTTTGGTCCGCCAGCTTGTTCAGGTCATCAGCCAAGGGGGAAATTATCTGCTTAATGTCGGGCCGACGTCCGAGGGCCTAATTCCGCAGCCTAGTGTCGAGCGGTTGGCACAGGTCGGCGAGTGGCTAAAGAAAAACAATGAGTCTGTATACGGCGCCGGGCCGAGCCCGTTTCCGTACGAGCTGCCTTGGGGAATTATTACAACCAAGCCTGGTAAGATGTATCTACACGTCTTCTATTGGCCGCAAAAACAGCTCACGCTTTACGGTTTGAAAAACAAGGTTCGCAGTGCGACTCTCTTGGCAGACGGCGACAAACTTAAATTTTCACAAAAACAAGATGCCTCGCTCGACCACAGCGAATTGACTGTTCAGTTGCCGACTGCCGCGCCGGACAAAAATGATTCTGTTATCGCGCTCGATCTTGACGGCGATGTTCAGGTCGATACGGCGTTATTGCAGCAGCCTGACAACACGGTAACGCTTCCCGCTTTTCTTTCGAAAGTACACAGATCTGGTGACGGAGGTTTGCGATTCGACAGCCGCGGCGTTGCCGAACGCTGGACGAACAAGGACGAGTGGGTCGATTGGGATTTTAAGGTCTCTGATCCGGGAACATTTGACGTTGTCATTATTACTTCTCAGCAAAAGTACGGCCGCGATTGGGAAGGAGGTCACGTCGTTGATCTCGATGTTGCCGGCCAAAGGCTCAAAGCAACCATCGAAGACAACGGCAAAGAAGAAAATCCGGCCAATCTATACTGGCCGTATGTAATCTCAAAAGCGGGCCGCATCACGATCGACAAATCCGGAAAATACAGCCTATCGTTCAAACCCGAAACCATAAAGGCAGACAAAAAACTTGGGCTAACTTTGGTCTCAGTGAAACTCGTTCCAGCCGCGAAGTAGCGGTAACTATAAGCGAAGGAACTCGCGATATATTTGGCCCTGTCGTCTTCCGGCTAAAGCTGACGACAGATCAAAAGGAATGATAATTCCAAAAAAGCTAATTACGGCACTTTTCATTGCGAGTTTAGCTGCGCAGAGCGTTCTTGCGGCCACCGACTGGTCCAAAGAACTGGTTGACTCGACCGTCAAGCGTTACCCGACCGCCGAATCACTCAAAGGCTGGGGCTATGCAAAATCACTCTATCTCTACGGACAATATCTCGTTTATCTCCGCACACGAGAGAGGCGCTATTTAGACCACATTCAAGGTTGGATCGATTTGCACATTGACGACAATGGCACTATCAATCGGCCGATCAATGCCCTCGATTATATGCTGCCCGGCAATCTCTGCTTGATTTTGTATAAAGAAACAAAGCAGCCGAAGTATAAAGGCTGCGCCGACAACATCAGGCACGCCTTCGACGCATATCCGCGAACAAAGGACGGCGGTTTCTGGCATGCAAACACGAAGAGTCGTGAGTGGCAGCTCTGGGCCGACGGCGTGTTTATGTCGCTGCCTTTCCTTGCCCGTTACGGAAAAATGTTTGGCGATAGCGAGTACACAAATGCCGAGGCGGTAAAGCAGCTCCTCATTTATTACAAACATTTGAATGATCCCGCGACCGGCTTGCTGTGGCACGCCTACGACGAAAGCGGTCGGCAACCTTGGGCAAACCCGACGACTCATACATCCGCCGAGCACTGGGCACGCGCTATCGGCTGGTACGCGATGACGCTGGTAAATATCCTCGACATAATTCCAAAGAACCAGCCTGATCGCGACAAGCTGATAAGCATTCTCAATCAGCTCGCGACCGCATTCGAAAAATATCAGGACAAGAACACAGGTCTTTGGTACCAGATAGTTGATAAAGGCAGCGTTCAGGGAAATTGGCTGGAAACTTCGGCATCGAGCATGTACACCTATGCGATGTGGGTGGGCATCAAACGAGGGTACCTGCCGAAACGGTTCCGTGACGTAGCGATAAAGGGATACAAAGGTGTGCTGACGCAAATATCGCTCGACAAAGAGGGTACGGTAAATATCGATAATATCTGCGAAGGAACTAACGTCGCCGACATCAATTACTACTTTGCCCGAAACCGAAATACAAATGATTTCCACGGCATCGGCGCATTTTTGATCATGAACGAAGAGCTGCGAACCAGCGTCGGAGGCAAAGCGCCTGATGTCGGTTGGACCGTGAAATGATCCGGTGGCGAAACTGCAATTACTAATCTTATTGCTTTTTATTTTACGTGTTGAGGCGCAATCTGGCTTCGATATGCGTGAATTTGAGCGCGCGCGGGTCCTTTCATCCGCGAATCGATTCTTAAAGGAACGGCCGATCACGATCACATCCTCAAACTCACCGCGAAGTGCCGGCGGCCTGCATGATTTCTTTTCTGAGGGAGATTACTGGTGGCCGAATCCGAAAAATCCTACGGGAGCGTACATTCAGCGGGATGGAATGTCAAACCCCGACAATTTCGTCGATCACCGCCGCGCTCTTATGAGGCTCAGTATCCAGGTTCCCGCCTTAGCAGCCGCATGGATGATGACCGGAAAAAAAATATATTCTGACAAGGCCGCTGATCACCTTCGAGCGTGGTTCATTAACGCAGACACCCAGATGAACCCAGACCTCCAGTATGCCCAAGCGATAAAAGGCATTACGACCGGACGCGGTATCGGGATTATCGACACGATCCATCTGGTCGAGGTCGCGCGAGCGATCGAGGTACTGGAAAATTCACGGTCATTGTCGGCTAGCGATCTGGCAGGTATCAAGAAATGGTTCGCCGATTACCTCGAGTGGATGACAACGAGCAAGAATGGTCTCGACGAGCGAGATGCCAAAAACAATCACGGAACTTGCTGGGTAATGCAGGTCGCGGCGTTCGCGCGCCTGACTGGAAATAGTGAACTGCTCAAATATTGCCGCGATCGTTTTAAGACCGTTATTGTGCCAAATCAGATCGCAAAAGACGGCAGCTTTCCGCAGGAGCTAAGGCGGACGAAACCGTACGGCTATTCCTTGTTTAACCTTGAGGCAATGGCCGCGATCTGCCAGATACTTTCGACGCCTGACGACGATCTCTGGAAATTTCAGACTGCCGATGGCCGCGGAATCGCGCTCGCGATGCAATATATGTATCCGTTCGTCCACGATAAAAAGAGTTGGCTGCGTCCGCCGGATGTAATGTATTTCGATCAATGGCCGATGCGACAAAGCAGCCTCCTGTTTGCCGGCATCGCGCTTAAACGTCCCGACTATATCGAGACATGGAAAAAGCTGCCTGCCGATTCAAATGTCGAAGAAGTGATTCGTAATTTTTTTATACGTCAGCCGTTGCTTTGGGCAGATCGACCTTTGGGCACAAATACTGGAAAGTAAAACACGTATGATACTAACATTCGTCGATTGGGCGATCATGCTGATCTATTTTCTTTTCGTTTTGGGGATAGGTTTTGCCCTAAAACGCTACATGAAAACGAGTACCGATTTCTTTCTTTCGGGGCGCTCGATACCGGCCTGGATAACCGGTCTTGCTTTTCTTTCGGCGAATCTCGGAGCACAGGAAGTTATCGGAATGGGCGCGTCGGGCGCGAAGTACGGCATCGCGACGAGCCATTTCTATTGGATCGGCGCCGTTCCCGCAATGATATTTCTCGGGGTTTTCATGATGCCGTTTTATTACGGCTCGCGGGCAAGGTCGGTGCCCGAATATTTGAAGCTTCGATTCGACGAAAAAACCCGCGGCTTTAATGCGATCACTTTTGCAACAATGACTGTCTTTTCTTCCGGGATCTCGCTTTATGCAGTTGGTCTGTTGCTGCAGGCTCTGCTCGGTTGGGATTTTACCGTTAGCATTTTGGTCGCGGCCGTTGTTGTTCTTGTGTATGTGTTTTTGGGTGGATTGACGTCTGCAATTTACAACGAGGTGCTTCAGTTCTTTCTGATCGTTTTCGGATTTGCGCCTCTCGTAATTCTGGGTCTGGTCGACGTCGGCGGATGGAGCGGTTTGCAGTCGCGGCTTTCGACTGTAGCTAACGCTAACGGATTTGGCCCGGGAGCGTGGAGCGAATCATGGAGCTACATGGGAAGAGCCGCCTCAAACCCGATGGGAATCGAGTGGTTTGGCCTCGCTATGGGCCTCGGTTTTGTGCTTTCGTTCGGATACTGGTGCACAGATTTCCTTGTTGTCCAGCGGGCGATGGCAGCCAATTCGATGACTGCCGCTCGTCGAACGCCGATCATCGCATCGGTGCCAAAGATGCTTTTCCCTTTTCTCGTGATACTGCCTGGCATGATCGCTATCGCACTTACATATCAGGCGGGAAAGAGCGGATTCACGCTGCCGCATAAACCCGACGGGACATTCAATTATGATATGGCGGTCCCGATGATGTTAGGCCATTACTTTCCGACCGGCATGCTGGGCGTGGGACTGACAGCACTGCTTGCCAGCTTTATGTCCGGAATGGCAGGAAACGTTACGGCGTTCAATACGGTCTGGACGTACGACATTTATCAGTCCTATATAAATCGCGGAGCGAGTGACAAGCACTATTTGTGGATGGGCCGAATGGCTACGGTTTTCGGCATAATTTTGTCCGTTGCGGCCGCATTCGTAACGACGCGGTTCAACAACATCATGGACATGCTCCAGCTTGTTTTTGCATTTGTTAATGCACCGCTGTTCGCGACTTTTCTGCTGGGAATGTTTTGGAAACGCGCGACCGGACACGGGGCTTTTTTTGGCTTGCTTTCCGGAACGCTGGCCGCGGCCGTACATCACGGCCTGACATTACCCATCGGAGCAGTTGCTGGAATAAAAGGCGGATGGTTGGGAATGGTGCATTCCTATCGCAGCGAAATGGCGCAGAATTTTTGGGCGGCTATATTTGCATGGACGACGTGTTTCGTCGTGACGATCGTGGTAAGCACGATGTCGAAACCGCGTGCGGAAAGCGAGCTTGTCGGCCTTGTTTATTCGCTTACCGAAAAACCGAAGGAAAGCGGCTTGGTTTGGTATAAACGCGTGACCGTAGTCGGAGCCATCGTCCTGGCTCTTACGGTCGTGTTGAATATTATTTTTTGGTAGACGGAGATTTTATGGGACTTGATATACGAACGCCAATCGGGCTGATGTTCGCGACGCTTGGTATCGTGCTTGTGCTCACAGGTTTATTAGTGGATAGCTCGGTTTACCAGCACTCGCTGGGAATAAACGTCAACCTCTGGTGGGGACTTGTTTTGCTCGTGTTTGGGGGTTTGATGTTCATCTTCGGCCGCCGAGGAAGCGACGCAATGAAAACGGCAGAGGAAAATGCCGAAGGGCGAAAGATCGAAGAAATGGAGCATCGGCTGGGACTCGAGGACGAAACGACCTCGAAAGAATGATCATGGACGCAATGATTGCGCCGACAATTAAAGCTGTGAACCGAGCGACCGTCACCATCACTGACGCGAAAGCGCTGGATATTCGTTTTCCCACCTCTCGTATGCTGGATGGCTCCGACGCAATGAATCCGGACCCGGATTACTCGGCAGCATATGTGATTTTGCGTACCGACAACAATCTCGAAGGCCACGGTCTTACATTTACAATAGGCCGGGGAAACGACGTTTGCTGTTCGGTTATCGAAACCCTTGGATCGCTGCTGGTCGGCAAAACGCTTGATGAACTGACGTCGGATCTCGCAGGTTTTTGGTATTCGATGACCGGCGATAGCCAGCTTCGATGGCTCGGGCCGGAAAAGGGCGTTGTCCACCTCGCGGCTGCGGCAGTTATTAATGCTGTCTGGGACCTGTATGCGAAGGCCGAAGGAAAACCGCTATGGAAATTGCTCGCTGATATGTCGCCCGAGCAGGTCGTTTCGGCGGTACCGTTTCGCTACATAACAGATGCGATCACTCGCGACGAGGCCTTGTCGGTACTCGACCGTTTGCAAGCTACTCGTCCCCAACGCGAAGCGCAAATTCTCGCGAGCGGCTACCCAGCGTACACGACCTCGGCCGGTTGGCTTGGATATTCTGACGACAAGATTCGAGATTCGATCCGTGCTGCAATTTCGCAAGGCTGGATGGAATTCAAGATGAAGGTCGGTCAGAACATTGAAACCGACAAACGCCGCGCTGCATTGATCCGGCAAGAGATCGGGCCGGAGCGAACTCTGATGATGGATGCAAATCAAGTTTGGGACGTTTCGCAGGCAATTGAATTGATGAAACAACTTGCCGAATTTGATCCGCTGTGGGTCGAGGAGCCGACGAGTCCCGACGACATTCTGGGCCATGCCGAGATTAGAAATGCGGTCGCGCCCATCGGCGTCGCCACCGGCGAACATTGCCATAACCGCGTGATGTTCAAGCAGTTGCTGCAGGCGGGGGCGATCGATTACTGCCAGATCGACAGTTGTCGGCTTGCCGGCGTTAATGAGGTCATAGCCGTATTGCTGATGGCGGCAAAGTTCGGCGTTCCCGTATGTCCGCATGCCGGCGGCGTCGGGCTTTGCGAATATGTGCAGCACCTGTCGATCTTCGACTACATCGCCGTAAGCGGTTCGCTCGACGGCCGCCGCATCGAGTTTGTCGACCATCTTCACGAACATTTTGTCGATCCGGTCGTTATCAGGAACGGTCATTACATTCCCCCGACGGCGCCGGGTTACAGCATTTCGATGAAGCCCGAATCCATTACGCGATATGCCTTTCCAAATGGAGCAGCGTGGAACAATGAATAAAGAATTAAACATTGCGCTCGTCAGCGGACCCGCCTATGATCCGCTGTATGACAGCCTGTCGAGGTTTACCGAGGCTACCGGAATCGAGGTAAACGTAGGGTTCAGCGGCGATCATCCTGCGCTAAATTATCATCTCGCCGGCTTAAAGGACGTTCCCTACGATCTCGTATCAACCCACACGAAATATGCTCCGTCACAGTTAAATTTTCTCGCAGCACTGGATGATGTCATTCCGAACGGCGTCGTTGATGATTTCATGCCTTTGTTGCTGGAATTGAGTAGAGTAAACGGTTCTCTATATGGACTTCCGCGAAATATCGATGTTCGACTTCTTCATTACAGGACAGATTTGATCGATTCTCCTCCCGCTGGTTGGGACGAGCTCTTCGATATGGCTGAGCAGCTAAACGTTCCGCCTGAATTGTACGGTTTCGTTTTTCCAGGATGCGAGTCCGGCCTTTTCGGCACGTTTTATGAACTTGCCGAAATGGCGGGAGCCAGCTTATTTCCCAGAGACCTCGTACCGGATATCGAGAATGAAGCCGGCCGATGGGCTCTGGGTTTACTTAGACGGCTGTACGCAGAATCTATTGTCCCGAAGGACTTTACTAGTTGGCATTACGAAAAGGTCCACGAATGTTTTCGCGCCGGCCGCGCGGCGATGGCGTGTGATTGGCCTGGGTATTACAGTTTGTATCGCGATAACAAGATTTCCCGCGTCTATGACCGTTTTGCTCTTACGCCATATCCGGTCGGGCCGGCTGGCCGCTCGTTAAGCTACGGCGGCGGCCACACGTTTGCTTTGACCACGCGAGGAATACACGATCCTGAAGCATTGCAGTTATTGCGGTTCCTTACAGAATTCGATCAACAATTACTGGAAGCGCGGCATGGATGCATCCCGGTCCGACGAAGTGTCATGACGGCGATGCAAAAAGAAGCCGATAACACCGACCGCGCACGTCTGGCGATGTTGGACAATGTAATATCTGAACATATCCTGGTGCCGCCAAAATTCGCACGCTACCCGGAGGTAGAATCTGTGCTTTGGCGTACCGTTCAGAGTGCAATTGTAGGTCAGATGTCGGTGGATGACGCGCTCCGGCATATAACGGTGCAAATCGAACAGATCGTTACATTGGGAAACGGTGAGTTTAAGCACAATGGGAAAAAAGGCGCAGTAATTCATTTGCCGCTATTGTAAGCAAGGCGTTTTTCACATTACTTCGAGTTCAGATTTAAATATGAGTTCAATTTTGAGTTACATATCAGTAACTTTGACCTGCGTCTGTGTGGTATCTATTTTGTGCTGCACGTCGGTTCCGGTTGCTCTTACCCAATCTTTGCCGAACGGCAACAAAGATATTTACCACGACGGCTGGATCGACCTTAACAAGAACGGACGC
>Ga0308175_100000599_pt1 | contig 24363 bp, 22 predicted proteins | sample PhyCR1_3_FD_203893 | JGI IMG/M metagenome (GOLD analysis project Ga0308175, IMG submission 203893) | Soil microbial communities from UC Gill Tract Community Farm, Albany, California, United States - DLSLS.C.R1 | ecosystem: Environmental > Terrestrial > Soil > Agricultural land | place: USA...
TATCCCCGGCAACCGCGACGGCTATGCGGCCTGCTGCGCGGGCGAGCTGTTGAAGCAGGACCTCTACGACTTCCTCTTGCTCTCCCTGCCCGACAACGACCATTACTCGCACCGCCACGGCCCGGAGGCGACGATCGAGTCGATCGCGCGGGCCGACGCCTGCTTCGCAGAGTTCGCCGAGCAGGCCGGCGGGCTGGAGGATCTCCTCGACAGCCACGCGGTGATCCTGCTCGCCGACCACGCCCAGACGCCGGTTCGTCGCGGGCTGCCGCTGGCCGAGCTGCTGGCGCCGGAGTGGTCGGTGCTGCAGCCCTCCGAGGACCGGCCGGAGCTGGCCCAACTGGCGGTCAGCCCGACCGGCCGCGCCGCCCACGTCTATCTGCTGCCCGGCGAGGGCAAACGGGCCGAGCCGCTCGAGGTTGCGGCGCGGCTCGGGGTGATCGAGGGGGTGGACATCGTCTGCCGGATGGAGGACCGCGGCGGCGCGCCCCTGGCCCGGGAGGCGACCGGGATGCCCGCCGAGGGCGGTGAGTGGGCGGTGGTCGAACGCCGCGGCTCGGCGCTGCGCTTCCGGCCCGGCGGCGAGGTCGAGGACCTGCGCGGCGGGCGTTGGGAGGTCGAGGGGGACACGGCCGCCCTGGAGGCGAGCGTGCAGGCCGGCCGCCTCGCCAGCGCGAGCTACCCCGACCCGCTGGCGAGAGTCTGGTCGGCGCTCGCCGCCCCCCATTGCGGCGACTTCCTCGTCTCGCTGGAGCCTGGCTTCGAGACCGTCGACTGGGGCGGCGTCAGCCATGCCGGCGGCGGCAGCCACGGGGCGCTGCACGCCGGCGACTCGCTGGGGCCGCTGCTGTTCGTGGGGTGCGGGCCGGGGTCGGCGGATGAGCGTGAGCAGTGGACGCTGCGGGACGTGGCGCCGGTGGTGTTGGAGCACTTCGGGGTGGTGCCCAAGAGGTGAAGGACGGGGGCTATCCGGCCGGCGGGTCCTGGCGGGGAGGAGGGGCCTTCGTCCTCGCAAGCTGCGGGCGAAGACCCCGGTCCTCCCCGCCACCCGCCGGAGGGATCGTCGCCCTCTCGGTTCTGGTCGCCATCTTGGTCGGGCTGATCGCCCCGGGCGCCGCGTCCGCGGAAGCCCCGCAGGTAGGTGAGCAGGGTGCTTCGCGGGTCAGCAAGCAGGAGGCGATTGGGGCGGCTGATGGGGATGCGAAGGTGCGGGAGGAGCGGCGGGGGCACCCGCAGCTGGGGGCGAGCGCGGCGATGGTCGAAGGGCATTGGGAGGTCGCCTACTTCGAATCCGGGGAGGAGCTGGCGGTGGCGCTCGTCGATCCGCAGAGCGGCCGGGTGACGGAGTCGTGGACCGGCTACCAGGTCGCCTGGAAGATGGCGCGCGGATACTCGGGGGCATTCGGGCACAAGCTGAACGCGCCCTACGTCTTCCTGCCCCTGTGCGCGATCTTCCTGCTCGGGCTGGTCGACTGGCGGCGCTGGCGGCGGATGGTCCACCTCGACCTCCTCGTCCTGCTCGGCTTCGGCATCTCCCAGCTCTTCTTCAACCGCGGCGAGATCGGCCTCTCGGTCCCGCTCGCATACCCGGTGCTCGTCTATCTCCTCGCTCGCAGCCTCTGGGTCGGGCTGCGGCGCGGCGCCGGTGGGCTGCGCCCGATCTGGCCGGCGGCCTGGATGGTGGTGGCCGCGCTCTTTCTGATGGGCGTACGCGTCGGCCTCAACGTCGCAGACTCCGGGGCGATCGACGTCGGCTATGCCGGCGTGGTCGGAGCGGACCGCACCGCCCACGGCGAACAGCTCTACGGCAACTTCCCCGGCGACCTCCGGCAGGGTGACACCTACGGACCCGTCAACTACCTCGCCTACGTGCCCGCCGAGCGGATCTGGCCCTGGTCGGGGAGCTGGGACGACCTGCCCGCCGCCCACGCCACCGCGATCCTGTTCGACGTCGGCACCTTCCTGCTGCTGATCTGGCTCGGCATGCGGATCCGGCCCGGCCCGACTGGCCGTCGCCTCGCCGCCACCCTCGCCTTCGGCTGGGCCGCCTACCCCTACACGGCCTACGCGCTGGAGTCCAACTCCAACGACTCCCTCGTCGCGCTCCTGCTCGTCGCGACCCTCGTGGTACTCGCCAGGCCAATGGCTCGGGGAGCGACGGCGGCACTCGCCGTGTGGGCAAAGTTCGCACCGGGGGTGCTGGTGCCGATGTTGCTGACGTACAGCTCTTCCACAGACGAGCGCCGGCCCGCGGGTCCTGTCGCCGCAGGGGACCCCCCACCCCCTGCGGTAGCTAAAGCTTCCTCGGGGGTGGGCCCCCCTACGGCGCCACCCGCGGGTCATCGCCGGTGGTGGGACGGGGGAGGGACGAAGCGGCGCGGCGCCGCCCTTTTCGCCGCGGGGTTCGTTGTGGTCACCGCTGTCGTCATGACGTGGCCGGCGATCGATCCGGGGCTGAAGACGTTCTACGAGAGGACGATTGCCAGCCAGGCCGGCCGCACCTCGCCCTTCAGCATCTGGGGCCAGGCGCCGTCACTGGAACCCATCCGGATCGCGTTGCTCGTGGGAACCGGGATCCTGTCCCTGGTCTTCGCCTTCGCCCCGCGCCGCAAGTCCCTGGTCCAGGTAGCTGCCCTATCAGCAGCCCTCCTGATCTCCTTGCAGCTGACTCTCCACCACTGGTTCTACCTCTACATCGTCTGGTTCTACCCGCTGTTCCTCGTTGCTCTGGCGACGGTCGCGAAGGGAGCGGATCCCCCTCCGAACGGCTTGTACTTCTCGGTCGCGCGCACCTCGGACGGCCGCACGCGATCACCCGAGCAAGTTGAGTGAGGAGGGGGATCCGCTCCCTTCCCCCGACACGCCGTCCCTACTGCGCGGATCGAGCCGGCACCATCACCTGCTCGAAGCTGTCTGCCAGCCCTCGGTCGTTGACCTCCACCACCGCCCCCATCACCCACAGATCTTCCTCGGCGGTCTCGAACCGCGTCGGCATCTGGGCGATCAGCGAGCGCAGCGCCTGCTCGGGCTTGACCCCGAGGACGCTGGTGCGGGAGCCGGTCATGCCGACGTCGGAGACATGGGCGGTGCCGCCGGGCAGGACCCGGCCGTCGGCGGTGGGGACGTGGGTGTGGGTGCCGAAGACCGCCGCGACCCGGCCGTCCAGGTGCCAGCCCATCGCCACCTTCTCGCTCGAGACTTCGGCGTGGAAGTCGACGACCGCCGCATCCGCGTCGAGTCGGTCGAGGATCGCGTCGACGGTGTCGAAGGGCGAGCGCGCGACGCGCAGCCCGACGCCGCCGCTGAGGTTGATCACCGCCACCCGCATGCCCCCCGCCTCGACCACCGTGTGGCCGCGGCCCGGATTGCCCTGGGGGTAGTTAGCGGGCCGCACGACGCGCTGCTCGTGTTCCAGGAACTCGTAGGCCTCGCGGTGGCGGTAGACGTGGTTGCCGGTGGTGATCACGCAGGCACCCGACTCGAAGAGGTCGCGGGCGGTGCGCTCGGTGATGCCGACGCCACCGGCCGAGTTCTCGCCGTTGACGACGACCAGGTCGGGCGCGTAGCGCTCGCGCAGCTGCGGCATCGTCCCCCGCAGGGCGCTCCGCCCTGGGCTGCCGACCACGTCGCCGATGAAGAGGACCCGCATGCGGCTGACCCTACCCGGCGCGGTCGAGTCGCTTTTGTCAACCGCTGGTTCGGAAAAGCGCCTTGCCCGGCGCTCAGGCCGCGGCGAAGCGACGCAGGGCGAGGCGAGCGAGCACCGCGTAGGCGACGAAGAGGATCGCCAGGTGCAGCAGCGGGGCGCCGATCCCGGGCCCGGCCGAGTCCAGGGCGGCGGTCATCGCCTGCAGCGCCGGCTTGAAGGGGAAGGCGGCGGTGAGGATCCGGATCGCGTCGTAGAGCCCGCCGCTCACGGTGCCGGAGGGAACCAGGGAGAGGAAGGCGACCGGCAGGGTGACCATGAAAGCGAGGAGGGACACGGCCCGCACTTCCCGCGCCGCCGCCCCGAGCGCCGCGCCGGCGGCTCCGAGGGCGCCGCCGCCGGCGAGGATCGCCGCCAGCCAGAGCCCGATCCGGCCCCATTCCAGCGGGACGAAGAGCTGCAGGCCGGCGAGCATGAGCAGGGTGACCAGCAGCCCGGCAAGGATGCCGAGCACGACCTTCTCCACCAGCAGCCCCGACTCCGAGACGAGGCCGCGGGTCAGCCGGGGGAAGGCGTTCTCCTCACGCTCTAGCGCCAGCGATCCCGCGACCAGGAGGACGACGACGAAGGCCAGCGTCAGCGTCGCCGCCACCGCGATGGCGAACACTTCCAGCGGCGGGCTCTCGCCGCCGACCCTGACCTTGTCGACCTCGATCGGCTGGGCAAGCCGGTCGAGCAGCGGCCCGGCGACGTCGAGGTTGTCGCGGGCCTCGGTCGCGAACCGGGTCACTTGTTCCAGTGAGGGCCGCAGCGCCGGCGGCACGCTCGGTTCCAGGGCCGCGAGGACGCGGGCAGCGGTCCTCATGCCGAGGATGTGGACGGTTTGGCCGAGCACCTGGAAGTCGCCGCCGTCGATCAGCAGCTGCAGGTAGTGGCCGCCTTCGGCGGCGATGCGCTTGGCGATCGCCAGGTTCGCCTGGGCCAGCAGGGTGCTGACGCGGTCGTCGACGAGTTCGGCCTTGACCGGGTTTTCTTCGTTGACGAGGACTTCGACCTTCGGCGTCCCCGGCGTCAGCGTCGAGAGCGAGTTGATCTTGTCGACGAGGTCCGCGGGGAGCACCAGCGCCGCCAGCACGGCGCCCGAGCGCACCTTCTGCTCGGCCACCTCGCGGTTGGAGACGAAGACGCACTCGACCCGGTGGCAGATCCGCCCCTTGACGTTCGCCGATGGCAGCTGCTGGCCGCCGACGTTGATCCGCGCGCCGCTCGGGACTTCGTTGAGGAAGGCGACGCGCGGCTTCTCGGGCCCGCGGGAGATCGCCAACCCGACCAGGATCGCGATCAGCACCGGGTAGAGGACCAGCAGCGCCGCCTGCAGCGGCGAGCGGCGCAGGATCTGCAGGTCCTTGAGCAGCAACCAGCGCACGTCAATGCCCCCGGTGCTGGAGGTAGGCGACGAAGGCGGTCTCGAAGTCGCGGTCGGCGGCCTCGGGGGCCTCGCGCCGCACCGCCTGGCGCAGCTCGTCCGGTGAGCCGTCGAAGAGCGCCTCGCCGTCGGCGAGGACGAGCAGCCTGCCGCCGTAGCGCTCGGCCTCCTGGATGTCGTGGGTGGAGAAGATCACCGTCGTGCCACCCCCGGCGAGGGCGGCTACGAACTCCCACAGCCGCGCCCGCTGGCGCGGGTCGAGGCCGACGCTGGGCTCGTCGAGCAACAGCACCGAGGGCTTTGCCAGCAGCCCCACGGCGATGTTGATGCGCTGCTGGTTGCCGCCGGAGAGGCGGGCGACGATCTCGCCGCGGCGCTCGCGGAGGCCGGCCAGCTCGAGCATCTCCTCGACCGACGCGCGCGGGTCCTCGTGCCCCTCCAGGCGCGCGAAGAGCAGCAGGTTCTCCTCCACCGTCAACCGTCGGTAGAGCGCGGCCTGCTGGGGGACCCAGCCGACCCGGTCGCCGGGCGCCTCGACCGTCCCCTCGTCGGACCTCGCGATGCCGGCCAGGATCGACAGCAGCGTCGTCTTCCCCGCCCCGTTGGGGCCGATCACCGCCACCAGCTCCCCCGCGCCGGCCGCGAAGCCGACCCCTCGCAGAGCTTCCCTCTCGCCGAAGCGCTTGACGATGCCGGTGGCCCGCACGGCGGCGAAAGCTACCGGCGCTTCCCTAAACTCGCCCGCGATGCCATTCCCCGCGACCCGGATGCGCCGCCTCCGCAGCAGCGAGGTGCTGCGCGGGCTGGTGCGCGAGACGGAGCTCTCTCCCGCCCACCTGATCCAGCCGGCCTTCGTGGTCGCCGGCGAGGACGTGCGCGAGGAGGTGCCGTCGATGCCGGGCATCGAGCGGTTCTCGATCTCCCACCTCGTCGAGGAGGCGGGGGAGATCGCCGCGGCCGGCGTCGGCGCGCTGATGCTCTTCGGCGTCCCCGCCGCCAAGGACGAGGTCGGCTCGGGCGCCTACGATGACGAGGGCATCGTGCAGATGGCGGTGCGGGCGCTGAAGGACTCCCACCCCGCCCTGGTGGTGATCACCGACGTCTGCCTCTGCGAGTACACCTCGCACGGACATTGCGGGGTCGTCGACGACGAGGGCCGGGTGCAGAACGACATCAGCGTCGAGCTGCTGGCCAAAACGGCGATCTCCCACGCCGACGCCGGCGCCGACGCGGTCGCCCCCAGCGACATGATGGACGGCCGGGTCGGCTCGATCCGCCACCAGCTCGACGAGGAGGGGCATCCCGACGTCCCGATCGTCGCCCACAGCGCCAAGTACGCCTCCGCCTTCTACGGACCTTTCCGCGACGCGGCGGACTCGACCCCCGGCTTCGGCGACCGTCGCGGCTACCAAATGGATCCGGCCAACGCCGCCGAAGCGGTGCGCGAGGCCGAGCTCGACCTCGACGAGGGCGCCGACGTGGTTATGGTGAAGCCGGCGCTGCCCTACCTCGACGTGGTGCGGCGGGTGAAAGAGGCGACCGGCGCGCCGGTGGCCGCCTACCACGTCTCCGGCGAGTACTCGATGCTGAAGGCGGCGGCGGCCAACGGCTGGCTCGACGAGCGGGCCGCCGCGCTGGAGGCCCTGACTTCGATCCGCCGCGCCGGCGCGGACGCGATCGTCACCTACTACGCGAAGGAGGCTGCCGGATGGCTTTAGCGAGGGTGCGCCCCGCATGTCGGTGAAAGTGCCGCAGTCGAAGGCGCGCAGCCGCAAGGACGGCGCCGCGATCCCGCTCGACGAGACCGACAAGCGGCTGATGAACCAGCTGCAGTCGAGCTTCCCGCTCGACCCCGAGCCGTTCCGCCTGGTCGCTGCCGAGGCCGGTCTCGAGCTCGACGACGTCCTCGCCCGCACCAGGCGGTTGCTCGAGAACCGGATCATCCGCGAGATCACGCCGATCTTCGACACCCGCGCGCTCGGCTACGAGTCGATGCTGGTGGCGGCGAAAGTCGACTCCGAGCACCCCCAGCGGGCGGCGCGGATCGTCAACGCGCACCCCGGCGTCTCCCACAACTACCTCCGCACCCACGACTTCAACCTCTGGTTCACGATCGCCACCCCGCCCGACTCCAAGCTCGGGCTGAAGGGGACGCTGGAGGCGCTGATGGAGGAGACCGGCGCCGAGTCGATGCGCGAACTGCCGACCCTGACCCTGTTCAAGATCAACATGAACCTGGAGATGGAGAAGGGCACCGACGCGCTGGCGGCGGCGGTCGAAGCGGCACCGCCGCGCGAGCTCGAGCCCCAGCCCTACGACGAGGAGGACGTGGCGCTGATCCGCGCCCTGCAGGGCCCGATGGAGCCGGTGCTCCGTCCCTACGACGCCGCCGCGGCCGAGCTCGGGATCTCAACCGAGGAGATGCTGGAGCGGCTGGGGGCGATGGTCGACCGCAAGATCCTGCGCCGGGTGGCGGCGATCCTCTACCACCGCCGGGCCGGCTTCTCGGCCAACGGGATGGGCGTCTGGAAGGTTCCCGAGGACGAGATCCTCGAGGTCGGCGGGAAGATGGCCTCCTTTCGCGGCATCTCCCACTGCTATCAACGGCCCACCTACGAGGACTGGCCCTACAGCGTCTTCACGATGGCCCACGGCCGCTCGAAAGAGGAGTGCGATGCGATCCTCGACTCGATCGCCGCCGAGTGCGGGATGGGGCCGGACGACCGCGCCACCCTCTACTCGTCGACCGAGTACAAGAAGGTCCGCCTGCACTACTTCACCGAGGACTACGCGGCCTGGGAGGCGGAGCATTCCTAGAGGCGCGGCCCTCGGCGCGGAGCTGTTCGCGCGGGCGCAGGAGGTCCTGCCGGGCGGCGTCAACTCGCCGGTGCGGGCGATGCGCCAGATCGGCCGCGACCCCGTCTTCGTCGAGCGCGGCGAAGGCTGCCGGCTGTTCGACGTCGAGGGCAACGCCTACGTCGACTGGATCGGCTCCTGGGGACCGCTGATCCTCGGGCACGCCGAGCCGGCCGTGGTCTCGGCGGTGATCGAAGCGGCGAAGCGGGGGACGAGCTTCGGCGCCGCGACCGCGGCCGAGGTGCGGCTGGCCGAGCAGGTCGCCGCGCGGGTGCCGTCGGTGGAGATGGTGCGGATGACCAGCTCGGGGACCGAGGCGGCGATGAGCGCGGTGCGGCTGGCGCGCGCGATCAGCGGCCGGGAGGTGGTCGTCAAGTTCGCCGGCGCCTACCACGGCCACTCCGACGGGCTGCTCGCCGAGGGGGGCTCGGGGATGGCGACGCTAGGGGTGCCGGCGAGCCCGGGCGTCACCCGAGCCCAGGCGACGACGACGGTGGTGGTCCCCTGGAACGATCGCGAGGCTGTGAGCCGGGCCCTGGGGGAACACGAGGTGGCGGCCCTGCTGGCCGAGCCGATCGCCGCCAACATGGGCGTCGTCCCGCCTGCGGAGGGGTTCCTCGAGTTCCTCCGCGAGGCGACCCGCGCTAGCGGGGCGCTGCTGATATTCGACGAGGTGATCACCGGCTTTCGGGTGGCGCGCGGGGGGGCCCAGGAGCTGTTCGGGGTCGAACCGGACCTGACCGTCCTGGGGAAGGTGCTAGGCGGCGGCCTGCCCGCCGCCGCCTTCGCCGGCCCGCGCGAGCACATGGAGCGGGTCGCGCCGGCGGGCGACGTCTACCAGGCGGGAACGCTCTCGGGCAACCCGCTGGCGGTGGCCGCCGGGCTGGCGACGCTGGACCAGCTCGACGCCAAGGCCTACGCGCGGCTCGCGGCGCTGACCGAGAGGCTCGCTGCCGGCTTCCGGGAGCTGGCCACCGAGCGGCCGCTGCAGGTGGCCTCGGCGCCTGGGCTAGTGACCCTCTTCTTCAGCCCGGTCCCGGTGAGCGACTTCGCCGCGGCCGGCGCCTGCGACACCGAGGCCTACGGGCGCTTCTGCCGCGGCCTGCTGGCGCGCGGCGTCTACCCGCCGCCGGCCCAGTTCGAGGCCTGGTTCGTCTCGCTCGCCCACGACGAGGCTGCCGTCGACCAGACCCTCGAATTCGCCCGGGAGGCCCTGGCGGAGGCGCTGCCTTGACCCTCTCCATCGCGCGGTTCCCTTGTCGCCCATGACCCGACAAAGGAACCCCGCAACCCCGGAGGCGGCGCTCGAGGCCCTGGCGGCGCAGCTGCGCGAGGAGGGGACGCCGATCTCGGCGCACGTCGTCGAGTCGGCTGAGGAGCCCGAGCTCGGGCTGCTCGCCGCCGCTGGGCCCGGGGCCGCGGCATCGCCCGCCGAGTACGCCGTTGTGGTCGAGGCCGTCTACGAGGGCTACCTCCTGCACTACGGCGAGCCTCGCCTGCTCGCCGGCCACGACGAGGACCTGGCGCTGCTCGCCGGCGACTACCTCTACGCCCTCGGCCTCGACCGTCTCGCCCGGCTCGGGGACACGGAGGCCGTCGCCGTCCTCTCCGAGCTGATCGGCCGCTGCGCCCGCCTCCACGCCGAGGGCGCCGCCGAGGCCGTGCCCCAGCTCTGGCGCGACGCCGCCCGCCGCATCGCCGCCGGGCGCTAGATCATCCAGTCGGCGTTCGTCCTTTATCGGGAATAGGCCGATAAAGGACGAACGCCGATCGGGAGGTGTCGCCTCCGTGACGCAGATCACACGGCCCAGGCAATAGACTTCGATGTCCTACGCGAACCGACTGTGGCTGACGACGCGGACAAGAGGAACGGGGTGACCGAACCCCCGATGCAGGAGCGGGCCAAGCCCGACCCTCCGGGCTACTTCGAGGGCGAGTCGATGACCCGCCGTCGCGTCTTCACGATCGGCGCCCAGGCGCTCGGTGGGGTCGCCGGCGCGGCGATCGTGCTGCCGGCCGTCGGCTTCGCGGTCGCGCCGATCTTCCACCGCGGCAAGGAGCGCTGGGAGGCGGTTGGTCCTGCCTCCGACTTCGTCGAGGACACCTACCGCCAGGTGGTCTTCACCGAAACCGAGGGGATCGGGGACGCGGGCAAGACCACGGCCTACGTCCGCAAAGGCTCGAAGGAACTCGGCGAGGACCCCCGCAGCTACATCGCCGTCTCCAACCGCTGCGCGCACCTCGGCTGCCCGGTCCGCTTCGTCGAGGCGGCCGGCAACTTCATCTGCCCCTGCCACGGCGGCGTCTACGACTTCCAGGGCAAGCGCATCGGCGGCCCGCCGGTCCGCCCGCTCGACCAGTTCCAGACCCGCGTCCGCGACGGCCAGGTCGAGCTCGGCCCCCGCTTCAGCGTCACCTCCCAGCTCGAGCCGGTCCGCGCCCGCGACCCCGGGGAGTTCACGGGCGGGATCTGGGAATACCTCTACCCGCCGCGTCCCTCTACCTTCCCCGCGCCCTGATGCCGAAACTCCGCGTCCCCAAGATCCCAGACTCCGTCGTCCCGCCGCCGCTGCGCAAACCGGCAAAGCCCGGTCTCGGCGGCACCGCCCGAGGGCAGGCGCCGAGCGACCTGAAGACCTCGCCGCCGGAGCGCCAGACCGACGTCGAGCGCCTCACCGACCGCGCCAAAGAGGCGCCGGTCGACGTCCTCGCCTGGGTCGACCAGCGTCTCGCCGCCAGCGGCTTCCTCACGGGCATGCTCTACCGCAAGGTCCCGAAGGGGACCAACTGGTTCTACACGCTGGGCTCGGCGACCCTCTTCGCCTTCATCGTGCAGGCCGTCACCGGGGTCTTCCTGGCGATGTACTACACGCCCTCGGCGACCCAGGCCTACGCCTCGATCGCCCACATCAACAACGACGTCCCGCTCGGGCAGTTCGTCCACGGCATGCACAAGTGGGGCGCCAGCGTGATGGTGATCCTGATCTTCCTCCACATGGGGCGCACCTTCTTCTTCGGCGCCTACAAGTACCCGCGCGAGCTGAACTGGGTGATCGGCGTCGTGCTGCTGATCCTGACGATGACGATGGCCTTCACGGGCTACCTGCTGCCCTTCGACCAGCGCTCCTTCTGGGCCTCGATCGTCGGCATCAACATCAACGGGACCGGTCCGGTCGTCGGCCCCTACCTGAGTGACTTCCTCCGCGCCGGCCCGGAGCTCGGGGCGACCACCCTGGCGCGCTTCTACGCGATCCACATGCTGCTGGTGCCGGGGGCGATCATCGCCCTGATCGGCGCCCACATGTACCTGGTGGTGAAGCTCGGAACGACCGCGCCGCCGTGGCTCAAGTTCGACAAGCCCAAAGCGGTGATCCCGGCGTCCCAGCTCGACGCCGCCGGGGTCAACGGCTCGGTCAACGGCCACGGCAACGGGGCGTCCGCCCGATGAAGCCCCAGGACAAGCAGGCCTACCTCGAGGAATACGAGCTCGCCAAGAAGAAGGGGAAGCCCTTCTTCCCGTACGCGGTGATGAAGGACTCGGCGATGGCGCTGATCGTCGTCGCGGTGATCATCGCGATGTCGCTGATCCTCGGCGCCGAGCAGGGCCCGAAGGCCGACCCGACCACGACCACCTACGTCCCCCGCCCGGAGTGGTACTTCTTCTTCCTCTTCGAGCTCCTGCGCGTGATCAAGCCGCCGGAGCTGGTGCCGATCGCGACGATCGGGATCCCGACGATCTGCATGGTCCTGCTGCTGCTGCTGCCGTTCTACGACCGCAGCCCGGAGCGTCGCCCCGACCGCCGTCCGATCGCGACCACCGCCGGCTGCCTGACGATCATCGCGATGGGCTACCTCACTTACCTGGGTGCGACCAGCGGCTCGCCGACGGAGATCGACATGAAGGTGGCGCCGCAGTACACCGCGGGCAAAGAGGTCGTCGCCGGCTCGGGCTGCCTCGCCTGCCACAAGCTCGGCGAGAACGGCAACAACGGCCCCGGGCCCGAGCTGACGCACATCGCCTCGCGGATCCCGCGCGCCGCCATCATCCGCTCGGTGGAAATCGGACCCGGCATCATGCCCTCCTTCCGCGAACTGCCGAAAAAGAAGATCAACCAGCTCGCGGACTTCCTCAGCTCCCTCGACTGACCTCGGCGGTCCTGGGAGGCGCGCGAGCGCCCCGCATCCCATGGACACGATCAACGACAACCGCCAATCGCCGGAGTTCGCCCGGCAGGTCAACCGCATGTTCGACCGGGTCGCCGGGCGCTACGACGCGCTCAACTCGCTGATGACGGCGGGGCTGCACCACCGCTGGCGGGAGCGGGCGGCGGCGCGGACGGGGTTGCAGCCGGGGGGCTCGGCGCTGGACGTCTGTTGCGGGACCGGCGACCTGGCGCTCGAGCTGGCCTCGCGCGTATCCCCCGGCGGCCATGTGGTTGGCTGCGACTTCTCCGAGCCGATGCTCGACCTGGCGCGCGAGAAGGCGGCCGAGCGGGGCGTCTCCGGGGTCCGCTTCGAGTGGGCCGATGCCCTGGAGCTGCCCTACGACGCCGGCCGCTTCGACGCCGTCACCGTCGGCTTCGGCGTCCGCAACCTGGCCAACCTGGACCGCGGCCTGCGCGAGATGGCGCGGGTGCTGCGCCCCGGCGGTCGCGCCGTGATCCTGGAGATCACGCAGCCGACCCGGCCGCCGCTCTCCACCTTCTACTCGCTCTGGTTCGACCGGATCGTGCCGCTGCTGGGCGCCTTCTCCAGCAATCCCGAGGCCTACTCGTACTTGCCGCAGTCGGTCCGCAGCTTCCCCTCGCCGCTGGGGCTGGCGGAGAAGATGGACGCCGCCGGCTTCACCGACGTCCGCTACACGGTTCTGGCCGGCGGGATCATCGCCATCCACCGCGGCACGCGGGGCTAGGCGTGACCCGCCCCTCGGCCGTGCCGCCGCCGGTGACGGCGGTCCTCGACGCCTCCAGCCGCTGGCTCCCGATCAGGCTGGCGGCGGTCGAGGATCGGCTGCGCGAGGCGGTCGCCGGGCAGGGCGAGACCGTCGGGCGGGAGGCCGAGAAGACGCTCGCCGCGGGCGGGAAGCGGCTGCGGCCGATGCTCGTCCTCCTCTGCGCCGGTCCCGCCGGCGACGAGGGCGCCGTCCGCTCGGCGGCTGCGATCGAGCTGGTCCACATGGCGACCCTCGTGCACGACGACGTCCTCGACGCCGCCCCGCTGCGGCGGGGCCGCCCCACGGTCGCCGCCACAGCGGGCCGCGCCCGCGCGACCGCGACCGGCGACCTGCTGCTCGCTCGCGCCTTCGCGCTGCTCGCCGAGGCCGGTCAGGAGCGTGCCGTGGCGCTCCTCTCCGACGCCTCGGTCGCGCTTGCGCGCGGCGAGCTGGCGCAGCGCCACGACGCCTTCGATTCCGCCGTCGACGAGCAGCGCTACCTCGACCGCTGCCAGCTGAAGACCGCGCGCCTGTTCGAGTGCGCCTGCCTGCTCGGCCACGACGACGAGCACTTGGGCCGGTTCGGCGCCGGCATCGGCCTCGCCTTCCAGCTTCTCGACGATGTCCTCGACGTCTGCGGGCCGCCCGAGCGCACCGGCAAGGCGCGCGGCACCGACCTGCTCGACGGCACCGTCACCCTGCCGCTGATCGAGGCTGCCGCCGTCGATCCCTCGATCGGCGAGACCGACCTGCGGGCCCTCGACCCGACCGCCGCGGAGCGGCTCTGCGACCGGATCGCCGCCACCGGCGCCCTGGAGCGCGTAAGGGCGCGGGCGCTTGGGCTCGTCGAGGAGGCCAAGGCGGCGCTGGGAGGAGCCTCCTTGGAGGACGAACGCCGCCGGCTCCTGGAGCTCGTCGCCGACGGGGTGGTGCAGCGCTACAGCTGAGGCGTGCGGCTCAGCCCTTCTGCTGGGTCGGCCGGATCAGCACCTCGTTGACGGCGACGTGGCGGGGCCGGGTGACGACGTAGCGGATCGCGTCGGCGATGTCCTCGGCCTGCAGTCTCTCGATGTCGCGAAAGCGGCCTTCGATCTGCTCGCGGATCTGGGGCCGGTTGTGCTCGGGCAGCTCGGTGTCGACCGCGCCCGGCTCGATCAGGGAGACGCGCAGGTGGCGCTGGGTGACCTCCTGGCGCAGCGACTCGCTGAAGGCGCCGAGGCCGTGCTTGGTGGCGTTGTAGACACCGCTGCCCTCGCGCGCCTGGCGTCCGGCGACCGAGGAGACGTTGACCAGGTCTGCGAGCTGCCGCGGGTCCCCGGCGGCAGCCTCGAGCAGGTGCGGGATCGCCGCCCGGGCCGTGTACAGAGCGCCCAGCAGGTTGACCTCGACCATCCGCTCCCATTCCTCGACCGGCGCGTCGAGGATCGGGCCGAGCAGCATCACGCCGGCGTTGTTGACGAGCACGTCCAACCTTCCCAGCTCGGCCACGGTGCGCGCCACCGCCGCCTCGGCCTGCTCGCGCTCGCTGACGTCGGCCTCGATCGGCAGCGCCGTCCCGCCAGCGTCGGCGATCTCGCCGCCGAGCTCGCGCAGCCGCTCACCGCGGCGGGCGGCGAGGGCGACCGAGGCTCCCTCCGCCGCGAGCATCCGGGCGCTCGCCGCGCCGATGCCGCTGGAGGCCCCGGTGACCAGCGCCACCGTGCCCTCGAGTGGCCCCGGGCTCACGCGAAGTCGTCCGCGCCGATCAGATCGGCAGCGAGGGCGACGATGAAGGCGTCTGCCATCTGGGTCATGTTCGCACGCTCGAGGGCGCGCAGCTCGTCGGCGAGTTCATGGGCGCCGAGGTCGAGCTGCTCGTCGAAGCGATCGATCTCGAGCTCGCCGTGGATCCCTTCGCTGGCCCACTCGCACTCGGGACAGCGCCTCCAGACCCGCCAGTGGGCCCGGTCGCCCGCCTGTTCCCAGCTGGTCGGCTGGACGAGGGGGGAGTGGCAGTCTGGGCAGATGTGCAGCTGCTCCACCGGTTTCGTCTTGTTCGGGCTCGGATCCCTCATGCCTGCTCCATCAAACCCGAGCGTCGACCGTTTGATCCAGATTTCTCCTCATATCACCGCAGGAAACCCAACTACCGGGTATCCAAAACCACCACTGCGCGCAACCTGAGGCGTGCGAGCCGCGGCCTGAGGAACGAGGTGCCTCGTTACCATGGGCTGGATGCCAGGGAACGTCGGCCTGCCGGAGATCGCAATCGTCCTGATCATCGCCCTGCTCGTCTTCGGGCCCAAACGCCTGCCGGAACTCGGACGCAGCCTCGGCCGCGGCATCCGCGAGTTCAAAGGCTCGATCGGCGGCGAGCACGACGACGAGGACGAGCCGCCGCGGATCTCCCCCTCCGAGCCGGCCAAGGCCCACGGCGACCCGGCCGACGCGGAGGCCCTCCGCAAAAAGCCCAGCTGAGGCTCGCCGGTGCCCCGCCGCGTCAGGGCGGTCTCCCACGAGGATCGCCTCACCCTCGTTGAGCACCTCGACGAGCTGCGCTCGCGGTTGATCGTTTGCATCGTCGTCTTCGGCGTCGCCCTCGCGCTCTGCTTCTGGCAGAACCACCTGCTGTTGGAAATCGCCTCCGGGCCGCTGCCCGACGGCCACCGGCGCCTGATCACCTTCGGCGTCACCGAGCCCTTCACCACCACGCTCACGGTCTCCGCCTACGGCGCCATCGTCCTCTCGCTGCCGATCGTGCTCTGGCAGCTCTACGCCTACGTCCTGCCGGCCTTCAGCGAAGCCGAGCGGCGGGTGGTGGTGCCGATCCTCCTGCTGTTCCCGGCCCTCTTCCTGGCCGGCGTGGCCTTCGCCTACTTCGTCGTCATGCCGGCGGCCGTCGGCTTCCTGCTCAACTTCAACGACACCCAGTTCAACGTCCAGGTTCGCGCCCGTGACTACTACAGCTTCTTCTCGATGACCGAGATCGCCGGCGGGCTGATCTTCCAGATGCCGCTCGCGATCATCGCCGTCACCTGGCTCGGAATCGTGCGGGTCGAGCAGCTGCGCAGCAACCGCCGCTACGCCTACCTGGCGATCTCGATCCTCGCCGCCGCGCTGCCGGGGGTCGACCCGGTCTCGATGCTGCTCGAGATGGTGCCCCTGCTGCTTCTATATGAGTTGAGTATCTTGCTGGCTCGGGCTCTGGGCCGGCCGCGGGAGAGCGGCGGACTGGGCGAGCCGACGACTCAGGAGTAGAGAGGGAGAGATGGCGACTGGCGGCGACGAGCGGAGGATGGTCTTCGACATCCGGGGACGGCGCAGGTACGCGATCAAAGTCATCTACGCGATCCTGGCGGTCCTGATGGGCGCCAGCCTCTTTCTCGTCGTCGGCCCGCTCAACATCGGCGAAATCTTCAGCGGCGGCGGCGGCAACGGCGGCGAAGCGGCGAAGACCTTCGAAGAGCAGGCGGCCCGCATCGAAAGGAAGCTGAAGAAACAGCCCGGCGACCCCGACCTGCTCGCGTCCCTGACCAGGGCCCACGTCACCGCCGCGAACACGCTGACGGAAGTCGAAGCCAGCGGCCAGCGAGTGGTCACCCCGGAAGCGCTGCAGCAGCTCCAGGAAGCGAGCCAGTCCTGGACCGAATACCTGAAGGCGACCAAGGAACCGGCCGCCGGCGTGGGGCAGCTCGTCGCCCCGGCGATGTTCCAGCTGGCGGAAGTCTCCACCGGCGGCGAAATCGAGCCCAACCTCGAAGCCGCCGCGCAGGCGCAGGAAATCGTCGCCAAGCAGCGGCCGAACCTGAACACCCTCAGCACCCTCGCGATCTACCGCCTCTTCACCTTCGACTACAAGCAGGCGGAAGCGGCCGCCGACCAGGCAAAGAAATACGCCCACACCAAGTTCGAACGCGAAAACGTCGACAACCAGCTGAAAGAAACCCGCAAACGCGCGGAATCGTTCCAGCAGCAGCTGGTGACCTACGAAAAGGCGCTCGCCAAAGCCTCGAAGAGCGGCGGCGGGGCCGGAGCGGAATCGCTGCAGAACCCCTTCGGCGGCCTCGGCGGCTCCAGCGGCCTGGGGGAATAGGCGCCCCGCGACATGGGCCGTGTAGGGCTCGAACCTACGACCTTGAGATTAAGAGTCTCCTGCTCTACCAACTGAGCTAACGGCCCGGGACGGCGATTATAGGAAGCCGGGGCGCCTGTCGAGGTGCTCAGCCCTCGATCACGGCCTTGGGCTTCTTGCCCTTCTTCAGCGCGAAGAGAACTTGCTCCGGCGCGTACCCTGGGGCGGCGATCTGGAGCGTCAGCTTCTGGCCGGCCCGGAGGCGCCGCTGGCGCTTGGAGAGGCTGCGGACGGCGTCCACGGAGCCGCTCTTGGCCTTGGGGCTGCGAATCTTCTTCGCCCGGAACGGGCAGTGGCGGCCGGCGCAGCGCAGGGTGGCCGCCCAGCCGGCCGGCAGCTTGGAGAGCCGCAGGCTCTTGAGGACGAAGCGGGACCCATGGACGCTCCAGCGCGGCTTGACTCCGGCGCCGATTGGTTGCAGCGGCGGCACCGGCGGCTTCGGCGCCGCCGTCGGCGGAGCGGCGCTCGCCACAACCGGCGGCCGCACGTCGAGGGTGACTGTGGCCGGCGGCGACTGCACCCCCTGGCCGGTCGCGACGTACTGGAAGCTGTCGGCTCCGATGAAGGCGAGCGGCGGGTTGTAGCGGATCGTGCCGGCGGCGGTGTCGATCGCCCCCGCCAGGGTCCCGGCGGTCGGCTGGCGGGTGATCGCCAGCATCAGCGGGTCCCCATTGGGATCGGTGCAGGTGAGCGGCACGGCGATCGACGTCTCGTAGGGGACGGCGACCGTCTTCGAGTCGCAGCTCGGCGCCGCATCGCGGTGCAGGGTCGCGAGCAGGCCGTTCTTGACCCCCGTCGCATAGACGAACAACGAGTCGGGCGAGACCACCACTCCCCCCTTCCCCCCGAGCGCCGGCAGCGTCTGGCATTTGCCCCCGGTCCCGGTGCTGCTGATGCAGCCGCGGGTACCCGGGCGCTGGCTGAGCTGGCCGCTGGCGAGGTCGCGCTGGAGGAAGTCGAGGGCGTCCCAGCCCGACGATGCGGCGATCAGCTCGTCGCCGGCCGGAGTCACCGCCAGCCGGTAGATGCCGCCGAGCGCCGTGGCTTCGTCGCAGCCGCCGCCGGCTTCGTGCATCAGACAGCCGGTCTCGACGAGCCCGCCGCCTTCGAGGTTGTAGGACACCAGGCCATCGGCCGTTCCGACGTAGATCGATCTGCCATCGGGCGAGGCGGTGACGCCGTGGGCTTCGTTCAGCGCGTCGCTCCCGTCGACGCAGCGCACTGGCGGCGGCCCGCTGAAGGTGATCCCGCCGCTGGTCCCGTTGCTGGAGATGCAGCCGTTGGGTTGGGCGGCCTGGGTGAGGCTGCCGTCGGCGTTGCGGCCGAAGATCGCCACGGTACCGCTGGACGCGGTGTAGGTGACGCAGGGAGGACAGGCCCCAGCGAAGTAGGGGTAGCTGCTGTTGTGGCCGGTCGCGTAGAGCGCGGTGTTCGTCACCGCCATCTGGAAGCCTTCCTCGGAAATGCCGGCGGCGGTCTGACAGTTGCTCTGCGCCACCTCAGACCAGCAGCCGTTCGGGGCGGCGAGCTGAGTGAGCGTCCCGGCGCTGTCGCGGTGGAAGACGAGCAGAGTCCCTTGGCCGACGCCGAGGGACGTGCGCGCGTAGAGGGTGGCGCCGTCGGGCGAGAGGGCGAGGGCATAGGGAATCCCCATCTCGGTGGGCATCGTGCAGGGAGTGCCGCTGCCCAGGCACTGACCCATCAGAGTGAGCCCCCCGTCGGCAGAGCGGCTGAACTCGACGATGGAGGAGGTGTTGGCGTTGGAGACGTAGACGTTCTTGCCGTCGGGGCTGACGACGACGTCCTGTGGGTTGTTGATCTGCGGCGCGGCGATGCAGGCGCCCGAGCTGCCGGACGGGGTCGCGCACCCCATGTCCGCGCGCCGGGTGAGAGCGCCGGTGGCCGGATCGCGATCGAAGATCAGCAGGGCGGCTTCTTCTTCGGTGCCGCCGCCGGGAGGGGTCCCGCCGGCGACCCCGACGTACAGCTGCCGGCCGTCCGGCGAGAGCGCCTCCGGAAAGGCCTGGGTGAGCCCTGGGGCCGACGCGCAGGGAGCCTGCGCCGGCCCCGCGTTGAGGCAGGCGTCGAGGTGCTCGTCGCCCACGTCGGCCCGCGCCGCCGTCGCGGCAAACAACAACACAGACAGCGCGACGAGCACGCCCAACGACCCCGTTCGAACAGCCTTACCCAACATCGACGCCTCCCTGAATTCCCCCGACCAAGCCCCTTGCCGGTCAGCCCTGGAGCCGAAGATATCAGCGGAAAGTGTGTCAGTGGACCGACCGACGACGGTCGCGCAGCCGCCCTCGCTCAGAGGATCCGGCAGTACTTTTCGACGTCGCCGTCGATCACGGTGCCGCCGTCGAAGGTGAAGTGGCCGTGCGTTTCGAGGACGTTGTCGGTGCAGCGGGCGGAGACGTAGCTGCGTTCCCGGCCGCCGCTGCGGTAGCGGCGGCCGATCGAGACTTCGAGGCGGGTGAGCCGGCCGAAGCCGCCGGCGATCGGCGGCACGTCGATCGTCACCCGATAGCGGTAGCGGCCGGCTTGCCGTTCGATCGGCGCCACGATCGCGTAGGTCTCGGGGAAGGGCAGGAGCGTCTGCGCGTGGAGGATCGCGGTGGGATTTCCGTCGAGCCGGGGGCCGTTGAAGACCGTCAGCGGGACCGAGGCGTTGACGGTGCCGAACCCCAGCGGGATCTTCGCTCCGACGGTCCCGGTGCCGACGATCGCCCGGCGGCAGATCCTGCGCGCCTGCTCGGTGTCGGCGGCCGCGATCTTCTCCGGGGCACAGCGCGGCAGCCCGGTGACGTCGAGGCGACCGTCGCGGTCGAACTTGATCACCGCCTGCTCGAGCTTCTGTGGTTCGGCGCCGCGCTTGGTCCCGATGTCGAAATGGCCGCGGAAATGGATCGGCGCATAGCGGTGGCGCGGCAGGGCCTGCGGCTGGAAGCCGCCGTTGGCCCGCAGCACGAGCCCGTCGACTTCGACCAGTGCCGCCCCGGCGGTCGCGCTCAGCAGCGCGGCCGCGGCCAAGCCGAGCAGTCCGGCCCGTTTCAGTGCGGTGAGTGACACGGCGAGGCGATGACCGCCGGGAAGAAGTTGCCGTTGACGAAGGAGAGGGTGCCGTAGACCTGCAGCCTTCCCCCGGCGCAGTAGGCGTTGAGGAAGCCCACTTCGCGGCCGTCGTGCTTGTGGGTGAGGCCGATCTTGCCCGTCGCCAGCGTCGCCGAGCCGTAGCCGTCGGCGATCGGCGGCACTTCGATGCGGGCGCGGTAGCCGTAGCGGCCGTGCTTGATCCGTTCGATCACGATCGGCACCAGCAGCGTCTTCGCTGCCGGGATCGTCTCGTAGCCATGGACGATGACGGTCGGCAGCCCGCGCACCGGCGGCCCGTTGAAGAAGGAGAGCGGAGAGGAGACTTCTACCGGCGACTGGCCCGGCATCGTGACGATGCCCTTGCCGACGCCGGTGCCGACCAGCGCTCCGGCGCAGCGCTTGCGGGCGACGGCGGGGGTCGTGCCTTCGAGCTTGGCCATGGTGCAGACCGGCACTCCCTTGGCGTCGACGTAGCCGTGCTTGTCGAAGAGGAACTGCAGGGTCTTCAGCGGCGCCGGCGAGGAGCCGTCGCGGGTGCCGATCCGGGTGACGCTGCTGAGCGTGAGCGGCGCCCCGCCATGCGGCGGCAGCACCCGTGGACGCAGCTGTGCGGTCGCGCTGACGTAGTCCTTGCCGATTTCCGCGGTCAGCCCCCAGGCGCTGCCGCAGGCGGCCAGCGCCAGCATCGCCGCCAGCGCGAGTGCTCTTCTCATGCCCGTCCTCATCGTCCCTTGCAGGGTTTGAACACCGTTCCCTGCAGGAAGGTGCCGTCCTTGAAGAGGAACTGCCCTTTGGCCTGCAGCCGGCCGTCGGGGCAGCCGGCGTTGGCGTAGCTGAGGGTCTTGCCCTTGTACTTCCATGTCCGCCCGATCGTCAGGCGGGCGTAGAGCGGGACTCCGTAGCCGCCGGCGATCCGCGGGATCGTCCCCACGGTCTTGAAGCCGTAGCGCCCGTCGTGGACCTTCTGGATCTCGATCTGGACGATGTAGGTCGTCGGCGCCGGGACGGTGATGTAGGCGTGAGCGAGCACGGTCGGGTTGCCGTGCTTCTTCGGGCCGTTGAAGATCGTGATCGGCGAGGAGGCCGCGATCGGTCCCTGTTCGGGGAACAGCACGACTGCTTTGCCGACGCCCTTGCCGACGATCGCCCCCGGGCACTGCTTGCGCGCCTGCTTGGTGGTGGTGGCCTGCAGCTTGCCCCTGGTGCAGACCGGCAGGCCGCGCGTCTCGACGCGGCCGTGCTTGTCGAACCAGATGATCACTTTTTCCAGCACCGGCGGAGTCGTGCCGTCGCTGGTCGAGATCTTGCCGAAGCCGTGAAGCCGGATCGGCGCGTAACCGTGCTTGGGCAGCGTGGTCGGCGTGAAGCCGCCATCGGCGCTGACCACGAGGCTGCCGGCGTGGAGGCGGATCGCCAGAGCGGAAGCGGCGGTCACCAGCAGCACCGCCAGCGCGACCACGACCCCCCTTAACACAGTCTTCCGCACGATTCCGCTCCTCCCATTGGCCGGATCGCCAAACTACCATGGGTGGGAAGGAGGATAAGTAGGGGACATGGGGAGTCTCCGCGACCACACGAGCGGGTGCGCCGAACGTGGTTGTTGGGGCATCCGTGGCTCGTGCTGGCGGTGGCCGCCGCCGTCCTGGTCGTCCTCGGAGCGATCGGGACCGGGGTCGAGGGCCGCCTCGATCCGACCACCCTCAACGTCCCCGGAACGGAATCCTCGCGAGGCAACCGACTGCTGCGCGAGCACTTCGGCGACTCCGCCCCCTTCGCGATCCTGCTGCGCGGTCCGGCGGCGGCGATCGACCGCCAGGGCCCGGCGCTGATCCGGGCTCTGCGCCGCGACCCGCGGGTGACGACCCTGTCGCCGTGGGACCGAGGGACGGTGGTGCCGCTGCGGCCGAACCCGCGGCGGGCACTGATCCTCGCGGACTTCCACGTCGACACCAGAACCGCGGTCAACGAGACGGTTCCGCACCTCGAGGACCTCCTGCAAACGAGGATCCGGCCGCCCGTGCGGGTGACGCAGACCGGCTTCGCCAGCCTCTCGCGCGCGCTGCAGGAGGAATCGATCGCAGCCAGCGAGCGGGGCGAGCTGATCGCCTTCCCCTTCCTGCTGATCATCCTCCTGCTCGTCTTCCGCTCGCCGATCGCCGCGGCGATTCCGCTCGCCTTCGGAGCCCTGACCCTGGTCGCCTCGCGCGGGATCCTCTTCTTCTTCACCTCCTGGTTCGACATCGACGCCTTCGCGCTCACGGTCTGCTCGATGATGGGCCTGGCGCTCGGCGTCGACTACGCGCTGCTGATGGTCTCGCGCTTCCGCGAGGAGCTGGCGCGCGGGGCGGATCCGCTCGAGGCCGCCCGCGCCACCCGGCGCACGGCCGGTCGCACCGTGACCTTCGCCGGCAGCACGCTGCTGCTGTCGATGATCGTCTCCCTCTTCATTCTCCCGGGATCGCTGCTGGCCTCGCTGGCGGGGACGGTGTGCATGGTGGTGGCGCTCAGCGTCGCCGTCGCCACCGTCGTCGGGCCGGCGATCCTGACCCTGGTCGGCACCAACCTCGACCGCTGGCGCATCGGGCGCCCGGCGCGCGGCGGCACCTCGGGGCTGATGACCTTCGTCGGCGCTGCGCTGCGCCGGCCGCTTCTCGTCAGCGTCGCGATCGGCGGCCTGTTGCTGGTGTTGGCGGCGCCGGCGATCGGGCTGAAGACGGGCCCGCCGAGCCCGACGCAGCTGCCGCCCGACGCGCCCGCCCGGAAGGACGCCGAACTGATCGACCGCTCGATCGGCGCCGGCTGGGACGCGCCCTTCCAGGTGATCGCGGTCTCACACAACGGGCCGATCACCGCCAGCGACAGCATGGCTGCGATCGACCACTTCCAGCACGAGCTGGCAGCGACGCCGGGGGTGAAGGCGGTGGTCGGCCCGAGCCGCGCGACCAGGCGGGTGCAGCCGCTGCGCGAAGCCGGCAACGCCGCGCTCAGCAGCGGCGGCAACATCGGCCCGGTCAAGAAGCTCGGCAAGCTCGGACGCAGCCTCTCGGTCGCCGCCGGCGGGGTCGGCCAGCTGCGCGAAGGGATCGCCGAAGCCAGCGACGGCGCCGGCCTGCTGGCGCTCGGCGCCGGCCGGGCCGGCAAGGGGGCGCGGCTGATCGCCAAGGGCCTCGGTCGCGCCACCGGCGGCAGCGAGCGGGCGGTGGTGGCGCTCGACAGGTTCGCCGGCGGGACGCGGCGGATGTCGAGCGCGCTGCAGAAGGCTGCGCTCGGCTCGACCCAGCTCCTGCTCGGCCTGCGCGACAGCTTCGGCCCCAACCTGCGCCACAACGCACTGCGGCGCTCGCGGATCGAGGAGAAGCAGCTCAACGAAGAGGCCAACCAGAAGCTGCCGCAGCTGATCGCCCCGGCCCAGGCGGCCGACGAACAGCTGCGCCAGGCCTACGCCCAGCTGCAGGGGATGACGGTCGGCAAGTCGGACCCCAACTACGGCGCTGCGCTGGAGGCGGTGCGCGCGGCGACGGCCGCGGTCGGCGGCACCGACCCCGCCACCGGAGCGCCCTACGCCGAAGGCTACGCGGGCCTGCCGGCCGAGCTGACGACGCTCCGCGAAGGCCTGTTGGAAGATCACGAACAGTCGCGGCAGATCACCTTCTGGCTGGTGTCGACCCTGCAGGAACTGCGCAAGCTGACGCGAGGGGCGAAGGAACTGACCAAAGGCCTCAACAAGCTGCACGGGGCCGGCGAACGGCTCTCGTCAGGGTCCGCTCGCCTGGCGAAGGCGGCCCGCAGCCTCGGCGACGGGCTCTCGCGCCTGAGCGGCGGCGCCACGGCGTTGGTCGGCGGCATCCAGCGGCTCGGCGGTGGCGCCGAGGCGCTGCAGGCGGGGCTGCGCGAAGGAGCCGCGGAAACCGCGCCGCTGCAGAGCGGCCTGAGCGGGGCGAGCGTCCAGGTGATCCAGGGGCGAGCGCAAATCCGCCACCGGGTGCAGCGGGTGCAGCGAGGGACCCCCGGCCTCTTCAACTCCGGCTACTTCGTCCTCTCGGCCCTCGACGGGGCGCCTCCCCGCCGCCGAGAAGCGGTCGCCAGCACGATCGACTTCAAGCACTCCGGCCAGGCGACGGCGATGCTGGTCGTCTCCGACTACAGCTTCAACACCCCCGGCTCGATCAGGCTCAACAAGCGCCTCAACGCCGACGCGGCGGCCCTGGGCGAAGAAGCCGGCCTCACCACCGGCGTCGCCGGCGGCGCCGCTCAGCTCAACGACTACAGCCGCGTCACCCGCGACAGCATCCCCT
>Ga0308175_100000600_pt1 | contig 24362 bp, 14 predicted proteins | sample PhyCR1_3_FD_203893 | JGI IMG/M metagenome (GOLD analysis project Ga0308175, IMG submission 203893) | Soil microbial communities from UC Gill Tract Community Farm, Albany, California, United States - DLSLS.C.R1 | ecosystem: Environmental > Terrestrial > Soil > Agricultural land | place: USA...
TCATTTACGGTGCAAACGGTTACACGGGTGAGTTGATCACGCGTTACGCCGTCGAGCGCGGGATGACGCCGATACTTGCAGGGCGTAATGCTGTCGCCGTTGAGGCTCTTGCAAAAAAGCATCATCTCGAATACCACGTTTTTTCGCTTGATGAAACGGGTAGGTTAGACGCGGCGCTGCAAGAGGCCGATGTGGTTTTGCATTGCGCGGGGCCGTTTTCGCTGACCTCGCTGCCGATGATCGAAGCGTGTCTGAGGAACAAGAAACATTATACGGACATCACGGGCGAGATTGCGGTTTTTGAAGCGACGGCACGGCTTGATGAAAAGGCGAAAGCGGCGGGAATAATGATAATGCCTGGCGTTGGGTTTGACGTTGTGCCGTCGGATTGTCTGGCGCGGCACCTGAAAGATCGGCTGCCGTCAGCGACGAATCTAACACTTGCATTTTACGGAAAGGGCAGCCGCATCTCGCACGGGACGCAGGCGACGATGACGATGAATGTCGGCAAGGGCGGCGCGATCCGCAAAGACGGCAAGATAACTCCGGTTCCGGCTGCATGGAAAACGCGTGAGATAGATTTTGGCGAGGTCACAAAAACGGGAGTTACTATTCCCTGGGGCGATGTTGCTACCGCTTTTTATTCGACTGAAATTCCGAATATCGAGGTTTACACTATTGTCCCTAATAAGCAGCTAAAATTGATGAAGCTAAGCCGCTATCTCGGCTGGCTGCTTGCGACAAAACCGGTTCAGGATTACCTGCAAAAGCAGATCCCGCCGGGCGGCCCGACTGATACAGAACGGGCAAAAGGCAAAACACTGCTCTGGGGCGTCGCAAGAGACCTAAATGGCAACCGCGTCGAGTCGCGAATGCAGTGCCCGGAGGGTTATACAACGACGGCACTAACGGCTCTGAATATAACTCAAAAAATATTGGGCGGAAATTTCACACCCGGCTACCAGACGCCCGCTAAGGCTTACGGAGCAGATTTGGTTTTAGAAATTGACGGTGTGGAACGGCAAGATATTTGATAAATAACAATCTATTTAATTCTATTCTTTTGGATCTTCAGATGGCTCACGATATTCACTGACTATACTCGGCTTTATATTTCAGCCACTGCTCTTTCAGCTTCGACATAAATGCTTTAAAACGTGGGTCGGTTCGAATGTTATCGAGATGGTGATCAATCTCAAAGTAGGGATAACATGGAAAACCATCGTCAGCAGCATTTTGGAGCCACTTAATTGCCTCGTCCGGTTTGTGCATGATCGCATATGCCGATGCGATGTTGTATGCTGCGTGGTGGAAATGACCAAAACCCTGGCCGATCTCGATCGAGTGCTGAATGACTGCTTCAGCTTCCTTTTGTTTTCCTTCCTTGGCCAGAATTACAGCTTTTACGCTCGTGACATTTCCCCCCTCGTCACTTGGGTATGTTTTCAGGTATTCGTCGATGCCGGCCTCGGCCTCTTTTAGTCGGCCAAGATGGACCATCGAGTCGGCGCTCATCCGGTAAAGGTTGGCCGGAAATTCATCCGGCGGGGTCGTCTTGAATAGCGATATTGCTTCCTCGTATCTGCCTTGGTAGTAATTAACCGCGAGCATCCGAAGACGAACAGTGCTGTTACTCGGATTTATCCCAAGTGTCTTGTTGATCTCTTGAGCGGCAGGCTCAAACAGGCCGATATGTATATAAGCGGCGGACAACCACTGATGCGCTTCGTCAAGGTCAGGATTTAATTCAATTGCACGCTTAAATGCTTGGATCGCTTGCTCGTGCGGGAAACGTTTGGTATGGGTCCAAAGTACAAGGCCGCGTGAGAAATGGCCCTCAGCAAGGTTGGGATCTAGTTCAAGAGCTTTTTCGACGGCGACTTCCGCGTCTTCGTTCAGCTTTTTCTGCTCGGAAGCCGGGGCGAAATTAAATGATCGAAAAATATAGCCTTTTGCGAGTGCGGCCCAAGCCTCGGCATAATTGGGATCGGTCGCGACGGCTTGTTCAAGGAGTTTGATGGCTTCCGCGTTGTCATCGGGATTAACACTTGTAACTTTGACCTTGCCGCGGACATAGAGATCATATGCAGGCGACCGGCCGGCGACAGGCTGAGAAGTATTCGCAAGCCGCGATGATATGTAATAAATCCCGACGCCAATCCCCGTTAATACCAGCAAACCCAACGTAATGAATTTGATTGCTGATAATCCACTCCATATCCGCACAGGTTTGGTTATCACCGGTTCCAGGATCTCAGTCTTATGTTCATCTTTCCGTTGATGTAAGCCGGTGGAAATAACATCTCGGCGACGCTTCACAGACTGCAGATCGGCGAGCATTTCGTCAATCGTTTGATACCTTTCCCTGACCTGTTTCTTCAGTGCTTTTGCAACAATTGAACCGCTGTCGTTCGATTCAGCTACAGCGATTAACTGAGGTTCCCTTTCGAGGATCGCTGCCAGGGTGTCCATCGCGGTTTCTCCTTCAAAGGGCGGCGTTCCGACCAGCATTTCGTAGAGGACGACACCAAGGCTCCAGATATCCGTCCGTCCATCGACGTCCAGACCGCGCGCCTGTTCGGGCGACATGTAGGTCACAGTGCCCATCACTGTCCCAGGCTGCGTCTCTACCTGAGCAAGAGTCGCAGCCTCGGCATCGAAAAGCGTGCCGTGTTCGGTCAATTTTGCAAGGCCGAAATCCAGAACCTTCACAAGACCGTCCGCACGGATCATTATGTTCTCGGGCTTTATATCGCGGTGAACTATGCCATGTTGATGTGCGGCCTTGAGCGCCGATGATGTCTGCATTGCAACATCGAGCGCCTCGGAAACGGTGATCGACCGCATCTTGTCGCGAAGCGTATAGCCATCAACATACTCGGACACGAGAAAGTGCGCTCCGTCAGCTTCGCCGATCTCGTGAATAGTTATGATATTGGGATGATTTAGCGCGGAGGCCGCGACGGCTTCCTGTTCGAATCGATTAAGACGCTCCCGATCTGACGCCACTGTTTCGGGCAGGACCTTGACCGCCACCTTGCGCCGGAGCTGCCGATCTCTCGCAAGATAGACCTCTCCCATTCCGCCCCGGCCGAGTAACGAAATGATCTCGTACCGGCCCAGCATCTTGCCTTCCGAAAACGAGTTCAGTTTTACCGTCGCCGACTCCATCGGCTCTTCCATAAAACCGCCTGCGCGGCCGAATGATGAGAGCAGCGAATCAACCTCGCCGCGAATTGTCTGATCGCCGTCGCAAGCCTGATCGAGAAACTCCGTGCGCTCTTCGGGTTTTCGGCGCATAGCCGCGTCAAGGATTTCTTTGACTTGTGACCACTTTTCGTCAGCCATCTCACTTTGTCAGTTCGCGGTGCAGCCAGATCCTTGCAACATTCCAGTCGCGTGCGGTTGTTGCTCGTGAAATCTTCATTGCGTCCGCGGTTGCCTCAAGCGATAATCCGCCAAAATAGCGAAGCTCGACTATCCGCACCTGCTGTTCATCGATCTTTGCCAATCGGTCAAGAGCCTGATCCAGGGCAATGAGATCGATGTTCTGTTCCGGAGTAGCCGGATCTGCGGCTGTAAGAGAAATCTTCCAATTTCCGCCGCCCCGCTTTCCGGCCTGTTTCGCACGAGCATGATCGACCAGAATGTTTCGCATTATCCTGGCAGCAAACGCAAAAAATTGCGCGCGGCTTTCCCAATTCATCTCGGGCTGATTGACGAGTTTTATGTACGCCTCATGCATGAGGTCAGTGGTTTGGAGCGTGTGATTTGTGCGTTCACGCCGGAGGTGCAAATGCGCCTGACGATGAAGTTCGTCGTAAACAAGAGGCATTAGCTCATCGAGCGACCGGCGGTTACCATCGCTCCAGTTTCGAAGCAGTTTGGTTATTCGGTGAACATCATCCATCAGCCACTACTCAAAAAAAGGGTGAATCGGCACCATTATACAGCAAATAAATCATCCGTAATTCTTTTTTATTTTACTGTGAGATTTTTTTGAGACGGTTTTCAAACCTTTCTCGCTATACAGTTAGAACGCCAAGAAACAACCCGAACTGGAGGAATGATCATGAGATGCAAATCTGTTTCAAATATTTTTCACCGCTGCGCTTACGCTATCGCTCTCGCAGTGCTTCTTTTGCCTGGAGCGGCGAAGGCCGATAAAGTCACCGATTGGAATCTAATCGCCCACACCGCGGAAAACAATATCGCAGGCCGAGTAAACGGGTTCATTTTCGTTGACCTCGCGTATATGCACATCGCGATGTATGACGCCGTGAACGCGATCGATGGCAGGTACACCGTCTTTGCGGTGAGGCCGGCTAACGTGCCGGTTGGAGCTTCTAAGGAGGCTGCCGCGGTCGAGGCAGGATATCGCGTCTTTCGCGCCATAATTCCATCGTCACAGTTGGCCTATGTCGATGCTCAATATGCGCTTTCAATGGCTTCGGTCGCCGACGGTCAGGCTAAGGAAGACGGTAAGACAATCGGCGCAGAAGTCGCAACGTTGTTTCTCGCATCTCGTGCTGGCGATGGCCGCGGTAATCCGGCAATAACGTATATTCCGTGCGGCGGAATGAATCCGTGCCCGATCCCCGGTGTGTGGACGACCACGCCACCCAATTTCCCTGTGGCTTCATCTCCATGGCTCGCTGTCATGCGGCCCTTTGCTATTGAAAGTCCGTCACAGTTTCGGGCCGATCCACCCCCGGCTCTGGACAGCACTGAATACGGAGCTGATCTTGACGAAACCATGCGCTTAGGGTCACTCAACAGCGCTGAGCGAACGCCTGAACAGACCGAGCTTGCGCGGTTCTTCCTGGACAATGCTGCCCAGACCGGCCGCACGGTCCGCGGCGTTGCCGCCGATCACGACCTCGGCCTGCCGGACGAAGCACGTTTCTACGCTCAGGTTTACGTATCTGAGGTAGATTCCTGGATCGCGGGTTGGGATTCGAAATTTTTCTACGGCCGCTGGCGTCCGGTCACTGCGATCAGGGCTACCGTTGACCCGAGCTGGACGGCTCTGACCAACACGCCCGGACACCCGGAATATCCCTCGGCCCATGCGTTCCAGACTGCTTCTTACTCCGAAGCGTTTCGACAATTTTTTGGCACGAAACATCTCAACGTTACGCTGACGAGTAACATAACCGGAACTACCCGTAACTATGACAACACGGATGACTTATTGAAGGATGTCACAGATGCTCGCGTTTACGCCGGCTTCCATTTCCGCACGTCGTGCGTACGCGGGGAAATCATTGGCAAAAAGATCGCGAAGTATGTTGCTAAGAATTACTTCCTGCCGATCAACGAGATAAACCGCTGAAAGCGCCAAAATAAAAAGCAGAGAAGTTTGTATCTTCTCTGCTTTTTATTTAGGATGTTGATCCTGATTAAACGTCCAGGTTCTTCACATCTAGTGCATTGTCCTCGATAAACTTGCGTCGCGGCTCGACGCTGTCGCCCATCAGCACTGTGAAGATGCCGTCGGTTTCGATCTCGTCTTCGATGCGGACCTGCAGCAGTGTTCGCTTGTCGGGGTTCATCGTCGTTTCCCAAAGCTGTTCTGGGTTCATCTCGCCAAGACCTTTGTAACGCTGAATGCCAAGGTCTTTTTTTGCCATAGCGAGAATTTTGTCAAGCAGCTCGCTGCGCGATGCTATCGCTTCGCTCTTGCCGTTTTCGCCAAGCACGAACGGTGCCGGAAAATCGTTTTCGAGCGAGCGCGTCAGTTCAACTGCTTTTTGAAACTCGACATAGCTTGCGAGGTTCCAGTCAAACAACACCTGCGTCCCGTTCGGGAAGGTGATCTCGATCTCGGACAAGCCGTGTTCTTCGTCGGACATCAGCTCGGTCTTGAAGCCTGCGCGGGCGATAAAGCCTTCGACCTCAGCCATCAGATCTTCCTGTTCGAAAACCTTTCGAATCTTAACACCGTTTTTGGCAAGTACGCCGTCTTTCCCTGCGAACGCCTTAAGCAATGCTTCCAACAGGTGAGGGTCATTTCCGATACGCCGTGCAAAACGCTCGGAATATTTCGAAAGTTCGTCGGTTTGTTCGAGAGCTTTCGAAAGCTCTCGCCCCTCGACTGGTCGCTCGTTTGCCGTCACTTGCACATCGCTTGCTGCCTGTCTCATCAGGTAGCGGAACATGCCCTTCTCGTCCTTGATGTACTCTTCTTTTTTGCCCTTTTTTACCTTGTAAAGCGGCGGCTGGGCGATGTAAACGTAACCGTTCTCGACCAATGCGGGCATTTGCCGGTAAAAGAACGTAAGCAGCAACGTGCGAATGTGGCTGCCGTCAACGTCGGCGTCAGTCATAAGGCAAATTTTGTGATAACGCAGCCTGTTTACGTCAAAATCGTCTTTGCCAATGCCTGTTCCGAGCGCGGTGATCAACGCCTTGATCTCGCCGTGGCCAAGCATCTTGTCAAAACGCGCCTTTTCGACGTTAAGAATTTTACCCTTAAGCGGTAAGACGGCCTGATTTTTACGGTCTCGCCCCTGTTTTGCCGAACCACCTGCCGAATCGCCCTCAACCAGATAAAGCTCGGACAATGCCGGGTCTTTTTCCTGACAGTCGGCAAGCTTTCCGGGGAGGGTCGATGTGCCGAGAGCGCTTTTACGGACGATCTCGCGCGCTTTTCGCGCGGCTTCGCGGGCACGGGCAGCGTCAACGGCCTTGCCGACGATCTTTTTGGCGACGTTGGGGTTTTGCTCGAAAAATTCGCCAAGCTTTTCGTTCAAAAACGATTCGACCGGACCTTTTACGGGCGAGTTGAGTTTGCCCTTCGTCTGGCCTTCGAATTGCGGCTGCGGGATTTTTACGCTTATCACCGCTACGAGGCCTTCGCGAACGTCGTCGCCTGTCAGAGCCACTTTCGCGTTCTTCATCATGCCCGAACTTTCCGCATAAGCGTTAATCGTGCGCGTGATCGCCCCGCGAAAACCGGACAGATGCGTTCCGCCGTCAACCGTGTTGATGTTGTTGGCGAACGAAAAAATCTTTTCGTCGTAGCTGTCGTTGTACTGCATCGAAACCTCGATCGAGAGGTCGTCATCGACAACTTCGAAATAAAGGGGAGCGTCGTGCAGCGGGCTTTTGTTTTTGTTGAGGTGTTTTACAAACTCGGCAATGCCGCCTTTATAGTAAAACTCGTGCGATTTTTCCGGTTCTTCGCGTTCGTCCTTGATGAAAATGCGAATGCCTTTGTTCAAAAACGCTTTTTCGCGAAGCCGCTCGGACAGTTTTTCAAAGCTGTAGATTGTGCTCTCGAAAATGTCCGGATCGGGTTTGAACGTGATCTTGGTGCCGCGTTTGGTGGTCGTGCCGGTTTCCTTAAGCGGCGCCACCGGAATACCAACCTGATATTCCTGTTCGTGCGTTTTGCCGTCTCGCCAGACCTCGAGCTTTAACCATTCTGAGAGAAAGTTGACGCACGAAACGCCCACGCCGTGCAAACCGCCCGAAACCTTGTACGAATTAGAGTCGAACTTTCCACCGGCGTGCAGCACCGTCAGCACGACCTCGGCCGCAGAACGGCCCTCTTGTGTATGAATACCCACCGGAATGCCGCGCCCGTTATCAACGACGGTTATCGAGTTATCCATGTGAATCGCGACCTCGATAGTGTCGCAAAAACCCGCAAGGGCCTCGTCAACCGAGTTGTCAACGACCTCGTAAACCAGGTGGTGAAGACCGATCTCGCCGGTCGAGCCGATGTACATCGCGGGCCGCTTGCGTACCGCATCGCGCCCCTCGAGAACTGTGATTGCATCCGCTCCGTATTCTGTCTTTGCTTTAGCCAATTTAATAACCTCTTATTTAAATAATTCTCGCCTTTTGCGACCAGTTTTTTCGATTTGTGGACTTAAGAAGGGCGAGGCCTGTATGTATAAAATTTTCCAAGTAGATCAAAGAAATATTATAGCAAATTTTCGGCAATAATAACAGCCCGGAAACACAATAAAAATCTTTATTTTAGGCCGATTTTGCCGCGCCGTTTTCAACGTTAAAAACGGCGGCTTTTTGACCAAATTGTTCGACAAAACCTTCTTTCGACGTAGTGACAAAAGTTTGGGTTTTATCGTTGAGATATTCGAGGAGTTGGCCGACGCGTTTGTAGTCGAGTTCGGCGTCGATGTCGTCGAGCAAAAACAGGGGATATTCACCGCGTGTGGCGTGGTAAACTGCAAGATTTGCAAGCTGCAAAACGAGCAACGCGCTTCGCTGCTGGCCTGCTGAGCCGAATTTTCGCAAATCGTGCCCGTCAAATAGTATTTCCAGGTCGTCGCGGTGAGTTCCGATCAGCGAATGCCCGGCGACGACCTCGGCCTGAACGCGCAGAGCCAGACGCTCGGTGATGAGGTTTTCATAATCCGAAAGATCGCCTTTGCCTTCGAGTGAAGAGAGATAACGGATCGCGAGCTCTTCGCGGCCGAAAAGTTTTTTTTCCAGAACTTCGTTCAGGCGCTCGACAAAGCGGATTCGCCCGCGATGTATGCGAGCCGCAAGCGCGGCAAGTTGTTCATTCCACGGCTGAATCGTTTCTGCGGTTTTCTCTAATGAGTATTCGGTATCGCGCGCCAATTGCAGAAGTGCATTCTTTTGTTTAATTACGCGGTTATAGTCAGAAAATGTCTGGGTAAAAGGCGGATGCAGCGAAACGATACCCGCGTCCAGAAAACGCCGCCGGGCGTCAGGGTGGCCGCGCACGATCTCAAGCTCGTCGGAGTTAAAAATAACGGCGTGAAGCTGCCCGAGATAGTTTGCAAGCGTTTCCTTCTTGCTATTTACCGCGAGAGATTTTATATTACCTTGTATGGCCACCTGCAAATCGCGGTGGATCTCTTCTGACTCGCGGACGCGTCCGCGGACAATTGCTAAATCATTACCAAATCTGATCGCCTCTTGCAGCCTTGCTGTACGAAACGATCTTGTCGTCGCAAGTAAGTAAATTGCTTCGAACCAGTTGGTCTTTCCCTGGCCGTTGTCGCCAAAGAGAATATTCAGGCCTGCTCCCCAAGTTATTTGACCGCTTAAGTTGCGGAAATCCTTTGTGCTCAGCGATTCGAGCTGCATAGGGAAAGTTTAGCACGCCCCGTAAGGTTAACGCCTGACGCGGGTGCATATTTGGACGCGTTGTTTCGCATGCAACGCAACATCCGGAAACGGCAACGAAAGTTTTCTCCTCATTTTCTGGATAAATCCAAGATTAACAATTTATTTAAATTAGAGAGTGTTAAACGCTCTTTAACATCATACAAGCTCCTTTCGGGTACAAATAATGCGAATATATTTAAGTGTTTTTCTTGCAATAGTTTTTTGTGTGGCGGCTTATGGCCAGCAAAGCCTTCGTGAAGGCTCGGCCGCGCCGGAGTTTATCGCTCCGTCGATGAACGGCCAGGTTTTCGACCTTAACCAGCTAAAGGGTAAGGTTGTTGTCGTTACGTTTTGGTCAACACGTTGCGCGATATGTCACAGCGAGATCCCGAAGCTTAACAAGCTGGCGGACAAGTACCGCGATAAAGGTGTCGTTTTCCTGGCGCTTACGACCGACAATGAGTCGAAGGTTGATGCGTATTTGCGGAGCAACCAGTTCAATTTCAACATATTGCCCAACAGCTTCGGCATCGTGCTGCAATACGCCGACCGCGACCGCCAGGGCAATATCGACATCGGCTTTCCGGCACACTTTCTCGTAAACCAAAACGGCCAGATTGAAATGAGAGACAGCGGCTGGGACAAAACACCCGAACTCGAATCGAAAATAGCACGGCTTGTTTCGCAGGGATCCAGTAGCACCGGAGCCGCGGCACGGAGATAAAACCGCGAAAAATCAGGATTGAAAGGTATGAAATGCATTAAGCTTTCGTGCCTTTTTTGTTTTTAAACTGGTCAGCTATGCTCAAGAGCGTCAAGGAAATGGTGGTGGATTAGTTTGAAATATTGATTCACAGTATATTTCAGCTTTGATTTGTTTCGTGTTTTTTCGTGTAATTTTGTGGTTCAATCTTAAAGAGTTAACCACGAAACGACACGAAAAAAGCCAACCTGACCAATTTACGCGATGGTCACAAAATTTGTTTATACAGCGATTTTGAGGTATATTTTCAGTTCGCCGCATTTGCGGAGAGGTAGCCTAATTGGTAAGGCAGTAGTCTTGAAAACTACCGCGCGTAAGCGCTTGCAGGTTCGAGTCCTGTCCTCTCCGCCACCACCGATTTTGGATTTCAGATTTGGGATTTTGGATTTCTATCCGAAATCCCAAATCTGTTTTTATTCACAAAATAAATAACCCTGCTGAAATTTCTTTTCCTTGATTTCACTTACATTTTTGAGATAACCTGTATCGAATGAATGAATATTCATTCATAATATGAATTAGAAGGGTTTTCGTTATTAAGGCTTTTGTCTTCATTCCGAAATCCAATATCCAAAATTGAAATGTCCCGTACAACAGACACCGCCAAAGCCACGTCCCGAGCCGTCATATCAGATAAACGCGAAGCGATACATCGTGCTGCGATAAAAGTGTTTGCGCGAAAGGGCTACTTTAATTCGAAGGTTGCCGATATCGCCGGTGAGGCGGGCATCGCGGACGGCACCGTGTATCTCTATTTCAAAAGCAAGGACGAGATTCTGCATTCGATCTTTGACCGTGCGATGGCGGAGTTTATCGAGGACGGATTAAAGAAGCTCGAAGGCATCGACCAGCCGGCAGAAAGGCTGAAAAAAATCGCCAGGCTACATCTGGAAAAACTGGGCGCCGACCGCGATTTGGCAGTAGTTTTTCAGGTAGAGCTTCGCGGATCGACAAAGTTTATGCAGGAGTTTTCTGCGGCCGGGTTTGCGGAGTATCTGGATATTATTCGCCAGACGATCGAGAGCGGGCAAAAGAGCGGTGCGTTTCGCAGCGACCTTAAGCCGATAGTCGGAGCAAAGATCTTGTACGGTGCGATCGACGAGATGGTAACGAACTGGATCTTATCCAAAAAACAGTACGCGCTCGCGCCGATGGCTGACGAGGTAATGAAAGTCTTTCTCGGAGGGCTCGTAACGACATGACGGAAGTGTTTGCGGATACGTCTAAACATGATGAAAGGACAGTACGAGCCGTTTCGGGACGTGGAACGGCGCTGTTTCCTGACGAGCCGCACACGCTTGCCGAGTTGTTTTACAAAGCTGTCGCAAAGTATGACCGGCCAGACGCTTTAAATTACAAAAAAGACGGCAAATGGCGAAATATATCGTCAAAGGAGATGATCGTGCGTGCCGAGAATATTGCGCTCGGTCTTTATGCTCTTGGATTAAGACAGGGTGACCGGGCGGCGATACTCGCGGCAAACTCACCGGAATGGACTTTGGCGGACGCTGGGTGTCAATTTGCCGGTGTGATTGACGTTCCGATCTACACAACGCTTGCGCCGGCATCGGTCCGATATATTCTTAACGATTCAGGCGCACGACTGTTTTTTATCCAGGATCGCGAGGTTTTCGAACGTCTTCAAGATGTTCTCAGCGAGTGCTATTCGCTCGAAAAGCTGGTTCTCTTTGACGCCCACGGCGTTGACGCTAAGAATGCCATCTCGCTCGACGATCTCGAAAAGCTCGGAATCAATTTAAGAAGTCAAAATCCCGGTCTTATAGCACAGCTTTCATCGGCGATTCAACCCGACGATGTCGCAACGCTGATCTACACAAGCGGCACGACCGGCGAACCTAAGGGCGTCATGCTCTCGCATACGAATATCATTTCGAATGTGATCGACGCGGGCGAGAAATACAATTTTGCAGGGGACGACATTTCGCTTTCGGTGCTGCCGCTGTGTCACATTTTCGAGCGAACGGGGATGTACCTGTACATCCTGAACGGCATGGCGGTTTACTATGCCGAATCGATCGAGAATGTGCCCGACAATTTGCAGGAGGTGCGCCCGACTCTGTTCATCGGCGTGCCGCGGATATTCGAAAAGGTTTACGCGCGGGCACGTCTTAAGGCCGCGCAATCGAGCCGCCTGCGCGAGTCGATATTTGATTGGGCCATCGAGGTTGCGAAGGATTACGCCTGTAAGATCGAAACCGGGCAAAAAGTTCCCGCTGCGCTTGCCGCAAAACACAGCATCGCAGACCGGTTGGTTTATTCGAAATTTCGTGATTTTTTCGGAGGGCGATTGCGGTTCTGCATTACCGGCGGCGCAGCACTTTCCGACGATATCTGGCTAATCTTTACCGGATCGGGAATTTCGATAATGCAGGGCTACGGGCTGACCGAAACATCACCGGTGATCTCGTCAAACAATCCGCATTCCGCTCGTTTGGGAACGGTCGGAAAGCCGATACGAAACGTCGATGTTCGGGTTGCCTCTGACGGCGAGATCGAGGCCAAAGGGCCGGGCGTGATGCTTGGCTATTACAAAAAAGACGACGCGACACGAGATGCCTTTACGCCGGACGGCTGGTTCAGGACGGGCGATATCGGAACACTTGATGAAGACGGCTTTTTAAAGATCACGGACCGAAAAAAGGAGCTGTTCAAAACGTCGGGCGGGAAGTATATCGCGCCGTCGCCGATCGAGCAGATGATACGGGCGTCGAGGTTCGTCAGTCAGGCCATATTGGTCGGCAACGAACGTAAATTCCCTGCGGCGTTGATCGTACCGAATTTCGAACAGCTTGAGTCGTACGCCCAACTGAAAGGCCTCATGCTGAAAACACCACAGGAGTTTTGCAGCAGCCCGCGAATTGTTAACCTGTTGGAACGGCAGGTGGCCGCTCTGACCGAAAACCTTTCCGGATACGAAAAGGTAAAAAAGATCGTTTTGCTCGAAAACGAAATGACGGTCGAAGGGGGCGAGCTCACGCCGACGCTAAAGGTAAAACGCCGCGTGATCGACGAAAAATACAAGAGCGTGATAGATAAGATATATGCCGATGCAGAAAAGGATAGGATCGCTCCTGCCCTTAATCTGTGAAATTATATTTCAAACGCTAATACGGCCTGATAGGAATGGGAACGCGGTTCACGGCGCCGGTGGCAAAATCCGTGAGATATGACACAAAGCTCTTTGGCGCCTTGCCGACCTCGACGATGTCGAATGGTTCGAGCATTATGTCTTTTTGCCCGCCCTTTTTTACCTCATTATAGTTAACCGTTATGACCTCGGGCTGCACGGTCCCCGGCTTGCGGCGATAAACCTTGATATCGCCTTTCTTTGCATCCGGCATCATGCCGCTCGCCATCGCGAGCGCCTGCATCAAAGGCAGCCCTTCGGCCGGAATCCCCATTTCGCCGGGTTTTACAACCTGACCGACTACGTAAACAGGAGCGGCCTTTTGAACGATGATGACATCGCCGGGGAAAATTTCGGGGTTGGCGGCCTCATTTCCCTGACGCAAACTCAACAAACTGTACATCTGCGATGGAACACCTGCACCTTCGCTCACGCTTTCCTTCCACTCTTTTTCGACGTTTGGATCGGAACACAGGGGCGGCCGCGTGCGGAAAACCTGTATCATACCGCCGTTATTTTCGGTAGGGCCGCCGGCAAAAGATATCAGTTCCAAAAGGTGTGCCTTCCGCGTTAAGTTAACCTGCTGCGGTTGTTTTACCTCGCCGTAGATGCTAACAGGCGGACGGCTGTTTCGCTGGGTAACACGGACGCTTAATTGAGGACTTTTGAGATATTTTGACAGGGCCTGTGCAACATCCAGCCGGAGTTCCCGCTCGGTTTTGCACGTTGCGACCATTGGCTTTTCAACGAACGGAATTTCGATCTTGCCGTCTTCATCGACGGTCGCAACAAAATCGAACTGAGATTCGCCCAGGACCTTACCGGTAATTTCGTCGCCCGGCCCGACGAGGTAGCCACGGCTTACGTCGGCGTTAACCGGAATTGTCTGACCGACCGCCGCATAAACGGCGAAAAACGCAATCGCAAATAAAAGAATAATATTAGATCTCATCTACAAGGCCTCATTGTTAGCAAAGTATAAAGTTTAACCTACAACCCGCTATGATTCAATGTTTTATCAGCCCGGTTGCCTTTTAAACATGAAGAAAACGGTGAGCCGGCAAAAACGTAAAATGGACAACGAACAACTCTCTCCGGTAAACTCTGCGGTATTCCTCAGCGTCCTCTGCGTTAGAGTATTTGCTAAACGCGGAGGCCGCAGAGATTTTCGCGGAGTTCGGAAAGTGAAGGCGCCGATCCCGCGATAAGAGACACGCTCGTTCACACTCGCGTTTCCGCCATTGTCAGAGCACGCTCGTTTCGGCCCGCTCTACCTTTGAGGGCGTTGATCTGGCGATTGATCTCGTCGGCAAGCGGTGTGTAGATCTCACGCTCGCCGTTCTCGCCGATGTAATCCCACAATCCGTTGCGGCAGTGCCGGTCATCGACCCAGCCGGGGTGATTGACGATCGGGTACAGGCAAATACCCTCGACCGGAACGCCGTTTGAGACAGCGGCGCGGACCTCGTCGGCAACATATTTGAGCCAAACGGGGCGCTCGTCGTCCTCGATTCCGGTTTCGGCGATAAACATCGGCCGGTTGTACCGGTTGTAATAATCGGCAAGAATGTCGCGCAGCGGTTTGTAGTCTTTATGACCGGGCGGGATTTTTCTGCGGTTCGGGTAACGCCACTGGTTGTGAAAGTAATAGTTCAGCCCGATTATATCCAGATATTTTTCACCGCCGCCAAGTTCAGGTTCGCGACGACCGCACATCATATCGAAACCGTGAAACTGCGATTCGTTATAGGCGGCGGCGCCTGCAAACGATTTTGGATTTGCCGCCGAGCCGATCACATTTATCGCCGGGTCGATCTGCACAAAGCGCGTATCGGGCACGACATCGCGGATAGCGCCGATGGCGGCTATCGCGGCGCGGACGAGCTGCCCTTTCACCTCGTCGCCGCGCTTTTTTGCGAAAGGGTAAAAGTGTCCCACCTCGCAGGCGACCCAGCTGAAAAACGAGATCTCGTTGATCGGGCAAAGGATAAGAGGGCCATCGGTTTTTGGTGCAAGGTATTCGGCAGACGCGGCGGCGAACGAGGCAAACCGCATGGGAAATTCGCTGCTGAAAATGTCGAGGTCGTCGGGATAGCCGTAATGGAAAAGGTCCCATATTATCTGAATGCCTGTTTCGCGCATTGCCCGAACCTGGGCCTCGGCACTAGCAAAATCATAAATGCCCGGTGTTGTTTCTATCAGGTGCCAACGCAGGCCGTCGCGCGCCGTTTTCATTCCGATATCGATCAGCCGCCGATAATCGGCCGCCGCAAATTCTTCGTGTCGGGTCGATTCGATCAGGTCAAGGCGTCCGCGCCGCATGCGGTTGCTTGAACATTCGAATCCGCCCATAAAGTAACTTTTGAAGATCGTGTTTTTTGTGCAGGTCATAGGATGTTTTCAACTGTGCTTGCATAAATCGTACCAAAACCATCTGATCTCAGTTCCGTTAGGAACGGAATGTTTGTAGCCATAGACGTAAAAGAATGTTTCGAGCTCCGTTAGGAGCGTTATGTTTCAAACATCCGATTACATGCCGCCCCGATGGGGCTTGAAATTCGATTATCGGTATCAATTTCTACAAACATACCGCTCCTAACGGAGCTGATACAAAAGAATTTTTTTCCAAACACCAGAAAAAACTTGGAATAATGTTGATTTAGAGGCATAATAATTGCTATCGTCTCCATCGCGGTATAACTGTATTGAAATAATTCATACTGGTACAGAGGTGCTTGTATTATGGGAATTTCTCTTCAACCCCTTAGTACGAACCGACTGATAGGCGCTCTTCCTGCTGCTGAGTTGCAGGCGCTGCAACCTGGTTTCGAGAGAATAAGGCTTACCGGCGGTGACGTAATTCATCACCCCATTGTTCCATCAACTGCGCTTTACTTTCCCGAAGACTGTATTATCTCCAATTTAACAGTTTTCGACGACGGGGCGTCGGTCGAGTCGGGGCTGATTGGCAGCGAGGGCATGACGGGGACAGAGCTGTTGCTGTCGAATACGACATCGAACCGCGAGGCTTGCGTTCAAACCTCGGGGTACAGCATCAGGATCGAAGTCAAAAATTTTCGCCCCATTTTCGACCGCAGCGCGGTGCTCCAACAGTTTGTTGCAAATTACGCATCGGCTTTTTTCAATCAGGTCGCCCAGGTGGGCGCATGCAGCAGCCATCACAGTGTTGTGCAGCGGCTCGCGCGGCTGTTGCTGATGTGCAATGACCGGACCGGAAAAAACAAGATCAGGATCACCCAGGACCACATTGCCCAGATGCTGTGCGTTCACCGCCCGAGCGTGACATTGGCCGCTTCCGCATTAAAGGACGAAGGGCTGATCGATTATGTTCGCGGCAGCATCGCAGTTCTTAACGATAAAAGGCTCGAAACGGTAGCGTGCGAGTGCTACCACACGATCTCGGAAAATTACCGCCAATATCTGCTTTCGCTGGAACTGCGAACGCTGCATGACCGGGCGATGCGCGCTGAGCGCGACCTCGCCGAGCAGATGGAGCGCCGAAACACACTTGTCGGACAAACCCGCGCCCACATGCGCAGGTTGAAAGGAGAAACAAACAGGATAGCCGACCTTACCGGCGACCATTTCCTGTGTGTCGGCTGTCACGATTACGTCCTGAGCGAAAGCGGCGAATGGAAACCCATTGAGGCTTTTCTTTCAAACCGATTGTCCCTCACCGTGCACTCCGAGTATTGCCCGGCGTGTATAAAAAAGACGCTTTATAACGGGGTGGCAGCTTAGGTAGTGTTGACATTTTAGGTTTAAGGCTTATTTTCCCCCTAAACTCTGCGGATTTCCTCGGCGTTCTCCGCGTTTAATAAGATTTTTAACGCAGAGGACGCAGAATTTCACGCCGAGTCCGCGGAGAGGTATCACATTCCATGGTTGCTTCGTGTGAATATCAACACAACCTAGTAATTTGAGTTTCTGGTTTCGAGTTCCAAGTTTAGAGTTTGACTCGCAGTGTCGATCGATTGCGGAATGAAGGAAGAATGGACCACGGATAGGCACGGAAAAAGACGGATTTTCACGGATCGTATTCGGCAATCCGCAATCGAAGAACCCACCCGCTCACGCAGGCGGTTCCGACCTGGTGAACAAGGAGTAACTGAATGGCAAAGCGCGACATCGTTGTGATAGGCGCTTCGGCGGGAGGGATAGACGCCTTTAAAAAGCTTGTTCGGGGTCTTCCCAAAGGTTTTCCCGCATCGGTTTTCATCGTTTGGCATACTGCTCCCAACATCATCAGCCTGCTTGCTAAAATTCTCGACCGCGAAACGACGCTTCCGGTGATAGAACCTTTTGACGGTGAACGAATTGCTCCCGGCACGATCTATGTTTCGCGGCCCGATCATCATTTGCTGATCGAAGACGGACTTGTACGCGTTACAAAAGGGCCGAAGGAGAACCGCTTTCGGCCCGCGGTCGATCCGCTGTTCCGTTCGGCGGCGCTCGCGCACGGGACCGGAGTGATCGGGGTTGTGCTTACGGGCGGGCTGGATGACGGCACCGCCGGGCTCTGGACAGTCAAGGAAAACGGCGGAGTGGCGGTCGTCCAGGATCCCGTTGACGCCGAGTTTCCGTCGATGCCGATAAACGCGCTTCGCGCTGTGGATGTCGATTACACGCTGCCGGCCGCCGAAATAGGCGGATTGCTCGCCCGCCTTGCCGGCGAAGAAATCGCGGAGATCCCTGAAGTCGATGTGGACGAGAAAAAGAAAACCACGATCGAGGTCAAGATCGCGGCGGGCGAAAATCCGCTCGAGCTTGGCGTTATGGAACTCGGCGATCCGTCGCCGATATCCTGCCCGGACTGCAACGGCGTTTTGTTGAAACTCAAGGACGGGCGGCACGTTCGGTTTCGCTGTCACACGGGCCACGCATATTCTCCGGACACGCTGCTTGCCGCAATAACCGAGCATCTGGAAAAAGCTCTGTGGAACTCCGTCCGGATCGGCGACGAAAGCTTGATGCTGCTTGGCTATACGGCCAACGAACTGGCCGCCGCAGGCCATAACGATATCGCAGGCGTTTACCGGCAAAAGGCCGAAGAAATACAGCAGCGACTGGAACAGGTAAGAAACGCCGCCCTGCAAAATGAAGAGTTAAGCGATGTGAAGCTACGGAGCGAGCGGGAGGAGTAGGGGAGAAAAGGAGTAGGGGAGTTAGGATTTCGGGTTTTGGATTTAAAGGCTCCCCTCCTTACAAAGGAGGGGTGGCACGCGTTTTTTGCGTGACGGGGTGGTTCTCTCCCCTTGGTTTACTTTCTCGTCAAGCATGGGTGCAAATGTTTTTCCGCGAAGCAGTTGTTGTTTCAGGCTAACGTAAGAGAACCACCCCGTCAGCGGAAGCCGCTGCCACCCCTCCTTCGTAAGGAGGGGAGCTTAAGGCGAAAACCAAAACCAAACAAAACCGTTTACCCGTGCTATATCTTTTCTGCTTGCTTTTCACTCGATTGGAGTTAAACTACAAAATAACCGGTAAAGATAATTTTTTTGCAAAGGTATTGCGATGCCACCCACCAGGAAAACTTCTTCAGGAGAAGTTAATAATCATTCTTTCATTACAGTAGGCCTCGGAGCTTCGGCCGGCGGCATAAGCGCACTGAAGCAATTTTTCGCTGCGATGCCTGCCGATTCCGGTATGGCTTTTGTCGTTATACTTCACCTTTCCCCGCGTCACGAAAGCAATCTTCCCGCCATTCTGCAAAGCGAAACGAAAATGCCGGTCACGCAGATTACTGAAGCGGTCAAGGTCGAGCCGAACCACGTTTACGTAATACCGCCGAACAGGAATCTGGCGATGACCGACGGCCTTATCAAGCTGACCCAATCGGAAAGGCGGAGCGGCCCGCGCGTGGCAATCGATATGTTTTTCCGGACGCTTGCGGACGCACGCGGCAAGAACAGCGTCTGCGTGATACTGAGCGGGACCGGCTCGGACGGGACGCTCGGTTTGAAACAGATAAAAGAGCGCGAAGGTTTTGCGATCGCGCAGGACCCGGAGGACGCCGAGTATGACGGCATGCCGCGCAGCGCGATAGCGACGAATCTCGTCGATTGGGTGCTGCCGGTTGCCGAGATGCCCAAAAAGCTGATCGGTTTTCGGGCCAGCTCGGAACAATTAAATCTAACCGACCCGGATGCAAAAGCACCGGTCGATCTCAAGGGCAGCGAAAGCCTGCACGAGCTGCTCACGCTCATCAGGGTGCGCACCGGGCACGATTTTTCAAATTACAAGCAGGCGACGCTCGTCCGCCGCATCGCACGCCATCTGCAGATCTATGAGCTTGAGGATATACCGTCCTACATAAAGCTCCTGCGCGAACGCCCGGAAGACATGCAGTCGCTGATCAAGAACATTCTGATCAATGTGACTAATTTCTTTCGCGACCCCGATGCGTTTAATGCGCTGGAAAAGGAGATCATTCCGCGGCTTTTTGCCGGGAAGACGGGTAAGGATTCGGTCCGCGTTTGGTGCGCAGGATGTGCGTCCGGTGAAGAAGCGTACTCGCTTGGAATTCTGCTTTGCGAATATGCCAGCAGGTTGACCGACCCACCCAAGCTGCAGATATTTGCGACCGACGTCGATGAGGACGCGATAGCGGAGGCCCGCGAACATCGTTACCCTGAAACCATCGAGGCCGATGTTTCACCCGAACGGCTGCGGCATTTTTTTGTAAAAGCCGACGGTTATTACCGCGTCAGAAAAAACCTCAGGGAAATAATCCTGTTTGCGCCGCACAACATTTTGCGCGATCCGCCGTTTTCGCGGCTCGATCTGGTTACTTGCCGCAACGTTTTGATCTATCTGAACCGCGAAACCCAGGACCGCGTTTTGCAGATATTTCATTTCGGGCTGAAACCCGATGGATATCTTTTTTTGGGTAATTCGGAATCGGCCGAGAGCCAGACTAATATTTTTACGCCCTTTGATAAAAAACAACGCATCTACATGCGGCGTTCGACACAACCCCATCTGCAAAAGGTCCCCGACCTCCCGATAAAAGGCAACTGGCGAATCAATATACCCGAAAGCCCGACACAGCACGAACGGCCGCAGATGATATCGTTCGGCGACATGCACTACAAGCTGGTCGAGCGTTACGCCCCGCCCTCCGTGCTTGTAAACGAGGATTTCGAAATTGTTCACCTGAGCGAAAACGCCGGACGTTTTTTGCGCTTCGCGGGCGGCGAACCGTCGAACAATTTGCTTAAGACGATTCACACCGATCTGTTGGCCGATCTGAGAGCGGCGCTTTTTACAACGCAGCGCGAAGGCGTTACGTCCGAGATGAATAATATCCGCGTGGTAAACGACGGCAAGGAAACGTTCGTAAATCTTGTCGTCAGTCAGGTGGATATTGCCGAGGCCGGAAACAATTACCTGCTGGTGATAATCGAGGAGGTAAATAAAAAGGCTGAGTCGAACAACGGCGAACAGACCATCCAGATCGTAAAGGACGACGCGATGGAAACGGTCACGCGCCGGCTGGAAGAAGACCTTCGCCGAACCAAAGACAGGCTGCGGACGACGATAGAGCAGCACGAAACGTCCATAGAGGAGCTAAAGGCGTCGAATGAGGAACTGCAGGCCATAAACGAAGAGCTGCGTTCCGCGTCAGAAGAGCTTGAGACCAGCAAGGAAGAATTGCAGTCGGTAAACGAAGAGCTGACCACCGTAAACCACGAGCTAAAGGACAAGATCGAAGAGCTGAGCCGGTCTAATTCAGACATGCAGAATTTCATGGCCGCGACTGATATCGGAACTATCTTTCTCGACCGCTCGCTCTCGGTCAAACGTTACACGCCGGCCGTTCAGCGTCTGTTCAATATTATCCCGACCGATATCGGACGGCCACTTGAACATGTTACCCATAAGCTCAATTACGATGAGCTTGTAAAGGACGCGGCTGACGTCCTCGACAGGCTAAAAACTCTTGAACGTGAGATACGCACGTCCGACGGCAAATGGTTCATCGCCCGGCTGCTGCCTTACAGAAGCCTTGAGGACAAGATCGACGGAGTGATCGTAAATTTTGTCGAAATTACAGAGCGAAAACAGGCACAGGAAAGTTTGCTGCAAAGCGAAGAGCGAATGCGTCTGATCATCGAAAGCGCAAAAGATTTTGCGATCTTTACAACGGACATGAAACGGCGGATAAACACGTGGAACCCGGGCGCCGAAGCAGTGTTCGGCTATAAGGAAGATGAAATCATCGGCAAATTTGCCGATATTCTCTTTACGCCAGAAGATCGTGAGAAAGGCGACCCGGAACGCGAAGCTGAGACGGCCGCTGCCGTAGGGAAGGCCGAGAGCGAACGCTGGCATATCCGCAGGAACGGATCGCGTTTTTACGGTTCCGGCCTTGTGATGCCCCTGCTCGACGACGCCGGAACAAATATAGGCTTTGTCAAGATAATGCGCGACCTGACAGAAAGAAAGAAAGCGGAGGAAGACCTGATCGAGGCCAGCCGCCAAAAGGACACGTTCCTTGCGACCTTGTCTCATGAGCTTCGTAATCCGCTTGCATCAATTCGCAGCGGCGTAGATATAATCAAAAGCAGGAAAACTGCAAAAAAGGATGCCGACCGCGCGCTTGAAACGGTTGAGCGGCAAACCGGCCAGATCGTCCGCCTGGTTGACGACCTGCTCGACATGTCACGGATCTCGCAAGGCAAGATAAGCCTTAAAAAAGAAGTCGTCGATCTCGACAAAGCGTTGGACATGGCCGTCGAAGCAAACCGCGAACGCATCGATGCAAAAAGCCAGACGCTTACCGTAACGAAACCTGAAAGGCCGATATTTCTCGAGGCCGATTTTACGCGGCTTACGCAGATCATCCTCAATTTGCTCAGCAATGCATCAAAATACACCGAGCCGGGCGGCAGCATTTGGATAAGCACGCATGTCGAGGGCGACGAGGTAGTTATTCGCGTTATCGATACGGGTAATGGCATAACGACGGAAAAGCTGGCCAAAATATTCGATATATTCAGCCAGGGTGAAAACGATGCGTCGAAACGCGAAGGATTAGGCGTGGGTCTGAATCTCGTTAAAAAGCTCGTCGAACTGCACAATGGAACGATAGAGGCCTACAGCGACGGCGAAGAAAAGGGAAGCGAATTTGTCGTCAAGCTACCGATGGTTGTTCCCCCGGACTTTAAAGCCGGAAAACCGGAGGCCCGGGTCAAACCGGCGGAAGAAATTGAAGTCAAGCCGCAGCGGATATTGGTAATTGACGACAACGTTGACGCTGCCGATCTGCTGAGCGTCCTGCTGCGCCAGGACGGGCATGACGTCCACATGGCGTACGACGGCAAGGAAGGCGTCGAGGAAGCCGGGAAGTTTAAGCCCGACGCGGTGCTGCTGGATATCGGCCTGCCCAAAATAGACGGATACGAAACAGCCCGGCAAATAAGAAAAAAACTCCCGAACGTCTATCTCATAGCCGTCTCCGGGCTGGGACAATACCTCGATGTCAAACGCTCAAGCGAAGCCGGCTTTGACCGGCATCTTGTAAAACCCGTCGAGTTCGAAGAACTGAGACGAGTGCTGTCAGAACCACCTGCGTGAGCGGGCTGGTTATTAAAATGCGGAATGAAAAACTATTAACCACGGATCACACGGAAACCGAAACGGATCAACACGGATAAGAAGTCGCCTGTTTTTCGTGTAATTCCTTTTTTTTCGTGTTGTTCCGTAGCTCGGTTTTCCAAATAGTGATGACATTTCGTTCCTTTCAATTGCCGCCAGCTTTAGCCGGGCTGTGTTGACATTTCGGATTTAAGGCTTGTTTTCTCATAAACTCTGCGGCTTTCCTCTGCGCTCTCCGCGTTTAATGAGATTTTTAACGCGGAGAGCGCAGAGAGACGCCATTCCAGGCTTGCTGCTTTACAAATGCCAACACATCCTAACCTTGGGTAGCGAGTCAATTTGAGATATTGATTCGCAATGCATTTGCAGACAGATTTATTTCGTGTTTCTTCGTGTGATTTAGTGGTTTCAGCTTTTCGAGTTTTGAGGAAGTAACCACGAAACAACACTAAATGACACGAAAAAAAAACAAAGTGACCCACTATTTAACCGTGTGTAACAAATAATACAGAATACGGCTGCGGAAAATCGTAATATTTTCCTGACCCGGCGAAAATCGAGATCACGGCCCCTCTCAGAGGGTGTACTGTTTACTTACACTCTTTCCTTTGATCTTCGTTTCGTCAAACTCTTGGTTCCTCACGATGCGGAGCGGTTGGAACGTCAAGTCTTATTTAGACTTAATTGTTTCGGCCGCTTCGTTTTTTCGCGATTGGTACGTCGTTTGCTCTCGATATATTAAAGGCACAACCAGGTGGTATGGAAGCATACACTTAATGTGCGTGTGCTTCTGGTATTATTGACTGTAATCGATCAGATCGATGAAGTCCTGACGGCCCGACAAATTAAGCCGCCTTTGATTTTTGTACTATGAATTTAGCTCTACACAAAATGCCGGACGTATTATGTTTTTCGCACCTGCGTTGGGATTTTGTTTACCAGCGTCCGCAGCATCTTCTCAGCCGCTTTGCAAAAGAAACCCGTGTATTTTTTATTGAAGAACCGATCCTGGACGGCGATGCTGCGCGGTTTGACGTGTCAAAACGCGAGGACAATTTGCACGTCGTCGTTCCGCATATTCCGGTTTCGGCAAACGGCGATACGCTCGGGTTTTTGAGATCGCATCTCGAAAAACTGATCGACGATTATCATATTACGGATTACATTTCGTGGTATTACACGCCACAGATGTTGCCATGGAGCCCCGACCTGCATCCGCGAACGGTCGTTTACGATTGCATGGACGAGCTGTCGGCGTTCAAATATGCGCCGGCGGACCTGCTCGAAAACGAACAGCGCCTGCTCGAATGGGCCGATCTTGTTTTCACCGGCGGGCAAAGTTTGTACGAAGCCAAAAAAGACCGGCACCGCCGCGTTTTTGCGTTTCCGTCGAGCATCGACCGCGAGCACTTTGCACAGGCGCGGACAATCAAAGAAGAGCCGGACGATCAAAAAAATATTCCGCATCCGCGACTCGGGTTTTGCGGCGTGATCGACGAGCGGTTCGATATCGATCTGCTGGCGGAAATGGCTGAGCTGCGTCCCGAATGGAACTTTGTGATGGTCGGGCCGGTAGTAAAGATCGCGGAACAAGATCTGCCTCGACGCGAGAATATCTATTACCTCGGCGGTAAAAATTATGCGGACCTGCCGAAATATCTCGCGGGTTGGGACATCGCGCTGATGCCGTTTGCGCTGAACGAATCGACGCGGTTCATCAGC
>Ga0308175_100000601_pt1 | contig 24359 bp, 19 predicted proteins | sample PhyCR1_3_FD_203893 | JGI IMG/M metagenome (GOLD analysis project Ga0308175, IMG submission 203893) | Soil microbial communities from UC Gill Tract Community Farm, Albany, California, United States - DLSLS.C.R1 | ecosystem: Environmental > Terrestrial > Soil > Agricultural land | place: USA...
GCCCGGGCGGCAGCCGGCGCGGCGAGCGAGAGGAGCGCCGCCACGGCGGCGCCGGCGAATCGCATCATGACGGTATTCTCCGTAATCAGCCGGCCCGAGCTACTGGCGGCGATTGTTCGAGGACGTATGCGGCGGGGTCGAGCGGTCGCCCCGCAGGTCGCGGCGCGCATCGATGGTGGCATTCGACTCGCGGTCGACCTTGTGGTTGATCGCGACCAGCTTCGCCTGTGCCTGCTTGTCGCGGTCGAGATCCTGGTCGAGCGCCCGCTTCGCCTGATTCAAGGCGGCAAGATCGCGCTTGATCGCAGCGGAGTCGCGCGGGGTGGCCTTTCGGGCCGCGGCCAGGGCCGCCTGGAGCGAGTCGGCCCGCAGCGTTGCGGCGTGGGTGCGGTCGTGATCGGCTTCGACAGCCGAGCGGACCGAGTCGCGAACGGCGATATCGTGGTGGAGCTTGGTGCTATCAGCCGAAATGGTGCGCCGGTCGTGTCGCTCGTCGCGGGTGAGCGGCGCCTGGCTATGGTGAGCGGTGTCGCGGCTGGCCTGTTGCGCCCCGGCCAGCGAGGTCACGGACAGCGCGAGCAAGGTCGTCAGCGCCGCCGAGGAAACGCGAAACATATGAACCCCCTGGAGAAAACACGTTCTCGCCGGCGCCTCAACGTCGAGCGCCGGTCGAGGAAGGGGGCGTGCATATAGCGGACCAGCCGGCGGGGCGCGCCAGACGCGGCGAACGCCGCCGATGGTCAATGTGGCCGGGACGAACCAGTAGTCGGGCGCCAATCCTGCCCGGGGCACCGCGTGCTCACCAGGTCACCACCACCTTGCCGAACGTCTCGTTGCGCTCGAGGACGCGGTGCGCCTCGGCCAGATCAGCCATGGGATAGGTGCGCTCCAGCACGGGGCGGAGCGGCGCGGCATGCTCGATCCGCTGGTCGAACAGCGGCAGCATCCGTTCGGCAAACTCGCGCACCAGCGGCGCGCGCTCCTCGGGCCCCCGGGTGCGCATGACGGTGCCGATCACCTCGAGTCGTTTGCGCAGGATCGGACCCAGATCGCCGCTCACCCGGCTGCCGGCCAGAAAGCCCAGCAGCACCAGCCGGCCGCGGGGCGCCAGCACGGCCAGGTTGTCGGCAAAGGCGGGGCCGCCCAGCGAGTCGACCACCACGTGCACCGGCTCGCCCACGGCGTCGCGGAACCCGCCGCCCGACGTGTCGATCCCGTGATCCAGCCCGTACACCAGCGCGCGGGCCAGCTTGTCGGGGCTGCGCGAGGTGCCGAGCACGGTAGCGCCGAGGTGGTGGGCGATCTGTGCCGCGGCAGTGCCCACGCCGCTCCCTACGGCGTGGATCAGCACGCGCTCGCCCGCGCTCAGCCGGCCGCGGATCACCAGCGCGTCGTACGCGGTGAGGAACGCTTCGGGAATGGCAGCGGCCTCCGCGAACGAAAGGTTGGCGGGAATGGCCAGCGCTTCGTCCGCATGGACCGTCACCAGCTCCGCCTGCGCGCCCCCGCCCACCAGTCCCATCACCCGATCGCCGACCTTCCATCGGGTCACGTCTCGCACCGCCTCCACCTCGCCGGCGTACTCCAGGCCCGGGATGTCGGCCGGCCAGCCCGGCGGGGCCGCGTAGTGCCCCCGCCGCTGCGCGAGATCGGCGCGATTGAGTCCGGCGGCCTGGACCCGCACCCGGATGTGGCCGGGGCGGACCTCGGGCTTCGGCACCTCGCCGATGCTGATGACCTCGGGACCGCCGGCCCCGGTGTAGATCGCTGCGCGCATCGAGTCGCTCCCTCGCCGTCCTGAGCATGGTCGGACACGGTTGACCCCTGAACGATATACCGCCCGTTTGCCGCCGCCCGAGTGGCCGTTCCTGACGATTCCCTCATCCGGCCGCGCGGGATCGGGACTCTATCCCACCACGCCGCTCCGACGTCCGCTGCTGACCGCTGCATCTGTCCGCTGTTGATCGCTGGCTCCGTCCCCCTGTTGACCGCTGCCTCGCTCGCGATTCATATTCTCGGTTTACCGAACAAACTCCGAATTGCGGGCGGGTTCATGGGAACGTACTGCGATATTGCCCCAGGCCACGAGTGGCACGCGCCCTATCACGACACCGAGTACGGTTTCCCGCTCGATGACGACGCCGCCCTGTTCGAGCGTCTCGTGCTCGAGATCAACCAGGCCGGGCTCTCCTGGCTCACCATTCTCAAGAAGCGCGACGCGTTTCGCCGCGCGTACGACGGGTTCGATCCCGAGGTCGTGGCCGGCTATCGGGCGCGCGACCGGCGCCGGCTGCTGGCCGATGCGGGCATCATCCGCAACCGACTCAAGGTGGATGCGGCGATCGCCAACGCGGGGATCCTGCTGCAGCTCCGGGACACGCACGGATCGTTCGCGGGCTGGCTCGCGGCCCATCACCCGCGCTCGAAGGAGGAATGGGTCAAGCTGTTCAAGCAGACGTTCCGCTTTACCGGCGGCGAGATCGTCGGGGAGTTCCTCATGAGCATCGGCTATCTGCCGGGTGCGCACCTGCCCTCATGCCCCGTGTACCCGCGAATTCTCGCGCTCGATCCGATGTGGGCCAGGAAGGTGGCTCGGAAGGCTCGAGCCGGCAGTTGATTGGGAGGACCACTGACGAGGGTGGACCTGATCCGAACCGGTAGGGAAGCGGCGCAAGGCAGCCGCGAAAGGCAAAGCGAAGGGGACATGCGTGGGCATGTCCCCTTCAAAGCGTTAGCGCGCTGACCAGTTCCCGATCGGTCGATACCAGCTACCGAGATCGTCCAGCCGGGCGCGTCGACTCCGGGCCACGAGCTCCGGTCTTTGCGGCGTCGCGCGCCTGGGCCGCGGCGCGCTGTGCTTCGAGCGAGCGGGCCCGTACGGCGTCCACCGCGTCCCGCACCCGGAGGACCAGGCGGTGCGCCGCGTAGGCGCACATCAGGGCCACGGCCAGCGGCACCAGGTAGTGCACCAGCGCGGTATCCACCGGCAGGCTCACCAGGTGTGATCCCTTTTTCGTGGCGCTGAGGCCAAACGAGGTCAGGATCCGCGCGGTGTGCGAGACCGCATAGCCGTGCGCGATCAGCCAGCTCACCGCCAGCGTGCCCAGCGCCGGTCCGCGCGGCGCCGCCCACTCGTGAATCCGGCTCCAGGTCTCGTCGGCCTGGCGACGCCCCTCCCCGCGAAGCCGATCCCGCTCGTGCGCCGACTCCGCCATCTCGGCGCGGATCGCCAGCACTTCGCTTTCCGCGCCGGTAGGCGGCATCGCGAGCGCCAGGCGCCCGGCCGTGAGATGGATCTGGGCCAGGCGCTCGTCCAGCGCTCCGCGGCGCTCGCGCGCCCCCGAGCTGGCTCCGTGCGCCGCGGTGATGGCATCCAGCCGGCGCCTGATAGCCGCCGCATCGGACGCGAGCGAAGCCAGGCGGCCGCTCCGGGCGCCGCCTTCGGCCAAGGTCTTTTCACCCAGCCGGATGATGGCGGCTTCCTCCCGCCGGCGCAGCTCGCGCTGGTGGAGATCGAGGCGGGCAGCCTCGAATCGGGTGACGAGGTGCTCGATCATGGGTGGGCCGGAGCCATCGCAAGGATCGTGGCACGCTCTCCGTGCCGTGCGGAAGCGCTCGGGTAACTCCGGCTCCGTCTTTCGGTTCCAGAAATCAGTGGCGGTCGGAGCGCTCGGCCGGCTGATGGGGTTGGCCGAGCGTTCTGCAAGGCCGCTTGACGCCCTCCCCCACGCGGGTACATTCGGATTGGGACTACCGAATAAATCCCGAAGCCGGAGCTCGCCCCGCCGTGGTCCACCTCCACCTCCACACTCACTTCTCCTTCGGCATCGGCGTCTCCAGTCCCGAGGTCCTGGCCCGCGCCGCGGCCGAGCGGGGCCTCGGCGCGCTGGCCTGCACCGACACGAACGGCGTTTACGGCGCGGTTGAGTTCCAGCGCGCCGCCGATGCGGCGGGCGTACGACCCATCCTGGGCGCCCACCTCGTCGCCAACGACGAAGAGACGGTGGCCCTGGCGACCGACGAGCACGGCTGGGCGGCGCTCTGCCGCACGATCACCAGGATCCACTGGAGCGGGGCGACGGACGGAAAGACGGACGGACGAAAGGACGGAAAGACCAGCCGGCACAGCCCCGTCCACGTCACCGCGAGCCGCGAGGTGCGCAGGTCCTTCCGTCCGTCCGTCCGTCCGTCCGTCCGTCTTTCCACCGGCCTCGCGGCCGACCGCGACGGCCTGATCCTCCTCTCGCGCGACCCCGCGTTCCTCGAGCGCGTGCTCCGGCTGAGCGGCCCGCGCGATCTCTACGCCGAGCTGGTGCCGGGCAAGGCGCGGCATGCGGTGCTCGCGGAGGCCCGCCGGCTCGGGCTCCCGTCCGTCGTCACCAATGCCGCCGTGATGGCGCACCCCGAGGACTGGCAGCGCCATCGGCTCCTGCGCGCCATTCATCTCAACACCACGCTGTCCGCGCTAACCGATCCCGATCCCGCGATTGTCACCGCCAGCGCCCGGTCCGACCGTCTTTCTGCCCGCGACGCCTGGCTCCGCCCCGCCGACGACCTCGCCCGCCAGTTCCCCGACTGCCCCGAGGCCCTGCGCGCGGCCGCCGAGATCGCCGAGCGCTGCCGCTACCGCATTCCGATCGGACGCATCGTGGCGCCGCGCTTCGCCGACGCGGCCGACGCGCTCCAGGCGCTCCGCACCCTCGCCTACGCCGGCGCCGAGCGGCGCTACGGCACGGTTGCGCCGGTGACCCGGGCCCGGCTCGAGCACGAGCTCGCCATCATCGGGGCCAAGGGCTTCGCCGACTATTTCCTAGTGGTGCGCGACATCGTGGCGCACGGCCCCACCCACTGCGGCCGCGGCTCCGTGGCCAACTCAGTGGTGAGCTACTGTCTCGGCATCACCCACGTCGAGCCGCTCGGCGCGGGGCTCCTGTTCGAGCGGTTCCTCAATCCCGAGCGCAAGGATCCGCCCGACATCGATCTCGATTTCCCCTGGGACGAGCGCGACAACGTGCTGGGCTACGTGTTCCGCCGCTATCCCCATCCGCAGGCCGCCATGGTGGCCAACCACAACTGCTTCCGGCTGCGCGGCGCGCTGCGCGAGGTGGCCAAGGTCCACGGCCGCCCCAACGGCGAGATCCGTGAGGTGACCCGCCGGATTCCGGTGTTCGAAGACCTGCCGCTCGAGGAGACGCTTGCCACCCATCCCAACTTCAAGGCGCTCGACCTGCCGCCGAGCTGGCAGGAGTTCGCCCGCATGGCGGCGCCGCTGGTGGGCATGCCGCGGCACCTCTCGCTGCATCCCGGCGGGGTGGTCATCGTACCCACCGCGCTCACCGACTACGTGCCCACCGAGCCGGCGGTCAAGACGCTCGCGGTGGACCAGGACCAGTTCCCCGACGGCGCCCCCGTCGTTCCCGTCATCCAGTTCGAGAAGGACGGCGCCGAGGACGCGGGGCTGGTCAAGATCGACCTGCTCGGCAACCGCTCGCTGGCCGTGATCCGCGACGCGATCGCCGCGGTGGGCGTGCACACCGGCCACCACATCGACTACACCTCCTCCGATCCGGGCGACGACGAGCCCACCAAGGCGCTGTTCCGCACCGGACAGACCATGGGCGTGTTCTACACCGAGTCGCCCGCGTCGCGCATCCTCTGCGCCAAGAGCCGGGCCGATACCTTCGAGCTGCTGGTACTCAACACCAGCATCATCCGGCCCGCGTCCAACCGGTACATCAAGGTCTATCTCGAGCGTCTCCACGGCGCGCCCTACGAGCCGCTCGATCCGGTCCTGCGCGACACCCTGGCGGACACCTTTGGGATCATGGTGTACCAGGAGGACGTGGTGAACGTCTGTCATGGCTTCGCCGGGATGTCGCTCGCCACCGCCGACGGGCTCCGGAAGTCGCTTTCCAAGAAGCGCCCGGCCAAGGCGCTGGCCGGCTACGCCGAGGAGTTCTTCACCGGAGCCGCGGCGCGTGGCCGCGATCCGGAGACCACCAAGCGGGTCTGGGCCATGATCATGTCGTTCGCCGGCTACAGCTTCTGCAAGGGCCACTCGGCGTCCTACATCCAGGTGGCCCAGCACTCTTGCTACCTGCGCGCCCGCTACCCCGCCGAGTTCATGGCCGCGGTGCTGGCCAATGGCGGCGGGTTCTATCACCCGTTCGCGTACGTTGCAGAGGCGATGCGCATGGGCCTCACCGTCCTCCCGCCCGATGTGAACGCGAGCGCCTTCCGCTGCACCGGCGAGGACAGGACTGTCCGCATTGGTCTGCAGTTCGTAAAGGAGCTCTCGGCGGAGGGAGCAGAGCGCGTGATCGCCGCGCGGGACGGAAAGTCGGAAGGACGGAAGGACGGAAGGATCAGCACACCGGCCGGGGCACCGAACTCAGGCGTGGTGTGCCGGTCCGACCGTCGTTCCGTCCTTCCGTCCTTCCGTCCGTTCCGCAGCCTCGCCGATCTCCGCGCCCGCACCGGCCTAAACCCGGCCGACCTCCGCGCGCTCATCAAGGTCGGCGCGCTCGACTCGATCGCCGGCGACTGGACCCGCCCCATGCTGCTCTGGCTGGTGGACTCCACCGCCGACTGCGTCCGCGCGCCGGACGACCGCCCGGGCGACTGGTTCGACCACCTCCCCCCGGCGGTCCCGGTGCTCAAACCCTACGGCACCGAGCGCCGCCGGCGGGAGGAGCATGCCGCCATGGGCTTCATTACCGATGCCCACCCCATGACACTCTACACCGAGCAGCTCCGGGGCTTTCGCCTGGCCCCCAGCACCGAGCTCCACCACCACGTCGGCCGCCAGGTCCTGATGGCCGGCATGCTCACCACCGCCAAGCCGGTGCATACCCTGAAGGACGAGCCCATGGAGTTCGCCACCTTCGACGACGGCCACGGGCTGGTCGAGACCGTGCTCTTTCCGGACATCTACCGTGAGCGCGGTCACGTGCTGTTCGATCAGGGGCCGTTCATCTTTCGGGGGAAGGTCGAGGAGGAATTCGGCGCGGTGACCGTTACGGTGACACAGCTGGATCGGCTGGAGCGGATGGTGGCGAAAGTGGCGGCTGCCCGAACGCGAGCTCCCCGGTCTGGGCGAAATGGACCCTCCGCTTCCCGATCGGGGTCGTGAACGTCGCCAGGCCCTCGATCGCGAATTGGTGGACTCCGGAGTTGAAGCTCAGCAGTCTGGCCCGGGTGGCCGACGGGTCGGGAACCAGCGGAAGCGCCACCGTCGCGGTCCCCTTCGGCACCTGCACGCTGCTGTCGTGTGCCAGCCGGCCGATCGGGAGATCATCCAGCGCCAGGCGCAGCTCCACCCGGGTGGCGGAGACCACGTAATCGTTGGGGTTGCGGAGGTCGAGCGCCACCAGCACCGGCCAGTCGCCGGACGTGTCGGCATCGAGCCTGACCCGCGAGACCGTGATGCGCGGATCCTCGTAGATCCATACGCCGGCCGGCGTACAGGCCGGCATCACGATCAGCCATGCGAGGGCTGAAGGAATCTGGATGAATCGAGCGATCACGCTGGCCTCAATCCTTTTCCTGCCGGCCGTAGCGGCCTGCGATGCCGGCGGCTCCGGAGGCCCGTCGAACAGCGAGCCCCCGCCGCCCACCGGGCCGGTGCCCGTGGCGCTCGAGGAGGTGGCGGCCGGGCTCGCCTTTCCGCTCTATCTCACGGCCCCGCCGGGTGATGCCCGCCTCTTCATCGTCGAAAAGGGCGGGACCATTCGGATCGTCGAGAACGGTGCGTTGCTGCCGGCGCCGTTTCTCGACCTGAGCGCCCGGGTATCCGGCGGCTCCGAGCAGGGTCTCCTCGGGCTGGCATTCGATCCCGCCTACGCCGCCAATGGTCGCTTCGTCGTCCACTACACCGACGTGAGCGGCAACACCACGGTGTCATCGTATCACGTGTCCTCGGCCGACCCGGACCAGGCCGATCCCGCCAGCGAAGCGATCCTGCTGACCGTGGAGCAGCCGTTTCCCAACCACAACGGCGGACAGATCGTGTTCGGGCCTGATGGCATGCTGTACATCGGCCTGGGCGACGGCGGCAGCGAGGGCGACCCAGCGGGACGAGGTCAGTCCCTGGACGACCTCCTCGGGGACATTCTGAGGGTGGACGTCCGGAGCGGCACCGGCTACACAGTGCCGGACGACAACCCCTTCGTCGGGCAGGCAGGCGCTCGGCCCGAGGTGTGGAGCTCCGGGCTCCGCAATCCCTGGCGGTTCAGCTTCGATCCCGCCACCGGCGACCTCTACATCGCCGACGTCGGCCAGAACGCCTGGGAGGAGGTCGACGTGACCTCCGCGGCCGCCGGAGCGGGACGCGGGGCCGATTTCGGCTGGAACGTGATGGAGGGCCGCCACTGCTACGCTGCTCCGAGCTGCGACACCTCCCGATTCATCCTCCCGGTGCTCGAGTATTCCCACGCATCGGGCTGCTCGATCACCGGCGGGTATGTCTACCGTGGCGCTGCCATTCCCGCCCTGCACGGGCATTATTTCTACGCCGATTACTGCTCGGGATGGGTTCGGAGCTTCCGGCTGCAGGACGGGCAGGCCGTCGAGCCGTACCAGTGGCCCACGCTCGCCCCCGGCGGCCAGGTAACCAGCTTTGGACAGGATGCGGCCGGCGAGTTGTACGTCCTGAACGCGGGGGGACAGGTATTTCGAATCGTGCCGCAGTAGCGGAAGATTTCGCGACGCTGGCCGCCAGGCTGCCCCCCGTGGTAAGGTTCGGCGCGTCCTCCTGGAACTATCCCGGCTGGCGGGGCCTGGTCTACCATCGCGACTACGGCGGCAAGGGCGCGTCGGCACGGATGCTGGAGGAGTACGCACGGTTTCCCCTGTTCCGGACCGTTGGCATCGACTCCAGCTTCTACGCGCCACCCACCGAGGATACCCTGGCCGCCTATTCGGCGCACCTTCCTCCCGGCTTTCCCTGCGTGAGCAAGGTCTGGAATCAGCTCACCATTCACACCTTTACCGCGGCCCAGGACAAGACCCGCGCGGGCCAGCCCAACCCGGATTTTCTTAACCCCGACGTGTTCCTGGAGGCGGTGTACCAGCCCTACCAGCGGTACTTCGTGGACCACGCGGGGCCCCTCGTCTTCGAGTTCACCACCATGAGCCGTGGCAGTGGGATGGGGCCGGAGCGCTTCGCCGAGCGGCTGGACGAGTTCTTCTCGGCGGTGCCCCGCGACATGATGTACGGCGTGGAGATCCGCAACGAAGAGTTCCTCACCCCCATGTACTTCGCCGTGCTGCGGGAGCACGGCGTGGCGCACGTGTTCAACTCCTGGACCCGGATGCCCCCAATCGGTCACCAGCTCGACCTCCCCGGATCGGTGTCGGCCACCTTTCTGGTGGCCCGCGCGCTGCTCCGGCCCGGCCGGAGCTATGACGAGGCGGTGGACGCCTTCTCGCCCTACGATCGGATTCAGGACCCGGCGCCGCATCTCAGGAAGGATCTGCTGCGGCTGATCGAGACGGCCGTCCATGCGCGCATCCCGGCCTACCTGCTGGTGAATAACCGCGCCGAAGGAAGCGCGCCGCTCACCGTGGCGGAGGTCCTTCGCATGCTGCCGCCAGGCGGGGCCTGAGCGTGACGGACCGGCCCTCGCTCCGCCGCTATGCGGTGATCTCGATCCTCGCCGCCCTGGCGACGATCGCGCTCAAGGGCGGGGCCTACGTCATCACCGGGTCGGTCGGGCTCCTGTCCGACGCGCTCGAGTCGCTGGTCAACCTGGCCGCGGCCGTGGTGGCCCTCATCGCGCTGGGCGCCGCCGCCCGGCCGGAGGACGAAGACCACCGCTACGGCCATTCCAAGGCGGAGTACTTCTCCAGCGGCTTCGAGGGTGCGCTCATCCTGCTCGCGGCCGCCAGCATCATCTACGCCTCGGTCGGGCGGCTGCTGCAGCCCCGGCCCATCGAGCAGATCGCGCAGGGCGCGGCCATCGCGATCGCGGCTTCGCTCATCAACCTGATGGTGGCGCGGCGGCTGTTTCACGCCGGAAAGATCTACCAGTCCATCACGCTCGAGGCCGATGCGCATCACCTGATGAGCGACGTGTGGACCTCCGCCGGCGTGGTCGTGGGCGTCGCCGCCGCGGCGCTCACCGGGTGGCAGCGGCTCGATCCGATCATCGCCATTCTGGTCGCCCTCAACATCATGCGTACCGGCGTGAGCATCCTGCGACGCTCGCTCATGGGACTGCTCGACACCGCGATCCCCGAGGAGCTGCAGCACAAGATCTCCGAGATCCTGGTGCGCCACGCGAGCGACGGCGTACGGTTTCACGCACTGCGTACCCGCCAGGCGGGAGCCTGGCGATTCATCGACTTTCACGTGCTGGTGCCGGGGAGCTGGTCGGTGCAGCGGGGGCACGATCTGCTGGAGCGCATCGAGGAGGAGGTCAGGGCGGCGGTGCCCAACAGCACGGTCTTCACCCACCTGGAGCCGATCGAGGATCCCGCGTCCTTTGCCGACGTCGGCCTCGAGCGGGCCGATCTCGGCAATCCTCCCGGGAGTTAGCCGGTAGAGTTTTCGACTCGGCCACATCGACGCCGGCGAAGGTAGGCCTCCCGGCTGAGGCATGGCTCGGACAACGCTACGGCTCCGGCAGGCTTACCGTGAGCTCCCACCGGCGCTCGCCGCCCGGCTCGAGCATCTGCGCGGTATGCCAGCGCTCCGCTGCCTCCACCAGCCGGTCCGCCGCACCGATGCAGGGCTCGAGCCCCAGGTTGTAGTACGGCGCTCGCCCGGCCGCCGACCACCCGCCCACGTTGAGCCAGATGCCGACCTGCGGCACCTCGGTGGGTGCCGCGCTGATCTCGAGCCGCTCACCCTGGCGAGGATCGGTGACCACCAGCGGCTCGCCTTGCTGGTCGCCGAACAGCTTGACCGCCCACCCGCCCTGCTCCGGAAATACGAACTTCCCGGGCTCGCCGCCGATCGCTCCCGGCCAGCTCACGATGTCGCCGGGGCTCAGGTCGTCCCGACCCTGGACGTGGTCGACGGTCACCTGCCGCACGCCCGGCAGCTCGAGCGTCGCACCGGGCTGCACGTTCAGGATCGGATGGGCCGACCAGATCCAGGTGAACGGATCGTCCCCGAGGTGCCGCAGGTGATAGCGGAATTGGACCGAATGACCTTCTCGCGGCACGGTGACGTGGCGCCGGAACTCGTACGGCAGGCGACCTCCACGGGCCACTCCGGCCAGCGTGGTCCCCTCCGCGTCCTCATGGAGCGAGCTCACCCAGTCGGCGCTCCACAGCTCGCCGTGGTCGGGAAGCGGCGGCGCATCGGCCGAGGCGCCGGGCATAGGCGATGCGCCGACGGTGGGGAAGCACTCGTCCCACCCCCCGCTGTCGGCGGTGTCGACAAACGAGGCGCCCGGCTTGGGAAGCGCGAGGGGCAGCTCGGGATTCCGCCACAGCCATTCCCGCCCCCGGAGCCGGCGCAGGTGGGTGAGCTTCATGCCGACCGCGGGCACCGCCACGACTTCGATCTCGTCGTTGCGCAGCGCTACCGCGGGGAAGCCTGAGACGGTGGTCTGGCGGTAGGACATGGTAAGCGCCTACCTCCGGAAGCTCCGGCGCGGCTGCATCGGCTGGAGCGTCACAGGAGACCGCAGTGTCGCACCGGCCGATGCAGCCGTGCCGGAGCTCCGATCCCAAACGTGGACCGGAATCGGGGGTGACGCCGTCAGAGTGAGGGGGCGGCCCGTCAGAGCGTGGCAAAGGCGCGCACCGGCCACGTGCCGACGCCCGCGACCTTGGGAGGCACCGCGGTGAACCTGAACCCATTCCCGGGCAGCTGACCCAGCCCGCGGAGGTGCTCCACGATCGGGATCTCGGCGCCCAGCAGGATCGAGTGCACCGGGCGGGCAAGGTCGCCGAGATCATCGATGTTGACCGAGTCGATCCCGACCAGCACGGCGCCCTGCGCCACCAGGTACGCCGCCGCCTCGGCCGTGAGGTACGGGTTGTCCCCGAGGTAGTCCGGCGTGCCCCAGTGCGCGTCCCACCCGGTCCGCACCAGCACGGCCTTGCCTCGAACGTCTCGCCCGGTGAGCGCGTCGCGCCCCACGGCGCGAGATCGGCCGTCGTCGACCAGCACGGCATCCAGGCCCGCCAGGGACTCGAGCGGCAGCGCCGAGAGGTCTTTCCCGTCGGCGTAGCGGTGGAACGGCGAGTCCACGTAGGTGCCGGTGTTGGCGACCATCTCGATCTTGCCGATCTGAAATTCCACCCCGGGCGCATAGCGCCCGCGCGAGGCTTCCCGGCTCAGGAAGTCGCAGATGAGCGGCCCCGGAAGCCCCGGGTGCGTCGTCATCCCATGCTCGATGGTGTGACTCAGATCCAGGAAGGGCATGCGCGGCGGGTCAGGCGGTAAGGGCGCGGAGGTCCTTGCCGACGCCGGCCAGTTCGGAAATGCGGGCGATGGTCTCGCCGACCTTGTTGTTCGGCGTCGAGGCGCCGGCGGTGATGCCGACGGTGCGGCCATCGCCCAGCCAGCCGGCGACGGTCTCCTCGCGGCGGGTGCCGATCGGCTGGTGGCGGATGGTGCCCGCCGACGGATCGATCCCGTCGGCATCCTCGATATGGAAGGTGCGGACGCCCCTGGACTGCACCAGCGCCGCGAGATGACAGGTATTGCTGGAGTTGTACCCGCCCACCACCACCATGACGTCGAGCGGCTCCTGGATCAGTGCCAGCACGGCGTCCTGCCGCTCCTGCGTCGCGGAGCAGATGGTATCGAACGAGCGGAAGTGGTCGGGGAGTGCCTGGGCGCCGTAGCGCCGCTCCATGCTGCGTCGGATCTCCTCGGCGATGGCCATGGACTCGCCCGACAGCATGGTGGTCTGGTTGGCCAGGCCGACGCGATGGAGATCGCGCGTGAAGTCGAAGCCGGTCGACACCGCTCTGGCGAACCGGGCCTCCATGGCGGCGGGGTCCTGCTCGTGCTCGATGAAGTCGCACACGATCCGGGCCTCGTCCATGTTGAGGACCACCAGGTAGCGGCCGCCGGGATACTTCATCACCTGGCTGGCCGTGGCCTTGGTCTCTTCGTGGTAGTGCTTGCCGTGGATCACGGCGGTGTACCCGTCTTTCGCGTAGCTATCCACCCGCTTCCAGACGTTGAGCACCGATCCGCAGGTGGTGTCGACCAGCACCGCACCCAGCGCCCTGAGACGCTCGAAATCGTCCTTGGTGACGCCGAACGCCGGCAGGATCACCACGTCCTGCGAGCCGATCTGGGAGAAGTCGAAGCGTGCCTGCTCGTCCCGGACCAGGAAGCGGATTCCCATGTCCTGGAGCTTCCGGTTCACGTGCGGATTGTGGATGATCTCGCCGACGAGGTAGAGCCGTCGTTCGGGGAACTTCCGCCGGGTTTCGTAGGCATAGTCTACGGCCCGGTCGACGCCGTAGCAGAACCCGAACTCCCGGGCCAGCCGGAAGCTCATGTGGCCGACGTCGAGCCGATAGTCCCGCGCGCGGAACGCCTCGACCACCGTGCTGTGATAGTCGGCGGTAAGCTGGCCCTCGATCTCCGCCTTGAGGCCGAACCCACGCCGGAAGTAGGTGCTTTCCATGGCTCGGGAAATCTAATCCGAGCGGCCGGGCTGGGCTTCGTTGGCGGCGGTGCTATCGCGCTTGACGGTGTCGCCGGCCTGCCGCCCGGCGCAGGTGACGGGAGCGGTCACGAGCCGGAGACCCTCGAAGGTTCCGCTGGCCGTGAGCCGCGCTCCGGTCACCAGCGGCCGTGCAGCGACCGTAAACTGGCCCGCGAGGCGGCCGTCAGCAGTGCGCTCCACCGTCACGCGGCCGCTGTCCGCCTGATATCCCATGATCGTGGTCTTCGAGAACCAGCGCAGCGCCAGCGCGGCCGAGGGCGGCCGGGTGGTGTCGGCCAAATCCGGCCGGCGGACGGGATAGACCCCGGGGCCGACGCTCCCTGCGGGGTACAACACGATGCCGGCTCCGGTGTCTCCCGAGACGGCCCGGATCTCCAGCAGATGCAGCGACGCACACCACTCGGCCACCGCGGGAGACGAGAACGCCGCGGTGTCGGGTCCGGTCCACCGGATGGACAGGCGTCCTCCACCGGCGCCCTGGGTTTCGGAGCGGCAGCCGAGCGCGCCCGCCACCAGCCACGCCACCGCCAGTCCGATCCGCCCCGCGGCTGCCCGCGCTCGGGGCTTCATCTCGGCGCCTGCACCACGATGTCGAATCGCAGCTTGCCTCCGGTATCGGGCGTCAACGGGTGGCTCAGGTCGAAGCGGAGGGCCCCATCGTACATGGACACGCCCACGCCCGCCCCCGCGAGCGCCGTGCTCGAGAACAGGTCCGAGCCTGTCGCGCTCTGGCCCGCGTCCACGAACGCGACTGGCCGGAGCCGGCCCCGAAACGGGGCCACGTCGAGCTGTGCGGCCCAGAACGCCTGTCCGCGGCGGGCGCCATAGTCGAACCCGCGCACCGTTTGCTGCCCGCCCAGGCGGAACAGGCTCTGCTCGAGCGTGGGGCTGGTCGCGATGCCGGCCTTGAGCCGGAGGGTCGCGCCGAGTCCGTGACCCGCGTCCACCCGAAGGTCGCCCCACAGGCGTCCGGTCGTGTGGTCCGCATTGCCGAGCACATCGGCCGTGAGCCCCCACCGCCAGGTGCCCACATGCGTCAGCCGCACCGAGGCCGCCCCGTAGGTCGCCGGATCCACCGGAGCGTTGGGGGGAAACCGGCCGTCGCCTCCCAGCAGGTCGTTCACCGCAGACTTGGCCTCACGCGGCACGCTGGTTTCCTGCTCGACGCGGAGGGCCGCCTCGATGTCCAGCCCGGTCGAGACGGAGGTCGTGAATCCGACCGCCCCTCCTTCGGCCAGCATATAGTCGGCGTCGTCATGCGCCACGAACAGCGCATCGAGCGTGTTGCCCAGCGTGTGGCCGGGCGAGATCGGATCCACACCCACCACATCCCGGTATCCGCCGATCGACCATCGGCCGCCCGGAGCATCCCGGACCAGGGTCAGACGGCCGGTGACGCGATCGTCGCTGAACCCATAGCGCACGGTGGCATAAAGGTCCGCGAACCGGAGGCCCGGAGCGCGCACCCGGTACCCCAGGCCCAGCGAGAGCCCCTGCACCCGGTCATAGCGCAGCGCGTCCGACAACCGCTCGTAGCCGAACCCGCGTGCCGCCTGTCCGGTGACCGAGTCGGGGAGCATCGCGGCCAGGCGCGCGAGCTCGGCCTCCGCCTCGCGAACCCGGCGGGCGTCGGCCGGAGCGGGCTCGAGCGAGAGCGAATCGGGCCACCCCTCATAGCGATCGAGCGTAGCGTTGGGCGGCCGATGCAGCTCGTAGCGGCCTCCCCGCCAGCGGCCAGCATAGTCCCACGCCCGCAGGCTGTCGGTCCTACCGCCGCCGAGCTGACGCCGACGCGCCGCGCGAATGGAATCGATCCGCGCGCGACGAAGCGTCCGCGCGGAGTCCGGGCTGAGGCCGAGCTCGTCGAGCAGCGGCAGCTCGAACACGATCGGCCGACCGGTATTGATGGTGTAGTCCCCGAACGTGGTCGTGGCCTGGAAGGGTATCACCAGGTCGCTCACCAGCGGCATCCGCACCGTTCCCGCGATCACCTGTCGGTACGGCATCCAGAACCGGCCCTCCTGGAGACCGTACTCGAGGTCGGCATCCACGTTCACTACCCGGCTCACCATGGAGTTGAGCCGGCGCGCCTTGGCGGAGTCGGGACCCTGGGGGCCATCCTCCGGACGCACCCAGAGCGCCGTTCCCAGGTATCGAAAGGTGAGCCGGACCACCTGCGCCGAGGCCGAATCGACCCACATCTGCCCCACGATGAGCGCGGGGCCGGTGCGTCGGGGCGTGACCTGGACGCGAATGAGGTGGAGCGTCCCGCCGCTCGCCGGGGTCACGGTGAGCTCGCCGGTGATGGCGTAGCGATACCACGACGGTCCGGCCGAGGCGAGCGGATGGAGCGCGCCCGTGGCCGGAAAGCGGCTGCTGAAGATGCGCACCGAATCGTCCACGCCCCGCGGCACGAACCACGGGCGAGCCCAGATGCTCGACAGCTCGAGATCACGCCGCCGGGACCGGAAGCGGCGTCCCTCCACGTCGACCCGAAGATCGTTGGGCTGCTGCCACTGCACTCGGGCCACCTGCTCCTCGACGGCGGTGGCCGGCGCGCGCGACCACACGCTCCGGCCCACGGCGACCGAGAGCCGATAGCGGAGGGTGGCCTGGTAGTCGGTGACGGCCGAATCGCTCGTCCGGCGCCGGGCCATGGCGCGCTCGACGAGCTGCTGTACGGCGGGAGTGGGGTAAGGTGAGGTGGTGTCGGCTTGGGGAACTTGAAGGACGGCTGTGGACAGCAACAACGCTACGAAGTTTGCGCCCATTTGCTCCGGCCGTCTCGGTGGAGCCCGTACGCCTTGAGACGGCGCCAGAGGGTGGTCCTGCTGATGCCCAGGTGCTTGGCCGTCTCCGCGAGCTTCCAGTTGTTCGCGTCGAGCGTCTTGACGATAGCCTCCTTTTCGCGCGCAGCCAACGTCGTGGGCCCTTCCACACCGGGAATGAACATGGCTTCCCCCAGCTCGAGCGCCCCTACCCGCAGCGGGCGAAGACGGCCGCCTACCGCGGCAAGGCGGGGCATCAGGTCGGGGGCATGCTCGCCCAGGTCCATGCCGGCCAGCGCCTCGCGGGCCTGCGTGTTGGCGTAGAGCACCCGGCCTTCGACATCGAAAACCACGACCCCCTCACTGAACCCGTCGAGCAGGGCCTTGGCGAGAGGGGAAAACACGGATGGCAGCGAGGTGTGTGGCAATGCGTCCGGCATAGTAGATGGATACGACACTCTCGATCCCGGAGTTTCACAGGTGGACGTGTGGTAACTTCTGTCCCGACTTTGACCTGTGAATCTACACCTTCAAATGACGTGCACCTCGGCTGAAGGTGCACAATGGAGCGTGCCGGAAGCCTGATGGCCGCCTCAGTGCCGGCCGCCCCGCCCCCGTCGTCCGTGCCTGGGAGGTCCTCGACGGCCCCGCTTGCCTTTGCGGAACTGCCCAGGCCGATCGTCGTCCTCGGACGGGGCGGCGCGCGGTGCCCGACGGAGCTCCGCCTGGAGCTCGGCGATGGTATCCGCCAGCACGGCGGGATAGCGCCCTCTGAGGAGCGCAAACTGGAGCGGCCGGTCGAGCGAAGGCAGGTCGCCCGGCCGGAGCCGCTTGGCCTGCCCCTCACGCAGCCGCACCCGCGCCACGCCCACCCCGTTCGCGATCTCGTAGTCAAGCGGCGCGGCATCGCCGCGCACCCGGATCATGCCGGGCAGGGCATCGAGCCGCGCCCGGGTTGCCTCGTCCACCATCGCTCCCGGTTCCACAGCAATGCGCGACGCCAGGAAATCGTCCCAGCTTCGGACCGCCTCGAGCTGAGCGCCGACCCGCTCGCGCACCGCCTGGGGCGAGGCCTGAACCAGGGTGCCACCCGAGCGACGCCAGAGCTCGTCCAGCGTCTCCACCGCCCGGCGGATCCGGCCCTGGTCTGGATGCGCGGTCTCGCCCGCGAGCAACGCATCGGTCAGAGTGTCGCGCGCGGCCGGCCGGAGCGACTCCGGAATTGCGCCACGCAGCGGCTCGACCTCGGTGTCGAGCTCGAAACCGAAGTAGCCGCGTCTCCGCTCCACGGCCAGCCCCTGATGCTTGCGGGGGCCAGTGAGGATCACGCGCGGCGGGCCCAGGGCGGCATGTTCACGCACCAGGTCATATGACAACGTGGTACCTTCGATGGACGCACGCGGAATCCCGAATCGGTCGGCGAAGTAGCGCAGCGTGCCCGCCACCGCACCCCAGCTCCCCGCGACGGACGTCTTGGCCACGCGGGCCTCCTGGCCGTCAGCGCTGTGTTCGTCGAGCACCAGGTCGAAGGGCATGAACTCGGCGAGGAGCTCGGCCCAGGACTTCCGGATCTCCTTCGACGCATAGGGCAGCTGCTTGGGCAGCGGAAGCTCCAGCGAGCGGTACACCGAGGCCGTGCCCAGCGCCGCGTCCTCGATGGCTTTGACCAGCACGCCTCGGCGCTCGGCCCACTCGGCCAGGCCTTCCTCGAACAGGTGCCGCGGCAGCCCGTAGACCTCGCCCACATAGCCGTACTGGTTCACCGCCTCGGCGTAGAGGTTGTACGCCGTCAGGTGATCGCTCCCGTTCACCACTACCCCGTGAAGGTCGCGCTCTTCGCGGGTCATGCGGTGCAACGACTCGATGTTGGAGCAGACCGCCACCATGGGGGTCAGATCCGGTCCCGCGTGCACCAGGAGCTCTCCCCACGGCCGCTCAACCGGCATCGCCTCCACTTCGCGCCCGTAGGGCGTGAGCTGTCCGTTCTCCACCAGGCCGCGGCTGCTCAGCAGCGCGACGGCGCGGCGATACGCCGTGCGGTCGAGCGGCACGGGCAGGTCGAGATCGCCGGCGTCCACGCCAATGGCGGCACACGTGATGGCGACCCGCTCCGCATCGCCCGCGAGCTGAAACTCCGGCGGCGTCGGCCTCAGCTTCTCGAACACCAGGTCGCGGTCGCTCAGGATCACGACCTCGCCGTTGGGAACCCGGCCGTGCACCCGGCCGGCCATCTGCAGGATTTCGTTGGCGCCGAGGTATAGCCGGTGCAGGACGTTCCGGCCCCGCTCCACGACGTTGCCGTACCGTGCATCGTAGATCACGACGGTGTCGAGCCCGCGTACGTTGAGCGCGGATTGCCCGGCCGCCGTCATGGCCAGAAGAAAGGGCCGCTCAACCTCGCCTTCGAGGAACGGGCGGATGACCCGGATCGGCTCGCCCCCGTGATAGAAGGCGGTGGTCAGCCGCTTCCACTGCTCTCCCAGCTCCGAGCCGAGCCGCTCCACTTCGGCCCGGGTCGGCAGGAACACCGCCACCCCCCGCCGTTCCTTGATCACGTGGCGGATATAACGCTCGTTCAGGAACTCGTCGGGCTGCTGCGGCAGCACTTCGACCTTGGCCTTGAGGCGCGGGTCGAAGGCCTGGGTCTCGAGCACCTCCGCGCTCTCGAGATAGCGGGCGTAGAACGACGGATCCACCGTGGCGCTGAGCCAGATGTACCGGCAGCCCGCCCGCTTGCCCAGCGCGAGACACAGCTCCAGCTCGGCCGACGTCTGGTGGATCTCGTCCACCACGATGGTGTCACGCCCCGTGATGAGATCGTCCTGGAACCAGCGGCGGGCGATGCCGGTGGTCACGATCACCACGTTCCACGACGGCGTCTCGGGCGTGGCCTCGCGTTCCCGGTTCACCACCCCCACCGACAACGGCTCCCCCAGTATCGCCTCGGCCATCGAGCGGATCGCCAGCGTCTTGCCGGTGCCCGTGCCCGCCACGATGCCGAAGCCTTTCCCCGAGCCGGCGAGAGAACGGATCTCCTCGCCGTGCTCGCGCTCGAGCAGGGTGTCCAGGTGGAGCTTGAGCGCCAGCTCGATGGTTTCGCACGCCGCGCGGGTAGGCGCGATCACGATGATGCGCCCCCGGACATGGGGCGCATGACGGTAGGCGTCGGGATCGGGAGGCAGGTGGTGGTCGCGGGCCCGGTGCATGACGGAAATGAACGCCGGGCCGCGACCGATTGTAAACCGTCAGAAGCCCTGCTGCAGATTCAGCTCCCACACCCAGTTCTTGTCGGGCCGCTCGAACGGGTGCACCAGGTTGAGCTCCGCGATGGCGAAGCCGAACAGATTCATGCGGAGGCCCGCACCGGCGCTGTATACCGCGGAGCGGTCGGTGCCGGATTTGCTGGAGAGGGACGGCGTCTCGCCATTGTTCCAGGCCACGCCGCCGTCGCCAAAGACCGTGAAGTCGATCGGCAGCGCGCCATAATACCCGGATCCGATGCCCAGCACGCCGAACAGCGGGAACCGGAGCTCGAGGTTGCCGATGAGGAGACGGCTCCCGAGCAGGTTGTCGAACGCAGGGCAGCCGGTTGGATCCGCCGCGGTCGGATGGCATTCCGAGGCGTCGAACGAGCCGACCGTGTAGCCGCGCACCAGCCCGGGCCAGCCCAGGTACAGTGGCTGGAGTCGGGGATCCTGCGCGTCGGAGCCATATCGGCCGTAGTGCATCAGCCGCGCGGCGATGGTGAACGGCCGCACCGGCATGATGTAGCGGCGGTAGTCGGCCAGCGCGCTTACCATGTTGAGCGACCCGACCGTCGGAGTGGCCTCCAGCCGATAGCGCTGGCCCAGGATGGGGCCGGTCGCGCCGAACAGGGAGTTATCGTACACCAGCGCCGCGCTGGCGGTGCCCAGATTGAGCGCCTTCCCGGCGGGCAGGTCTTCCTTGTTATCGAAGATCAGGTCTCCGCTGAACGGATCGAACGCCTGGGTCCGAAGCTCGTTGTCGAACGAGATGTTGCTGTAGCCGACCGACACCTCCACCCGCTGCGCCGTGTTGAACGGGTAGGCGAGGAACACCTGGGCGTCGCGGTTGGTCTGCCGCTGGAGCAGGGTCTGCTCCGCGTAGAGCTGCTGACCGGCCGTGTCGATGACGCCCGCCGCGAACGCCCCGGTGAGGTACGGTACCTGTTGGAGCACCGCTCCCCAGTTGAGCCGGTGGCCGATGTTCTGGTAGGCCACCACACCGGTGATGTCCTTGATGCCGCCGTTCACCTGCAGCCCGGTAATCAGGTTCCGGTTGCCGAGCTCGTCACTCCAGAACAGGGACAGCCCACCGCCGACGTAGGTGCCGAACTCGCTCGTGCCGGCCGCCAGCGACGGCTGGCCGATGGCGGTGAGCGAGAGGCCCGCCTTGTACGGAGTCGTGGCGAAGCTGGTGTCGGCCGGAAGGCCGGTTTCGGTATCCTTGAGCCGGCCGGCGAGCGCCGAGCTCTCGCGGTCGACCGGCGGCAGGACCGCCGCGGCCAGCGTGGCCGGCGCCGGCGTCAGCGCCTGCCCGGCGAGGGCCTCGGGCGTGTCCATCGCGTACAGCTCGTACCCGTTGGTGCGGAACACGCTGTAGGCCAGCCGCCCGCTTCGCGCCGCGACGCTGATGGCGGGACTGGTCTCCGTGATGCCGCTGACGCCGGTGAACAGGTTGGTGACCTGGCGAAGCTCGCCGTCGGCCAGGCGCACCCGATAGATGTTCGGGATTCCCGTGGGGTTGGCCACGAAGAAGAGGCCCGATCCGTCGGGCGTCCACTGGGGGTTCAGGTGCTTGGCTCCGTCGAAGCCCGGCACTCGCGTGATCTGGCCAGTGCGGCGATCGAGCAGTGCCAGGGAATACGGACCGATCGCGAGATCCTGCATGCGAGTGGTGAACCGATCGGTCACGAAGGCCAGGCGCGAACCATCCGGCGACCAGCTCGGCTGCAGGTCGGAGAACGAGTCGTCGGTGAGGCGCTCCAGCTTCTGGGTCTCAAGATCGTAGACGAACAGGTCGCTCAAGCCGCCCACGATGGCCGAGAACGCGATGGACCGGCCGTCGGGCGACCAGGTCGGGTTGAGGATCTCGCCCAGCTTCGGCAGGCGGATGTCGCGCTCGATCTTGCCCTTGTCGACGTCGTAGATGCTCAGGTTCGGCCGGCCGGCCTCGATACCCGCGAACACGAACCGCTTGCCGTCATCCGACCAGCTCCCGGCCGACTGAATGAACTGCAGGCTCTCGAGGTGCGGGTCGACCGCCGTGCGGGTGATCTGCTTCTCGACCTTTCCCGTCCGTGCATCGGCCAGATACAGGTCCACGCTGAACAGGCCGCGGTCGGAGAAGAACATCATCCGGCTGCCATCCGGGCTCAACGACGGGGCGAGGTTGTAAAGACCCGCGTTCTCACCGTTCACGGCGACGAGCCGGGGGCCGTAGCGATCCGGCTGGACGGTGCGGCTCTCGATGCTGTCGAACTGGGCGTGCGTGGCGGCGTGCCAGCGCGCGACCAGCTGATCGGGGGTCATGCTCAGCACCCCTCGAATCGCGTTATCGACGCCTCGGGTGCGGCCGCTGGCCCGCAGCAGCTCGCCGATGCGGTCGTCTCCGTAGGTGCCGCCCACATAGGCCAGCAACGCCTGCCCGTAGCGGTAGGGGAAGAACCGAGGATCGTCCAGCTGCTTGAAGGTCGGCAGCGTATCCTTGGCGGTATCCTCAATGGCGCCGCGCATCCACATCGCGGTGAGCGGCGCGACCGGGCCGAGCGAGAGGTACTCCGCCATGCCCTCGATGAACCACAATGGCATGGCCTCGGCCGCGGGATTGGCGCCGCTTCGGCCGCCGACACCGGTGATGTCGTACTGAAAGGCGTGGGTCAGCTCGTGCCCGATGACGTGGTCGAGGTCGCCCAGCGTTCCGCCGGTCGGCAACACGATGCGCCGTTTGAGGGCCTCGGTCACGCCGCCGGTCCCCTCGCTGATCCCTTCGACTACGTTGGTCTGCTGGAACTGGGCCTGGGTCGCGTAGAGAATGAGCGGCTGCCGTCCCGCCAACTGGTGGTGCATGACGGCGCTCAGCCGCGCATACCAGCGCTCGGCCATGCGCGCGGCGATGTCGGCCGCGGCCCGCTCTTCGGGGTAGTAATACAGGTCGAAGTGGGCGGTCCGGAGGACTTTGAAGTCGAAATTCTCGTACTGGACCTTATTGTGCCCGAAGTACTGGGCGTGGGCGGGCGTGGCGACAGCAACCGAGGCGCCCAGAAGCGCTGTTAGGGCTAGACCGTATCTGAACGACTTCCCTGATCGGGCCACCAGAGTTCCTCTTTTCTCCGCGATATCAGATGTCGGGGCCGGCCGTACCGTCGCAGTGATTCAGCGCACAGAGGCCATAAAGCCAGACGTCCCCGCAGGTTTGCGGGGACGTCCGGTGCTACAACCGACCTGGATCTGGGTGATCAGCGCCGGAAGGCGCGGACAGGTCAGTCATCCCAATCTCGGTCGTGGTCGTCGTACCGCGACGGCCCCTGGTAATGATCGCGCCAGTCCCGCTCATCGCACACATGGTAGTACCGGCCGTTCCGCTCGTAGATCACGACCTCGCGCATGGCCGGCCCTCCACGTACGTAGCGGTCGTAGTAGCGGCCGTCGCGATAGTAGACCACCACCGGCCGGTAGCCGTGGCGCTGCCAGTGCCGCAGCGCCGACTGATGGCGGAGGTAGACCCGCTCGACCACGAGGAGCCGCACCGGGTCCCGGCGGTACACCACCGGTTGGCGGTAGGTGGAATAACCGTCCCGCACCACGACGCGACCGGCCACCGGCCCGCTCCGGATGGTGACGTCGGCCGAGACACGCTGGGCCGAAAGCGGTGCGGCGAGCGACAGAGCGGCGAACAGCGACCCCGCAACGATGCTGGTCCTCATAGAATCCTCGCCTGAAGTTGGGAAGCGTGCGGGGAACCCAATTGCGAGGCTCGTGCCAGCGCCTAAGTTGTTGTCCCTGTTGAGGGGCGAACCGACCGGAGGGGCCGGGGGCGTCCTCCTGGGAGGACACCTTTCCGGGTCCGGCTACCCTGTCGCGGACCGCTGGCGGCTCGGGGAGCCCGGCTCGATGTGCTGCTGATCCACCCATTCGCAGACGATACGAAAGGCCTCCGCCCGGTCGAGCGCGAAGGCGTCCATCAGGTAGGGAATGGCGCCGTACATGTTGCTGCGGCCGCCCGCGCGCAGTCGCTTGAGGAAGGTCTGGTAGCGGTTTGGCCTGGTGGGCTCGAGCCGGGCTTTCCGGCGGGACACGGGCGGTGTGGGGGGCCGGATTTTCTTCATTAAGCGCTTGGTCATGAATGAGTTACATAGCCGATGCGACCCCCGAATATATGCCGAAACCAGTCCCATTGCAAGCAGCCCATGGCTGAGGATGTGACGAGGTGCATGAGTCCTTGACAGGTATTTGGGTCACGTCCATACTAGTGGCCTCTACGCAGGACTTGCGTCGCCAAGTACGAGCTACCCGCCGTGTGGCGGGACTGCGTGGCCTCGCTCCATCCCACGTCGCTCCGGTGCCGGCTCACTCTTCGCCTCGTCGAGCTGCGTATGTTTCGCCAAATTCTTTCGCTCTTCACCAAATCGCACACGGAGGCAGGTATGGCGGCGGACTTCTTCATCGGTGAGTCGCTTGTCGGCGACGGCAACGAAATCGCGCACATCGACCTGATCATCGGATCAAAGTCGGGCCCGGCCGGCGCGGCGTTCACGCAGGCGCTGTCCCGCAACACCGACGGCTTCACCACCTTGCTGGCCGTCGTGACCCCCAACCTGCCCTGCAAGCCCGACACGGTGCTGTTCAACAAGGTCACCATCAAGGGCGCCAAGCAGGCGGTGCAGATGTTCGGCCCGGCGCAGGCCGCCGTGGCCCGCGCGGTGATG
>Ga0308175_100000602_pt1 | contig 24293 bp, 23 predicted proteins | sample PhyCR1_3_FD_203893 | JGI IMG/M metagenome (GOLD analysis project Ga0308175, IMG submission 203893) | Soil microbial communities from UC Gill Tract Community Farm, Albany, California, United States - DLSLS.C.R1 | ecosystem: Environmental > Terrestrial > Soil > Agricultural land | place: USA...
GAGGCGCCCGGCTTGACCGCCGCGCGCTTGGCGAGGAACTTCTTGCCGTCGCGGAAGAAGCGCACCGTCACGTGCTGGCCCTCGACGTAGGGCACGACGTCACCGCGCACGCGCCAGCGCTTGCCGGTCAGCGTCGTCGCGGACCTGCCGACGTGGTCGATCACGACCGTCATCTGACCGGCGGCGGGCGCCGGCGGGGGCGCCGGCGGGGCCGGCTGCGCGGGCTGCTCCTGCGCTGCGGCGGGCGCGGCGGCGGCAAGCGCCGCCATGACGGAGAGGGCGAGTGGGCGGCGCATTCGGGCGCCAGTTTAGGGCCAGGAACGACGGACGGTCAGCATCGCGCCGGCGATGACGGCCAGCGAGGCCGCCAGCACCAGCGGGATCTGCCAGTCCCAGTGCTCGCCGATCCCGAACGCGATCGAGTTGTTCAGGCAGTGCAGCGCCATGCACGGGTACAGCGAGCGCGTGCGGTCGTAGATCAGGCACAGGATGAACCCGAAGAACGCCAGCGGGACGAGGAAGCCGACCGGCGCGGAGCCCACGTGGATGCCGCCGAAGACGAGCCCGGTGATGATCGCCGCGGGCCACAGGCCGCGCCAGTTGCGCAGCGCCCCGAAGAAGTAGCCGCGGAAGAAGAACTCCTCCGCGATCGGCGCGACGACGCAGACCAGGATCGTCACAGCGACCAGCGCCACGGTCGACGAGTCGGCGCCGAGCTGCTCGACCACGTCGTCGGTCTCGTGCAGGTTCAGCGCCGCCGACCACGCCGCGGCGCTCGCGATGAACACGACGTAGCCGGCCACGATGTAGCCCAGCGCGGAGCCGAGCCGCGTCTCGCGCAGGCCGAAGTGCCACGGGCGCGGGCGCGTGACCATCGCCGCGAACACGACTGCCGCCGCGACGAACGACACGTCCTGCAGGAACGTCGCGCTGATGTCCACGGCCGCCGGCGGATCGTCGAGGTCCGCCCCGGCGATCGTGGCGACGACGTAGACGACGAGCCCGCCCACGAGCGCCCCGCCCAGCGCGGCGACCAGCGCCAGCACCGACGACCACGGGCGCCAGGCGGGCACGCGCCGCACCTCGATCCCATCGGGGACCTCGGGTGGGTCGGGTGGCGCGAGTGTCGGCGGCGCGGTGCTCAAGGGACGACGGAGCGTACGAGGCCGGGTAGCCCGGCGAGCGAGTGCAGGGCCGCCGGGTCGCCTCCCGAGCGGTCCAGGTGCAGCGCCCGGATGCCCGCCGCGCGCGCCCCGGCAAGGTCGGCTTGCGCGGTGTCGCCGACGTGCAGCGCGGCCCCGGCGTCCACGCCGGCGACGCCCAGCGCACGCTCGAAGATCACGGGATCGGGCTTGGCGGCGCCCACCTCCGCGGAGATCACGATCCCGTCGAGCAGCGGTGCCAGCCCGGTGTCGTCCAGGACGCCGCGCAGCGAGACGTCCCAGTTGCTGACCACCACGCGCGCGACGCCGAGCTCGCCGAGCTCGCGCAGCACGCCGGGGACCTCCGGGTAGGGCCGGAACCGCAGCGAGCCCAGCAGCGCGCCGCGCAGGTCGCCGCCCGCCTGTGCGCGGGTCGGCAGCGCGCCCCGCAGCACCTCGGTGCAGCGGTCGCGCAGGTCCTCGAGCTCGGCGGGGCCGACGGCCTCGTCGTGATGGGCGCGGTAGTAGGCCATCTCCGCCAGCAGCGCCGCCCTCGCCTCGGCCTCGGTGACCTCCACGCCGCGCACGGCGAGCTCCTCGACGAGCGCCGGCCAGGGGGCCGGCAGCTCGACCAGCGTGCCGAGCGCGTCGAGCAGAACGGCGCGGACGGCGCTCAAGCCACCCAATGCCAGGTCGACACGAACGCGCTGAACGCCGCCAGCCCGCCGGCGAACACGCCGTACACGGCCCAGCCGCGCGCGCGGCCGCCGCGCGCGATCCACGCGCCGAGCCACATGAAGGCCGGGAACAGCACGGCCTCGAAGCGCGGCAGCGACATCAGCGGCTGCGGCGCGACCGGCCACGACAGCGGCAGTGCGAGCGCGGCGACGACGTAGGCGACGTAGGCCGGCGGCAGCCGTCGCGCGATCCCGGCGACAGCGGGCACGGCCGGGACCATGAACGCGAACAGGCTCAGGTTGTGCGTGGCCACCGTGTACGGGTCGCCGCCCGCGGGGGCGAAGTACGAGGGCATGCGCGAGCCCGACAGCAGCTGGCGCGCGCCGTCCCACGCCGCGACCGTCCCGTCCCACACGCCGGCGAACGGCCACGCGAACGAGCGGTACCACTGCGCCTGCGCGTGGAAGGGCGCAAGCGCGTCGTGCCCCGCGAGCGCCAGGGCGCCGCAGAACGCGGCGACCCCCGCCGGCACCAGCGCCAGCCACGCGCCGTCGCGTGCGCGGCGCGAGTGCGCCCACCACAGCGCGAGGAGCGGCACGAGCAGCACGATCCCGGCGCTGCGGGTCGCCGCCGCCAGCGCGCCGAGCGCCCCCGCCCACGCCCACCGCTCCGTGCGCGCCGCGTACACCGCGCCGACCGACAGCGCCAGGAACAGCGCCTCGCTGTAGACCATCGAGAAGTACAGCGAGCCCGGAAACAGCGCCAGCGACATCACCGCCGGGCCTGCGGCCGCGGTGCCGAGCTCGAGCGCGGTCAGGCGGTACAGCAGCAGCGACGCCACGGTGAAGCACACGAGCGACAGGCCGATCCCGGCGACGATGTCCGAGCCCAGCGCACGCAGCAGCAGCGGATACAGCGGGAAGAACGCCGGCCGCGCCGCGTCGGCGCCATAGCCCGAGTGCGCGACCGTCAGGTACCAGACCGCGTCCCAGCGGGCGCCCGGCGCGATCAGCGTGTCGAGCGGCTCGCCGTAGGGCGAGAGCATCCGGGCCGGATCGAAGTCGGCCGCGCGCGACGACACGCCCGCCACCGCGACCCCGAGCAGGCCCGCCGCCCAGACAAGCAACCGCGAGACCACGACCGCGCGCGCCACCGGCAGCGCGAGCGCGCGGCCGCGCGTCCACGCGAGCGGGCGGGCGATCGGTTCCAGGCCGTTCGTCGCCATCGCGCACAGCATGGCGGGCGCGTGAAGGCGCAGCGGTTCCGGCGGCGAACCCCTACCCTGGAAGCCCTATGTCGGCGCGCAGGGAACGCATCAGACGACAGCGGCAGCGGCGCGGCGTGGGTCGCGTACTGGCGCTGACGTTCGGCGTCCTCGCCGCGTTCGCCGCGATCGGCGTGCTCGGCGCCGTCGGCTACGTCGTCTCGGTCGCCAACGACGCGCCCGACATCACCACGATCAAGCCGAAGGACCCCGGCGCCAACTCGATCGTCTACGCCTCCGACGGCAAGACGCGCCTGGGCTTCATCACGTCCGACGTCCTGCGATCGCCGGTCACCTCGGCCTCGATCCCACAGGCGATGAAGGACGCGACGGTCGCGATCGAGGACTCGCGCTTCTACAAGCACAAGGGCGTCGACTTCGAGGGCGTCGTCCGCGCGGCCTTCAAGAACCTCCAGAACCACCACGACGTGCAGGGCGGCTCGACGCTGACGATGCAGCTCATCCGCAACCTCTACACGGGCGACCGCAAGCGGACCTTCTCGCGCAAGATCAAGGAGGCCAAGCTCGCCGAGGACCTCGAGAACCTGCACCCGGGACTCCACGGCAAGAAGTGGATCCTCACGAAGTACCTGAACAATGTCCCGTACGGCACGGTCGGCGGCCAGACCGCGGTCGGCGTCCAGGCCGCCGCGCGGATCTTCTTCGACAAGTACACGCACGAGCTGACGCTGCCCGAGGCGGCGATGCTCGCCGGCCTGCCGCAGGCGCCCACGGACTACAACCCGTTCCTGTACCGGCATCGCGCGCTGAACCGCCGCAACGAGGTGCTGCGCAAGATGGCCGAGCAGCACTACATCACGCAGGAGCAGGCCCAGCGCGCGATCGAGTCGCCGCTCGGCGTCAAGCAGACCGACTACTACCGCCGCCACCGCGAGGGCTACTTCTTCGACTACGTCAAGTCCGAGCTGATCAAGACCTACGGCCTCAAGACCGTGCGCCGCGGCGGGCTGCGCGTCTACACGACGATCAACCTCAAATGGCAGAAGATCGCGCGCGCCGCGATCGCCGGGCGCCTCAATCAGCCGGGCGACCCGTCCGCCGCCCTGGTCTCGATCGACCCGAGCAACGGCCACATCCTCGCGATGGCCTCGTCGCAGAGCTACGGCACGTCGAAGTTCAACCTCGCGGCCCAGTCGCACCGCCAGGCCGGCTCGACGTTCAAGGTGATGACGCTGATGGCGGCCATCCGCCGCGGCGTCGACATCACCAAGACGACCTACGTCTCCAAGCCGCTGAAGTTCTTCGACAAGGAGACCGGGACGCCGATCGACGTGCAGACCGACGACCACCGCTACGTCGGGCGCACGAACCTCTTCGAGGCGCTGGTGCGCTCCGATAACACCGTCTATCAGCAGCTCGATCTCGACATCGGGCCCCAGAACGTGACGAAGACCGCGCACGACATGGGGATCACGAGCCACCTGGACTCGTATCCGGCCGAGGGCCTCGGTGGCCTGCGGCTCGGCGTCTCGCCGCTGGAGATGGCCAACGCCTACGCGACGATCGCCTCGGGCGGCTATCGCAACCGCGCGGTCGGCATCACGAAGGTCGTCCTGTCCGACGGCCACGTCGACACCAAGCACTGGAAGCCGCACCGCACGAAGGTCTTTACCGACGGCCAGACGATGGAGGCGATCAAGGCGATGCAGGCCAACGCCCAGCGCGGCACCGGCACGGCCTCGCAGTTCGGCTGCAACTCGGTCGCCGGCAAGACCGGCACGACGACGAGCTTCACCGACGCCTGGTTCGACGGGATGGTGCCCGGGCTGACGACCGCGGTCTGGGTCGGGTATCCGAAGACCACGGCGTCGATGACCTCCGTGCACGGCATCGAGGTCTTCGGCGGCACGTTCCCCGCGCAGATCTGGCACGACTTCATGTCGCAGGTCGTCAAGAAGTGCAAGGACTGGCCGACGCCCAAGGAGCCGTTCGTGGCGCAGCCGTTCTTCGGCCGCTACTCGTCGACCGGCGCGCCGGGCGGCGCCACCGACACCGGCACGTACGTGTCGCCGCAGACCGGCACGCCCGCCGCGCCGACGAACACCGGCGCCGGCACAACGCAGGGCACTGGCGGCCAGAAGTACCCGCCCGACCAGTACGCCTCGCCGCCCCAGCAGGCCCCGCAGACGCAATCGCCGCCCGGCCAGGGCGACGGCGGCAACGCGGGCGGGGTCGTCGCCCCGCAGGGTGGCACCGGAACCGGCTAGTCTCCACGCGCGTATGGCGAAGGAAGAAAAGGTCGAGTTCGAGGGCGAGGTCGTCGAGGCGCTGCCCAACGCGATGTTCCGCGTCAAGCTCGACAACGACCACGAGGTCCTCGGGCACGTGGCGGGCAAGATGCGCCGTTTCCGCATCCGCATCCTTCCGGGCGACCGCGTCCGGGTCGAGGTCTCGCCCTACGACCTGAGCCGCGCCCGGATCGTCTACCGCCACCGCTAGGCGCGCGATGCCGGGCGAGCGCGCGCTCATCGCCGCGTTCGAGGAGCTGTTGGGCAACCGCTCCGATCGCGTGATCCGCTGGGTCGGCGACGACGCCGCGGTCGTGCGCTCGCGGCCCGTGCAGGTCGTCAGCGTCGACGCGATGGTCGACGGCGTGCACTTCCGCCTGGACCATCCGCACGTCCATCCGGCCGACGCCGGCTGGCGCGCGCTGGCGGGCGCGCTGTCGGACATCGCGGCGATGGGCGCCGAGGCGGGCGAGGCGTACGTCGCGATGGGCATCCCGGAGGGCTTCGGCGCCGACGCCGCGACGCAGTGCGTGCGCGGGATGGAGGCGCTTGCCGCGGAGTCGGGCGTGACGATCTGCGGCGGCGACGTCACCCGCGCACCGGCGCTGACGCTGGCGGTCACGGTCGTCGGCTGGGCCGATGACGAGAGCGAGCTCGTCGGCCGCGACGGGGCGCGGCCAGGCGACCGGGTCGGCGTGACGGGGCCGCTCGGCGGCGCGGCCGCCGGGCTCGCCGTCCTGGACGGGCGCGCCGTAGGGGCCGACGAGCTGGTCGCCGCCTACCTGCGGCCGCGGCCGCGGCTACGCGAGGGGCGCGCCCTGGCGCGTGCCGGCGCGCACGCGCTCATCGACCTCAGCGATGGCATTGCGACCGACGCCGGCCATGTCGCCCTGCGCAGCGGCGTGCGCATCGAGATCGACCTCGCGGCGCTGCCCCTGGCAGCGGGCGTCGAGGACGTCGCGGCGCGACTCGGGGTTCCGGCCGCAGAGCTCGCGGCCACCGGCGGCGAGGACTTCGAGCTGCTCGTGGCGATGGCTCCCGGCGCCGAGCCGGACGGTGTGACGTGGGTCGGGACCGTGATGCCGTCCCCACCCGCCCCGCCGGGCCTCAGCCTCGCCGGCGCGGCGGCTGACCGTCCGCTCGCGGGCTATGAGCACGCCGTCTGACCGGCGAGCCCGCGAGGAGGCCACGGGCCACGTCGCTGCGTCGCAGCATCGCCTCGGCGACCGCCGCAGGGTCGACGACGTAGTCCGCGCGGGCGACGCGCGCCTTGATGCTCTGCACGTGCATGGCTCTTGGGTCCGGGGTTCTCTCAGGCATGTCGACGCCGCTTTAAGGCTCCCGCTCGGGCGGCTGTCGCCCGTGGTATCGGATCGCCGAAGCTCACTGCTTGAGTGAATTGGAACGCTGCTGGACGCTTGCAAGGCGAGCGAACACGACGATGCGCTTGGCGGCGCTGTAGAGCGGGTGGCAGGCAGACAGGACAAGCCGGTCGTACCCGACGCGGCGGATGATCCACACGCTGTCCGGTGTCACGATCTGGCGGCGCTGCACGCGGTAGTGGAAGGTCGCGTAGGGCATGTCGACCTCGATGTCGTCGCCCGCGCCCAGCCGGTCGATGTGGCGGAAGGGCGCGAGGTAGGTCGTGCGGTGCCCGGCGATGCCCGTCGTCCCGCGCGCGCCTGGGAACGGCGTGTGGTCGTAGATGCCGGGGCCCTTGCGCAGCGCGCCCGGGTCGGTCCCTTTCACGATCACGTAGCTGGCGTGGATCTTGCGGATCCGGATGCGCCCGGCCGCGTCGCCGTCGCGCAGCCGGCGGCGCAGCGAGCGGGCCAGGAACGCGATCCGCTGGCGGTCGGTGGTCAGGTGCTCCAGCGCGCGGCGCTCGACCGGCGTGGGGCCCGCGCGCTCCAGCTTGCCCAGGTCGTCGCCGAGCTGGTTCTGGCGCAGCTTGGCCAGGAGCGCGGTGACCGGCTCCTGCCAGGCGACCGTCAGGCCCGCGTCGATCAGCATCAGGACGCCGGCCACGATCAGCACGGTCGAGACGCCGCGCAGGAACCGCCGCAGGGTCACCTTCGCAGCGCGCTCTCGGTCCCGCCGAGCGAACCGGGCCCGGCGTAGGTCAGCGGCCCGCGGACCGTGATGTCCGGGTCGCGCGCCCCCGGGTGCTCGGCCGGCGCAGGCGGGCGCAGCGCGATCAGTCCCACGCCGACCGCGACCGCCGCGAACAGGCTCCAGAGCAGCCACGTCCACACGCCGACGTGCCCGCCGGCGACGAGCAGCATCCCCATCCACGCGCTGTCGAGCGGACCAAGTCCCAGCGAGCGCGCGTCGGCCAGCACCAGCCCGGCGACCGGGATCAGGCCGGCGAAGAACAGCCCGACCGCCGCACCGCGCCGCAGGCGCACACCGGGGGCGAGCAGCAGCAGCCACGCATGCGCCGCCGGGACCATGAGCGCCGCCGCATAGGGGTTCGCCAGCCACGTGACGACAGCGACGGCGGCGAGGACGAGCAGCATCGCGCCCGCGGTCCCCGGCGCCCGCGGCGAGCGCTCGGCGCCCGACAGCCGCACGACGAACGGGCGGGCGACGAGCCAGCACAGGACGAAGACGAGCGCGGCGGTGAGCAGTGCCGCGCCGCTCACCGGGATCGCCCCCTTCGGCACCGGTGCGGGCGGCGAGGCCTCGAGCAGGCCGGTCCTGGACAGCGCGATCACGAACGCCAGCGCGATCACGAACGGCAGCGCCGCGGCGAGCACCCAGACGACGCCGCGCGCGACCGGTTCGCGCCGGCGCCGCAGCCGCGCGAACCCGTCGATCGCGACGAGCACCGGCGCCAGCAGCAGCGCGCCCACGAGCAGCCGTACGGACCACTGCGGCAGGACCTTGCGCTGCGTGACGATCGCGGGGCTCGGGCCGCCGCCGATGTCGGGGCCGCCGTCCAGCGCCTGGACGGCGCGCAGCGCCGCGCGGCCGAAACGCTGCAGCGTCGCCTCCGACACCTTCGCCCCCGCCGGCGGCTCACGCTCGCCGTTGGCCGACAACAGCACCGCCGGCAGCCCGGAACGCCCGAGCTCGCCCTGCTCGCCGACCGTCAGCGGCAGCGCCAGGCGCGCCCATTGCGTGACCGCGCGCGGCCCGCCCGCGTCACTGCCCGCGCCGGAGGCGACGGCCTCCTGCACGGTGCGCGTCAGCCGCATGGGCGCCACGCCGCCGTCGTTGGAGTACGAGACGACCCACGGCTTGTGGACGTGCGCCGAGGCCATGTCGCCGAGTACGAGCACCGCGTCGACCGGCCCGCCCCCGAGCTGGCCCGCGAGCGCGCGGGCGCCCGCGGCGCCGCCGGAGCCGCCGCTCGTCGACACCAGGGTGATCGTGCGCCTCACGTTCGCGGCCGCCAGCACGCGCCCGAGCTCGACGAGCGCCGCGGTGCCCGACAGCTCCGCGATCGAGCCGCGGTCGGCCGCGTCGCGGTGCGCGACGACCACGATCTGGCGCCCGGCCGCTCCCGCCCGGCGCGCGATGACGTTCACGAGCTGGCGGTCGCCGTCGATCGTCTCGCCGCTCAGGCGCGCCATCCGCACGCTGAACGGGCGCGGGCCGCCGCCCTGGCCGGCGTCGCGCAGCTCCTGCGCCACACGCCGCGCCAGCCCCTCGTCGGCCGCGTCGCCGGGGCGCCGCAGCGGATAGCGCTTCGCCATGTCCTTGAGGTCGCGGAAGGCGCGATTGGCCGCGAACGCGTCGGGTGCGAGCGTCGTCCGGATCGGGCGCGGGCGGTCCTCGAGCGAGAACGCCGCGAGGATCAGCGCGAAGAGGACCGGCGCGAGGGCCGCGCGATAGAGCCGTGGATCCAGCAAGGTGCAGGGAACTACAGCACCTCAGGCGTACCCTTAATCCAGATGGCAGATCGAGCACCACGCATCCTGCTCGCCGACGACGAGCAGGCCATCCAGACGCTGCTGAGCTATCCGCTGCAGAAGGACGGCTACGAGGTCGTGCGCGCCTCCGACGGCCGCGAGGCCCTCGCGCGCTTCGCCGAGCAGCCGTTCGACCTCGTCGTGCTGGACGTGATGATGCCGCGGCTCGACGGCCTGGAGGTGTGCCGCCGCCTGCGCTCGCGCAGCAGCGTGCCGATCATCATGCTGACCGCGAAGGCCGAGGAGATCGACAAGGTCCTGGGCCTGGAGCTCGGTGCCGACGACTACATCACCAAGCCGTTCTCGCTGCGCGAGTTCCGCAGCCGCGTCCGGGCGGCGCTGCGCCGCGCCGGCATGGCCTCCGGCAGCGACGGCGGGCCCGAGGACGAGCCGCTGGAGGCCCACGAGCTGCGCATCGACCCCGCCAAGCGCCAGGTCACGGTGCGCGGCGAGCCGATCGCCACGACCTTCGTGGAGTTCGAGATCCTCAGCGCGCTCGCCCACGCGCCGGGCCGGGTGTTCACCCGCGACATGCTGCTCACGCGCGTCTGGGGCGACAGCGCCTACCGCGACCCGCGCACGATCGACGTCCACATCCGCCATCTGCGCGAGAAGCTCGAGAGCGACGCCAAGGACCCCGAGTACATCTTCACCGTGCGCGGCGTCGGCTACCGCTTCCGCGACGCGGGCTGAGCCATGAGAAGCCCAGCGCGGGGGCCGGTGCTCTCCATCGCCAACCGCCTGGCGCTGCTGTTCGGCCTGATCACCGTCGGCGTGATCTTCGTCGTCTACGTCTACGTCGTGCCGCAGCTGGAGTCGTCGCTGCGCGAGCAGCGCCTGCGCTCGCTGGCGGCCACGGCGAAGAACAGCTACCGGCAGGTCCGCAGCGACGTCGTCAACGGCGTCGACGTGCGCGAGCTCAACCGCGACATCCGCTCGGCGGGCGACGCGTCGAGCGCCCGCGTCACGCTGCTTGCGATCAACCGCACGCCGTCCGGGCTGCAGGCCGTGCCGCTCTACGACTCCACCAGCCAGGTCGAGATCCGCGACCTGCAGTTCGGCGTCGCGCTCGACGCCGCGGCGTCGGGGAAGGTCACGACCGGGTCCGAGGCCGGCGACGCGGGGCGCGTCGCCGAGGCGGCGGTGCCGATCCGCTACAAGCGCACCACCGGCGCGGTGGTCGTGTTCTCGGTGCCGCTGAGCGACGTCGAGGACAACGTCGCGCTGATCCGGCGGCGGATCATCGTCGCGGGCGCGCTCGCCCTGCTCGGCGCCCTGCTCGCGGGCTACTGGGTGGCGAAGATGCTCAGCCGCCGGGTCAAGCGCCTCGAGGTCGCGGCGGGGCGCGTCGCGCGCGGCGACTTCGCGGCGCGGTTCCCCGTGGACTCCGCCGACGAGCTCGGGCAGCTCGCGCTCGCGCTGGACCGCATGCAGCGCCAGCTCGCCGAGCTGGACTCCGCGCGCAAGCGGTTCATCGCGACCGCCTCGCACGAGCTGCGCACGCCGATCTTCTCGCTCGGCGGGTTCCTCGAGCTGCTCGCCGACGAGGAGCTCGACGAGGAGACGCGGCGCTCGTTCGTCCAGGAGATCCGCGAGCAGGTCGACCGACTTGGCAAGCTCGCCACGGACCTGCTCGACCTGTCGCGGCTGGAGGCCGGGTCGCTCGAGTTGCGCCCCGAGCCCACCGACGTCACCGAGATCTGCCGGATGGTCGCGGGCGAGTTCGCCCCGGCCGCCGCGCAGCAGTCCTCCGAGCTCGACCTCGACCTGCCGGGCCGGCCGCTGGAGGCGACGTGCGATCCTGAGCGGCTCGCCCAGATCATGCGGATCCTCATCGACAACGCGCTGCGCCACACGCCGGATCGCACGGGGGTCGTGGTCTCGGCCGGGGCCAACGGCGGCGCGGGCGTGCGGCTCGCGGTCACCGACCGCGGGCCCGGCATCAAGCGCGGCGAGCTCGAGCAGGTCTTCGAGCCCTTCTACACGTCCGACGACGCGCGCGGCTCCGGCCTGGGCCTGGCGATCGCGCGCGAGCTCGCCGATCGCATGAACGGCCGCCTCGAGGCCTCCAGCGCACCGGGGCACACGACCTTCTCGCTGGAGCTGCCGTCGTGAAGGCGGCCGCCGCCGCGCTGCTCCTGGCCGCGGGCGCGCTCGCCGGCTGCGGGGGATCGAGCCACACGACCACCGTGGTGCGCCAGTCGACCGTGCAGCTCAGCGCACCGGCCGGCGACGCGGCGGCGGCGTCGGGCTCCTTCGACGTCGCCCGGCTGTACCGGCGCGAGTCGCCCGGTGTCGTCACCGTGATCGCCCTGGGGTCGGGGCAGTCCGGCCTCGGCTCGGGGTTCGTCATCTCCGGCTCGGGCGAGGTGCTCACGAACGCGCACGTCGTCACGACGGGCACGGGCGCGCGCATCAAGCGCGCGGGCGAGGTCTTCGTCAAGTTCGCCGACGGCAACCAGGTCCCGGCGAAGATCGTCGGCTTCGACCCCAACGCCGACGTCGCGCTGCTGCGGATCGACCCCGCCGGCCTGACGCTGCGGCCGCTGCCGCTCGGCTCCACCGCCGACCTGAGGGTCGGCTCGCCCGTCGCCGCGATCGGCTCGCCGTTCGGCGAGGAGCAGTCGCTGTCGGTCGGCGTCATCTCGGCGACCCAGCGCTCGATCGACTCGCTGACCGGCTTCAAGATCGAGGGCGCGATCCAGACGGACGCCGCGATCAACCACGGCAACTCCGGCGGCCCGCTGCTCGACGCCTCCGGCCGCGTGCTGGGCATCAACTCGCAGATCGAGTCGGGCAACGGCGATGGCGCCGGCGTGGGCTTCGCGGTCCCGATCGACGTCGTGCGCCGCTCGCTCACCCAACTGCGGCGCAACGGCACCGTGCGCTACGCCTACCTCGGCATCCAGACGCTCGAGGTCTACCCGCAGCTGGCCGAGCGCTTCCACCTCGGCGCGCGCCACGGGGCCTACCTCGACGACGTCGTCGGGGGCGGGCCCGCGGCGAAGGCCGGGTTGCGAGGAGCCGGCGGCGACCCCGTCACGTTCCAGGGCGCGCGCTTTCGCCCGGGCGGCGACGTGATCACGAAGGTGGGCGCGGCGACCATCACCCGAGCGGCCGACGTGTCGCTCGCGCTGACCCGCTACGAGCCCGGCCAGACCGTGCCGATCACGGTGTCGCGCGGGGGCGGCAGCCGAGTCGTTCGCGTCAAGCTCGGCGAGCGCCCGCCTGACACCCGGCCTACTGGGTAGATTCCGGCGCGTGCTCCAGCCAGTCGCAGTCGGCACCAAGCTCCTCTCCGACTACACGCACATCGTCGGCAAGGACCTGATCGCAGAGGTCAGGGAGCTCGCCGTCCCGTTGGAGGGCCGCAGGGTCGTCCACGTCTCCGCGACCGCGTTCGGCGGCGGCGTCAGCGAGATCCTCTACACGCTCGTGCCGCTGATGAAGGACGTCGGGCTCGACGTCGAGTGGCAGGTGATCTACGGGCGCGAGGAGTTCTTCAACGCGACCAAGCTGATGCACAACGCGCTGCAGGGCGCGCCCGAGGATCTCAGCGACGAGCAGTGGGCCACGTGGCGCCACTACAACGAGATGAACGCGCGCGAGCTCGCCAGCGGCTGGGACGTCGCGCTGATCCACGACCCGCAGCCGGCGGCGATGTTCCACCTCGTCCCCGAGAAGGCGCGCGGCTGGGTCTGGCGTTGCCACATCGACCTCTCGACGCCCAACCCCGACACGATCCGCCAGCTGCTGCCCTACATCCACGACTATCCGCAGTCGCTGTTCCACATGCCCGACTACGTGCCGTCGGGCATGGAGGGCACCGTGAACATCGTGCCGCCGGCGATCGATCCGCTGGCGCCGAAGAACATGGCGCTGTCGCCGGAGGACGCCTCGTACGTCTGCGCGCAGTTCGGCATCGACGTCGACCGGCCGATGATCTGCCAGGTGTCGCGCTTCGACCCGTGGAAGGACCCGCTGGGGGTGATCGACGCCTACAGGCTGGTCAAGGAGGAGATCCCGTCCGTGCAGCTGGCGCTCGTCGGCTCGATGGCCTCCGACGATCCGGAGGGCTGGGACTACTTCAACGCCACGATCGCCCACGCCGACGGCGACCCGGACATCCACATCCTCAACAACTTCAACAACGTCGGGGCGATCGAGGTCAACGCCTTCCAATCGCAGTCCGACGTGCTGATCCAGAAGTCCACACGGGAGGGTTTCGGCCTGACCGTCTCGGAGGCGATCTGGAAGGGCCGGCCGTTCATCGGCGGCAACGTCGGCGGCATCCCGCTGCAGGTCGAGGATGGCGTCAGCGGGTTCCTGGTCGACTCCGTGGAGGCATGCGCGCAGCGCGCGCTCGACATCCTGCGCGACCCGGAGCTGGGCAAGCAGCTGGGACGCACGGGCAAAGAGCACGTCCGCAAGGAGTTCCTCACCCCGCGCTACCTGCGCGACTACCTGCGGATCTTCACCGAGCTGCTCGAAGTGGGCAGCGAGCCAGCGGCGGCCTGATGGGCCAGCCACTGGTGCTCGTCTCCAACCGCGGGCCCGTCACGTTCGACGACCAGGGCGAGGTCTCCCGCGGCACGGGCGGTCTCGTGACCGCGCTGACGGGCCTGGCCTCGCACCGCGACGCGGTGTGGGTCGCATCGACGATGTCGGAGGGCGACGCCGTCAAGGCGCGCGAGCACGGCGGCAAGGCGTTCACGGTGCGCTCGCCGCAGGGCGGCGAGTACGCGGTGCGGCTGGTCGAGAGCGACCCCGAGGCCTACGACCGCTTCTACAACATCATCGCCAACCCGATGCTCTGGTTCATCCAGCACTACCTCTGGGACCTGAGCAACGCGCCCGACATCCGCCGCCACGAGGTCGAGGCGTTCGAGTACGGCTACAACGTGGTCAACGAGGACCTGGCAATCGCGGTGATCGAGGAGATCCAGGGCCTCTCCGAGCCCGTCGTGATGGTCCACGACTACCACCTGTACACGCTTCCCGCGCTCGTCCGGCGCGCGCGCCCCGATGCGTTCCTGCACCACTTCGTCCACATCCCGTGGGCTCAGAGCGATGCCTGGCGCGTGCTGCCCAACCGGATCCGCGAGGAGATCTACTGCGGGCTGCTGGCCAACGACATCATCGGCTTCCACACGCGCTCGTACCGGCTCAACTTCCTCCAGTGCTGCCGGGACCTGATGGATCTCGACGTCGACTTCGGGCAGGGCATCGTGAGCTTCGAGGGTCGCAAGGTGTGGGTGCGCGCCTACCCGCTGCCGATCGACGCCTCGGCGACCTGCCGCGTCGCCGACTCCGACCGCACCCGCGAGTTCGAGTCCGAGCTGCTCGCCCGCCGGCGCGAGCACCTCATCCTGCGCGTCGATCGCGCCGACCTGTCCAAGAACGTGCTGCGCGGCTTCTCGGCGTTCGACCTCTTCCTCGAACAGCACCCGGAGTTCCAGGAGAAGGTCACGTTCATCGCCCAGCTGATGCCCTCCCGGATGGACGTGCCGGAGTACGCCGAGTATCTCGAGCGCATCGAGGCGCTCGTCGCAGTGGTCAACCACCGCCACGGCACGCCGGACTGGATGCCGATCCAGCTCAAGCTGCGCGACGACCTCGAGGAGGCCGTTGCGGCCTACAAGCACTACGACGTCCTGCTCGTCAACGCGATGTTCGACGGGATGAACCTCGTGGCGAAGGAGGGCCCGCTCGTCAACGAGCGCGCGGGCGTCTCGATCCTCAGCGAGAACACCGGCGCGCACGAGGAGCTCGGCGAGTTCGCGCTGAGCGTCAACCCGTTCGACATCCAGGAGACCGCCGACTCGATCCACGCGGCGCTCACGATGCGCGAGTCCGAGCGCCGGCGGCGCATGGAAGGGCTGAAGCGCATCGTGACCCTGCGCGACCCGGGCGACTGGATCGACGACCAGCTCGCGGACATCCGCAAGAAGGCCGGCGGCGGCCAGGCGACCACCGCCGGCGCCGAGCAGACCTAGCTACGGCACGGCGAACTCGCGCGCGGCCATGTCGCTCGGGCTCGGCCCGGCGGCGGGCGGGGGTGCCGGTGGCGGCGGAGCGGGCGCGGGGCGGGCCGCCGGAGCGCGGAGCGGGGCGCGGGTCAGCAGGCGCGCCGGCCTGGCGTGTCGTCGCGGCCTCGCGCGGCGCCAGGACTTCGCGTGGCGCCGCGGCTTGGCGTGGCGCGGCCGCGGCCGCTCGGGCGCCGGGGCTGGCTCCGCCGCGGGCTCCGGCGCCGTGGCCGGCGGCGCGGGGCCCTCGACGCTCACCGGCGTCGCCGCGGCAGCCGGGAGCGACGGCTCGGCGCCCTTGAGGTGCGGCCACGCGACGACGAGCGTGACCACGACGAGAAGGGCGCCGGCGCGGGCGATGTTGTCCCATCTGAGTCGGCTCATGCTGCGACTAGGCGCTCCGTGAAGGGGTTCGCCCCTTTGCTACAGTGGCCGCCGCCTTCCGGGCAAAATCGACATGGCCGCACCCAAGCCGACATATGACCTCATGCTTCTGCTCGACACCGGCGCGCCGGACGAGCAGCGCACGAAGGTGCTCGCGGACGCCGAGCGTCTGATCACGAGCAACGGCGGCGAGATCACGTCGAAGCACGACTGGGGCACCCGCGCGCTCGCGTTCGAGATCCGGCACAAGACCGACGCGGAGTACCACCTGCTCCAGTTCCAGGGCCCGCGCGCGGTCCTCGATGCGCTCAATCGCACGCTGCACATCACCGACGGCGTGACGCGCTTCCGGATCATCAAGCTGCGCCCCGGCACGCCGCCTGCGCCCGACGTCCGCCAGGAAGCTCCGGCGCCGCGGGCCGAGGAGAGCACGGACGACGACGCCTCGCCGGCCGCCGCACCCGCCGCCGAGGGCGCCGGGTCCGCAGCTCCCACCGCCTGACGCTGTCAGGAAATCCCGGCGTTTGCGACTTCTTCGCAACGACGGAGCTGAACATCGGCCCCGCGGGGCCCAGAAGCCGCCGTTGCCGTGTCTAGACTCGCCGACGAGCCAAAGAAGCTTCGAAAGGAGGCCACGACGATGGCCGCGAGCAACATCAACCGGGTCGTCCTGACCGGGAACCTCACGTCCGAGCCCGAGCTGCGCGCGCTCCCCAGCGGCACCTCGGTGTGCAAGCTGCGCGTCGCCTGCAACACGCGGCGCAAGGACGGGCCCACCGGAGAGTGGGTCGACAAGCCCAACTACTTCGACGTCACCGTCTGGGGCGCGCAGGGCGAGAACTGCGCCCGCTACCTCAGCAAGGGCCGCCCGGTCGCGATCGACGGGCGCCTGGAGTGGCGCGAGTGGGAGAGCGAGGGCGGCGGCAAGCGCCAGGCCGTCGACATCATCGCCGACACCGTCCAGTTCCTCGGCGGGCGCGACGACAGCTCCGGCGGTGGCGGCCAGCAGCAGGCTGCCGGCGGGTTCACGCCGCGCGCAGACATCCCCGTCGACACGTCGGACTACGCAGCCGCGCCGGCCGGCGGAAACGGCGGGGGCGCCCCCGCGCAGACCGAGGACGACATTCCGTTCTGAGCCGATTTCAGCGGAGGGTGAGACCTCCGGGGGCCAGGGTCCAGTGGCCTTGCCCCTCCGCGCAGCAGGGACCGAGACGCCGCCTTCACGGGCGGCGTCTCTGCGTCGGCGACCGTGACCGGGCCGCGCGGCGTTTCCTGTCACAATGGGGCTTCGCGCGCCCGGCGGCGCGCGTTTTGCCGTCACCAGACTTCGGAGTCCCATCAGTGGCCAAGCAGCGCAGAGCAAAGCCGACCGCCTCGCGGCGGCGTGACAAGAAGGCAGGCGGCAGCGGCCGTCGCAAGCCCTGTCCGTACTGCAAGGACAAGATCGAGCAGGTCGACTACAAGGACGTCACGTCCCTGCGCCGGTTCGTGTCCGAGCGCGGCAAGATCCGTTCGCGCCGCATCACGGGTGCCTGCCGTCGCCACCAGAGCCAGATCGCCACGGCGGTCAAGCGCGCCCGCGAGCTGGCACTGCTGCCCTACGCCGCCGAGCCCGCCCGCGAGGACGGCCCGCGCGGCCGCGGCGGCGACCGGGACCGCGGCGACCGCGATCGCGATCGCGACCGGTAGCCATGCCCGAGGTCATCCTTCTCAAGGACGTCGAGAACGTCGGCGAGCGCGGCGCGGTCGTGGACGTCTCGAAGGGCTACCTGCGCAACTACCTTGCGCCCCGCAAGCTCGCCCAGCCGGCGACGAAGGGCGCGCTCGAGGCCGTCCGCCGCTCCCAGGAGGCCGCCGAGAAGGCCCAGGAGCAGACGGTCGCCGACGCGCGCGAGGCTGCCGAGCAGCTGGACCGCACCGTCCTGACGATCGAGCAGCAGGCCGGCGATGACGGCCGCCTCTTCGGCTCGGTGACCAACCAGGACATCGCCGACGCCATCCAGGAGGCGCGCGGCATCGCGGTCGACAAGCGCAAGGTTCACCTGCCGGATCCGATCAAGAGCGTCGGGACCTACCAGGTCGTCGTCGAGGTCGCCGACGGCGTCACCGCGACCGTCAAGACGATGGTCGTGGAGCGCAAGTAGCGCTCCACGCCGGCGCTCGCACCACTTCGCAAACTCTTCCCGCTCCGAGCGGCAACTTCGCGTTCAAGCCGCCGCCTCGCTCGCTAGCTTCGGAGCACGATGAGCGCGGTGCCCTCAAACGGCCACGGACAGGCCCCGCAGATCGGGGCGCCGCCGCCACACTCGATCGAGGCCGAGCAGTCCGTGCTCGGCGCCGTCCTGCTGTGGGACGGCGCGCTGTACGGCCTCGTCATCGAGGAGGGCCTGCGGCCCGAGGACTTCTACCGCGACCGTCACCGCCTCATCTACGAGTCGATGCTGGCGCTCTACCAAGAGAGCCAGCCAGTCGACCCGCTGACGGTGACCGAGCACCTGCGCTCGCGCGGGGAGCTCGAGAACGCCGGCGGCCAGGCCGAGGTCGACGCGCTCACCGGCGCGGTCCCCGCCGTCGGCAACGCGCTGCGCTACGGCCGCATCGTCCGCGAGCACGCACTCCTGCGCCGCCTGCTCGCCAAGACCTACGAGATCCAGACGGCGGTTCTCAACCGCACCGAGCAGCCCAACGTCCTCGTCGAGCTCGCCGAGCGCGGCATCCTCGAGGTCGCCCACGACGACCGCACGAAGGACTTCCGCCAGGTGGGCGAGGTCCTCGAGGTCGAGATCGACAAGTGGCAGAAGCTCTCCCGCGAGGGCATCTCGCTCACCGGAACCCCCTCGGGCTTCGGCGACCTCGACGAGATCACCGGCGGCTTCCAGCCGGGCAACCTGATCATCCTGGCCGCGAGACCATCCATGGGAAAGTGCTTCGGGAAGGGCACTCCGGTTCCCGACCCCGACCGCGGCATCCGGCGGCCGATCGAGAAGATCGTCGAGCTCGTCCAGTCGGGCGAGGAGGTCTTCGTCACCGCACTCGGGCCCGACCTGAAGCTCCACCGCCGCCGCGTCGTCGCCGGTGTCGAGAGCGGGCTCCAGCCGGTCTTCCGCCTGCGGACCCGGCTCGGGCGTCAGGTCGACGCGACCGCGAATCACCCGTTTCTCACGATCGAGGGATGGCGCCGGCTCGACGAGCTCGGACCGGGCTCGCGCATCGCGGCGCCGCGCGTGCTGCCCGAGCCTCAGTTCGCATCGCCGGTCCCGGATCACGAGCTCGTGCTTCTCGCCGCCCTGATCGCCGACGGCAACCTGACGCAGTCGAGCCCGCGCTTCTGCTTCGGCCGTGACAGCGCGATCCTGGACGAGGTCTTCGAGGCCACAGGTGCGATGGGCCTTCGTCTCAGCACACTCGAAGGACCGGCGACGGCTTCGATTTCGGCCGGCCGTGGGTCCGGTCCCAACCCGCTGACCGAGCTGCTCAAGCAGCACGGGCTCTGGGGCAAGGGATCGGCGGACAAGTTCGTGCCGGAGGCGATCTTCCAGGCCCCCAACCGCGACATCGCGCGCTTCCTCGGCGTGATGTACGCGTGCGACGGCCACGTCTACGCCAGCGGCTCGCTCAATCAGATCGGCTACACGACGATCAGCGAGCAGCTCGCGCGCGACGTTCAGCATCTACTGCTGCGGCTCGGCATCAACGCGCGCACCCGCAAGCTGAAGCGAGACGTGTACGAGGGCACCGAGATCACCGCCCGTGAGGTGATCATCACGGGACAGGAGGGCCTCCTCGAGTTCTGCCGCCAGGTCCGGGTCTACGGCAAGACGGCGAAGCTCAATCAGGTTCTCGACCGCCTCTTCACGGTGCGCGCGAAGACGAACGTCGACACGCTCCCATCGGGAGCCTGGGACATCGTGGCCGGCGCGAAGGGCGAGCTGAGCTGGCGGAACCTCAGCCTCCGGGCGGGATACCCGGACACGCACAACTGGCATGTCGGCACGCGCGGCCTCTCGCGGCCGCGGATGGCGCAGCTCGCCGAGGTGCTGGACGATCCGACGCTGCACCGTCTGGCCGTGAGCGACGTCTGGTGGGACGAGGTCGAGTCGATCGAGCCACTCGGCGAGGCCGAGACCTACGACATCCAGGTCGAGGGCGACGCGAACTTCGTCGCCGGCAACCTGATCTCGCACAACTCGGCCCTGGTCACGAACATGGCAGAGAACGTGGCGCTGCACCCCGAACGGCCGCTGCCGGTGGCGCTGTTCAGTCTGGAGATGAGCGAGGCGGAGCTCGCGCAGCGGTTCATCGCCAGCCAGGCGACGATCAAGGGCGACGACCTGCGCAAGGGCCGGCTGAAGGACGAGCGCAAGTGGAAGCGCGTGCTGGACACCGCCACGCGCTACGACCAGGCGCCGCTGTTCGTCGACGACTCCTCGGACATCGGGATCCTCGAGATCCGGGCGAAGGCGCGGCGGCTGCACCAGCAGACCGAGGGCGGGCTGGGCCTGATCATCGTCGACTACCTGCAGCTGATGCGCCCGGACCCCACGATCGACTCGCGCGTGCAGCAGGTCGGCGAGATGTCGCGTGGGCTCAAGATCCTGGCGCGCGAGCTCGGCGTGCCCGTGATCGCGCTGTCACAGCTCAGCCGTGCCGTCGAGTCGCGCAGCGCCACCGACAAGCGCCCGATGCTGTCCGATCTACGCGAATCCGGTCAAATTGAGCAGGACGCGGATCTCGTGATGTTCATCTACCGCGACGAGTACTACTTCCCCGAGACCACCGAGCATCCCGGAGAGGCGGAGCTGATCATCGCCAAGCACCGAAATGGCGGGCTGGGCACCGTGAACGTGTCGTTCCAGAGCGAGTTCCCGCGCTTCCTCGGGCTCTCGCACCAGGCGGGTTGATCGTGGCGCGGTCCTGCCCCTTCGGCGTCTGCGACGGCAGCGGGATGGTGGTCGACGAGGATCGGCGGCTCGCGACGGCCTGCCGGTGCCGCGGGCAGATCGTCGGCGAGCGCCGCGCGCGCGGGCTGTCGAACTCGGTGCCGCGCAAGTACCGCGGCGTGTCGTTCGACCGGCCGCCGGTCACGGAGATGCCGGCGGCGACCATCCAGGTCGTGCGCGCGTATGTGCGCAACCTCGACCAGCGCCTCGACGAGGGCCGCGGGCTATGGCTGTACGGGGACATCGGGACGGGCAAGACGACGCTCGCGATGCTCGTGTCCAAGACGGCGCTGGAGGCCGGCCGCTCGGTGGCGATCTACTCGCTGCCGCGGCTGCTCGCGGAGATCCGCGACACCTACGAGGAGGGCTCGCGCCACAGCTACACGGACCTCCTCGACCGGCTGGCCGAGGTCGACCTCCTGCACATCGACGACGTCGGCACGGAGAAGACGAGCCCGTGGGTGCTCGAGCAGCTCTACGCGATCGTCAATGCGCGCTACGAGGACCAGCGCTCGATCGTCCTCACGACGAACCTGGATCGCGAGGCGCTGAGCGAGCAGATCAACCCGCGAACCGTCTCGAGGCTCGAGGAGATGTGCGAGGAGCTGCCGCTGTTCGGGGCCGATCACCGCGCGTACATCGAGCCCGACCTGCGGACTGCCTGAGCGGCGCTGCTGTCAGACTTCGCCGCGCATGGCAGGCATCTGCATCGTTGGCGCCCAATGGGGCGACGAGGGCAAGGGCAAGGTCGTCGACCTGCTCGCCGAGCGCGCGGAGGCGATCATCCGCTTCCAGGGCGGCAACAACGCCGGGCACACGATCGTCCGCGACGGCGAGACCTGGAAGTTCCACCTGATCCCGAGCGGGATCCTGTACCCCGGCAAGACCTGCATCATCGGCAACGGCGTCGTCGTGGACCCGAAGGTCCTGACCGCCGAGATCGACGGGCTGCGGGCGCGCGGCATCGACGTCAGCGGCCTCAAGCTGTCCGCCAACGCGCACCTGATCATGCCCTACCACCTGCTGCTCGACCAGGCCGGCGAGGCGAAGCTCGGCAAGCTCGAGATCGGCACGACCAAGCGCGGCATCGGCCCGTGCTACGCCGACAAGTCCGCGCGCCTGGGCATCCGCGTGCAGGACCTGCTCGACGAGAAGATCCTCAAGACGAAGATCGCGGCCGCGCTGGAGCCCAAGCAGCTGACGTTGCGGCCCTACGCGAAGGACCCGGCGCTCGACCTTCACTCGATGACCGAGGAGTACCTGACCTACGGCCATCGGCTCGAGCAGCACATCGCCGATACCGCCGCGATCGCGTGGGACGCGCTCGACGCGGGCCGGATCGTCCTGTTCGAGGGCGCCCAGGGCGCGCTGCTGGACATCGACCACGGCACCTATCCGTTCGTCACGAGCTCGAACCCGGTCGCCGGCTCGGCCTGCATCGGCGCCGGCGTCGGGCCGAAGGACATCAACGAGGTGCTCGGCATCACGAAGGCCTATACGACCCGCGTCGGCGCCGGCCCGTTTCCCAGCGAGCTCGATGACGAGGTCGGCGAGGAGATCCGCCGGCGCGGCGGGGAGTTCGGCACGACCACGGGCCGGCCGCGCCGCACGGGCTGGCTCGACATCGTCGCGCTGCGCTACGCGGCCCGCATCAACGGCCTGACCGCGCTCGCGGTGACGAAGCTCGACGTGCTCAGCGGCTTCGACCGCATCAAGGTCGCCACGCGCTACCGCGGCAGCGAGGAGGCCGAGTTCACGACGTTCCCCTACCACCAGTCGGTGCTGCACCACGCGCGCGCGGTCTACGAGGAGCTGCCCGGCTGGACCGAGGACATCGGCGAGGCGCGCACCGAGTCCGACCTGCCGCAGGCCGCCCGCGACTACCTTCGCTTCATCGAGGAGCAGGTCGGCGTGCCGGTCTCCCTGGTCGGCGTCGGCCCCGGCCGCGAGCAGGTCGTGTGGGCCGACGGCGCGGCTACAGGATCTCTGCCTCTCCCCGCCTCAGCAGCCGCAGCCCCAGCGCAAGGCCGCTGAGCATGAGCATCGCCGTGAGCGTGATCTGCACGCTCACGATCCCGCGCTCGCTCCAGTAGACGTCGTCGAGCTCGAGCAGCAGGGCGGATTCGTCCAGCGTCAGGGCGACGCCCGCGCCGAACGGCAGCGCGAGCCAGGCGTCGAGCCGCTCGCTGCGGGTCGCGACGGACACGCCGCCCGCGATGAACGCCATGACGATCCCGGGGATGAAGTGGTGGACGTGGCGGTTTCCGACACGCACGTTGCGAAACGGCCCGAGCGTCCCGCGGCGGCGGATCGACCAGGTCGAGAGGCGGGCGAACCCGAACGTGACGCTGAAGGCGGCGACGAGATTGAAGAGCGCGTTCTCGCGGGCAGTGCCGCTCCTGTAGCCGGCCGCGACGATGTCCACCGCTTCACGCAGGGTCTCGGCCGGCAGCTCCTCAGGATGCAGCGCGCGCAGGCGACGCCACTCGCTGACCGCGACAGCGGCCGTCGTGAGCACGGCGGCGCCCGTCAGGACCTGCGTCCCGCGCTGGGCCCGCAGATGCCGGCGGCGCCTCAGGACCATCGTTCGAGGAGCTGGTCCTCGGGCACCTGCCTGACGACGCGCGCCGGTACGCCCATCACGAGCGCGCGCGCCGGCACGTCGTTGGTCACCACCGCCCCTGCGGCCACGAACGCCTCCTCGCCGACCTCGACGCCGGGCACGAGCACCGCGCCGCCACCGATCCGGCAGGCGCGCCGCAGCGTGGCGCCGCGCATCGGCTCGTGCGGGAGGCGCCGGGCCATCGTGTCGTCGTTGGTCGACATCGCGCAGGGCCCGATGAAGACGTCGTCCTCGACCGTGGAGAACGCGGTGATGTAGACCTGCGTCTGGATCCGCACGCGCGCGCCGATCGTGACGTCGCAGTCGACCGTGGCGCCGCGGCCGATGACGCACCCCTCGCCGATCACCGTGCGCTCGCGGACGAACGCCTGGTCGCCGATGATCGTGCCGCGGCCGATCCGCGACCCGGCGAACACGATCGCCTGCGCGCAGACCGCGGCCCCCTCCTCGATCACGAGCGGCGCGGATGTCGCCGCCCCGGCCATCGAGGAACGCGGGCTCAGCGTCGGCGCCTTGCCGAGGATCGCGCCATCCTGGACCACCACCCCGTCGCCGATCACGACGCCGTCGTGGACGACGACGTGCGCGCCGAAGCGCACGCCCTCGCCCACCTGGGCGGTCGGGCTGAGCACGAGGCCGGGCGGACTTTCGCCTGTCATGGCAGATAGCCTACGAGGGCCGTGACCGCCGCGATTCCAACACGGGCGCTGCGCGGGGCCGTGCTGGGTCTTGGCATGATCGGTCGGCACCATGCGCGCCTGCTCCAGGCCTCCCCGGAGGTGGAGTTCATCGGCGCCGTCGACCCCGACGGCGACCGCTACGGGGCGGTTCACGACGCCGCGCGCGTGTTCGCCTCGGTCGACGAGCTGCCCGAGATCGACTTCGCGATCGTCGCCGTGCCGACAGAGCTGCATCTCGAGGGCGTGCGCGCGCTCGCGGCGCGGGGCGCGCACATGCTCGTCGAGAAGCCGCTGGCGGCGACCACCGCCGAGGCGCACGAGGTGATCGACGCGGTCAGCGCGGCGGGCGTGCGCGCGGCCGTGGGCCATGTCGAGCGCTTCAATCCCGCC
>Ga0308175_100000603_pt1 | contig 24273 bp, 13 predicted proteins | sample PhyCR1_3_FD_203893 | JGI IMG/M metagenome (GOLD analysis project Ga0308175, IMG submission 203893) | Soil microbial communities from UC Gill Tract Community Farm, Albany, California, United States - DLSLS.C.R1 | ecosystem: Environmental > Terrestrial > Soil > Agricultural land | place: USA...
ACGGGCCTCGCGGGCTGCTCGGCCGACTGCTTGATGGTGAATCCCGGATGGACCTGCCCGCCGGCGGGCGGCGCCTGCACGATGGCGCCCGTGCCGATGTGCGGCGACGCGCACCTCGACCCCGGGGAGCAGTGCGATGACGGCAACACCGCCAGCGGCGATGGCTGCTCGGCGACCTGCGCTGTCGAGCCCGGCTACACGTGCCCCATGCCGGGGATGCGCTGCACGCTGATCGCGTTCTGCGGCGACGGCGTGGTGAACCTCGACCTCGGTGAGCAGTGCGACGACGGCAACCTCTCGAGCGGCGACGGCTGCAGCTCGCTGTGTGCGCTCGAGCCGAACTTCGTGTGCCCGAGACCCGGCCAGGCGTGCGTCTCCACGGTCACCTGCGGCGATGGCAAGGTGTCGGGCAACGAGCAGTGCGACGACCGCAACCTGACCAACAACGACGGCTGCTCGGCGACCTGCCAGGTCGAGGCCGGCTGGTCATGCCCGACGCCGGGTTCGCGCTGCATCGCCAAGCAGTGCGGCGACGGCATCCTCGCCGGCAACGAGCAGTGTGATCTCGGCGCGCAGAACGGCCTGAACCTGGGCTGCTCGGCGACGTGCACCATCCAGGGCGGCTGGACGTGCACGGGCAACGTCTGCCATCAGACGCACTGCGGCGATGGCATCGTCGAAGGCCAGGAGCAGTGCGATGACGCCAACCAGATCCCGTACGACGGCTGCTCGCCGACCTGCACGATCGAGCCGACGTGCGCCGGCGGCGCGTGCACCGCGGTGTGCGGCGACGGCCTCAAGTTCCCAGGCGAGGAGTGCGACGATGGCAACACGAAGAACGGCGATGGCTGTTCTTCGACCTGCAAGATCGAGGCGGGCTTCACGTGCACGGCGATAAACCAGCCCCCCCCGGCGACGCTGACGATCCCGATCTTGTATCGCGACATGCTCTACAGCGGCACGACCGTGCCCGGCGCCGGCCACCCGGACTTCCAGTCGTTCAACGCGGGGCTGGTGACCGGGCTCGTCAAGTCGACGCTCGGCGCCGACAGCGAGCCGGTGTTCGCCTCGACCGGGCCGGCCGGCAAGCAGTCGCTGACCAACGCGACGGACTTCTGCTGGTGGTACCACCAGCGTGGCTGCGCCGGCGCCGCGTCGACCAACCCGTTCGACAAGCTCGTGTTCCTCGACGCGAGCGGCAACCCGACCTCGCTCGTGCTGTCGCAGATCCAGCCCAACGTCTATCAGCTGAACAACCAGACGTTCTACCCGGTCGACAGGCTCGGCTGGAACGCCGGGCCGAACCCGCAGACCGATCGCGACTCGAGCGACAACCTGTTTCACAACTTCTCGTTCACCAGCGAGCTGCACTTCCCGTTCACCTACCAGGCGAGCTCGGCGCCGACCTTCAGCTTCACCGGCGATGATGACGTGTGGGTGTTCATCAACGGCCACCTCGCGGTCGATCTCGGCGGCGTCCACGGCGCCACGGCTGGCTCGGTCACGCTCGACGCCGCCCACGCCACGACGTTCGGGCTGGTCGACGGCGGGATGTACTCGATCGACATGTTCCAGGCCGAGCGCCACACGTCCCGGTCGACGTACCTGCTGACGCTCGCCGGGTTCGTGCACACCGTGAGTCAGTGCACGCCGATCTGCGGCGACGGCGTCGTCGAGGGCAACGAGGTCTGCGACGACGGCGTCAACAACGGCGCGTACGGCGGCTGCCTGCCCGGCTGCGGGGGCCGCGCGGCGTTCTGCGGCGACGCGGTGCTCACCTCGCCCCCCGAGCTCTGCGACGACGGCACCAACCTCGCGACCTACGGCGGCACGCAGCGGGTGTGCGGCCCCGGCTGCACGTTCGCCCCGTTCTGCGGCGACGGGGTGACCAGCAACGGCGAGCAGTGCGATCAGGGCGCGATGAACGGCACCGGGTACGGCTTCTGCTCGGCGGCGTGCACGCTGGGCCCGCGGTGCGGCGACGGCATCAGGAACGGCCCCGAGCAATGCGACGACGGCATCCGCAACGGCGCGTCGAACGATCCGTGCCGCGCCGACTGCACCCTCAAGTGCGGCGACGGGATCGTCGATCCGGGCGAGCAGTGCGACGACGGCCGCGCGAACAACACCGGCGGCTACGGCAAGTGCAACCCCAATTGCACGCTCGGCGCGCGCTGCGGCGACGGCATCAAGAACGGCACCGAGCAGTGCGACAACGGCACGAACAACGGATCCTACGGCACGTGTAATCCCGACTGTACGCGTGCGCCGTACTGCGGCGATGGCATCAAGAATGGCACCGAGCAGTGCGACAACGGCAACCTGAACTCGGTGACCGCCTACGGCGTCGGCCAGTGTACGGCCGCCTGCTCGACGGCCCCGTATTGCGGGGATGGCATCGTCGAGCCGGCCTTCGGGGAGCAGTGCGACGGCACCGCCGACTGCAACATGTGCCACTACGTGATCCAGTAGGCCGCGCTCGCCGGGGCCCGGCCGCGAGGGCAGCTCAGAACACGAGCCGGTAGGCCGTAGCGACGACGAGGTTCCCCGCGTTCGAGCTCCCGGCGAGCAGGTTGTCGAGCCCGGAGTACACGACGCGCACCTCGCCGACCACGAAGCCCGGGCCGGCGCGCAGATCGACGCCCCCGCCGAGCTCGGCCCCGAGCTCGGTCGTGGTGGCGGTGTTGGCGTCGGGCGACAGCGACGAGGTCTCGCTCGTCGACAGGAGGTGCACGATCGGCCCCGCGCCGAGCCACGGCACGAGGCGCTTGCCCGCCGCGGCGAAGCGATACGTCGCCATCACGCCGATCACGAACTCGAGCTGATGGATCGTGTACGCCGCGACGCCGCCGGGGACGCGGGGGTCCATCACGCTGCCATCGTGCGACGGCCGGGTCAGCGTGCCGTCGAACGCGAGCACGAGCCGGTTGCTCGCGACCGGCAGCGCGACATCGAGCTCGAGGCCGCCGGCGACCATCGGGCCGAGCTTCGACGCCGGGACCGCGACGCCGACCCGGGCGGCCGCGCCGATCGTCCAGGTGGCCGCCACCGCTCCCGGGCCCGACGCCGTCACCGCCGCTGGGGGATCCGACGATGACGGCGCCGGACTCGAGGATCCGGTGGCGGGTTGCGCCAGGGCCTCGGTCGAGGCGCCGGCGAGAACGAGGATGGTGAAGGCCATGCGCAACATCGGTCCTCCTAGAACGTCTGGAACGTGGTCGCGACGGCGTCGGCGCCGCTCTGGGTGCCGCCGACGAAGTAGATGAAGCCCGCGCCGGTGATCGCGGCCCCGAGCGCACGCGGGCTGCCGGCGGGGAACGCCTGTGCCGTCGACTGGATCGGGCTGCCGATGCCGCCGTTCGCGAGGAACGCAAGGTCGACGCCGGTCGCGCGGGTGTTCGAGAACGTGGTCGCCGTCGCGGACTGAGCACCGCCGAGCGCGAACAGCTTGTCACTGGAGATCACCCCCATCACGCCGGCCCGCGTGCCGAGCGTGCCGGCGCCGCCGTACGCCGACCACGCGCCGTTGCCGCCCGTCGCGGTCGCGTCCGATTGCTCGACGACCTGGCTCGCGCCCGCGGCATCGACCCCGCCGAGCGCGAACAGCCGCGCGACGCCGGTGAAGCCCGAGACGTTCGCCGGGGTCTCGACGACCAGGGAGAAGAACGCGCGCGCCGTGCCCATCACCTGGGTCCCCGCCGCTGCGAACGAGCCGACGGCGCCGGTGGCGTCGATCGGCGCCACCTCGAGGGTACCGAGCAAGCCGGTCGTCCCGTCGCTCTTGCCACCGACCACGTAGAGGAAGCTGGCCGTGCCGCTCGCGATCACGGCGGCTTGATGCCCCCAGCGAACCCCGTGCGTCGCGGTCTGCGTGCGCCACACGCCGAGCGATCCGGGCGGCAGCGGCGCCTCGGCGCCGGCCGGCATGCCGGTGTCGGTGAAGGTCGTGCCCGCCGGCGTCCCGATCAGGAGCTCCTGCTGCGAGGTGCCGTCCGCGACCGCCGTGCGATACACGCGGTACGATGCCGCCGGCTTGCCGTTGATGGTGATCGGGCTCCACGCGAGATCGATCGCTCCCGCCGTGGTCGTCGTCAGGATCGCCTCGTCGGACGGCAGCGTCTCGCCGCCGGGGTTGTCGGGGTCGCTCGCGCCGAGGATCGCCGAGACCTTGTAATACCAGGTGCCCGCGGCGAGGGTGCCGGCCGTCGCCGACGCCGCGACCGTCGAGACCACCGGCGCGTCGGCGTTGCGCAGCACGACCGCGCGCTCGAGCGTCCCGAGCACCGCGCCGCCTGCATCGCGCCCGCCGGTGACGTAGATGTACGTCTTCACCGGGATGAACGGATCGGCGCCGAACAGCGGCACCGCCACCGCGGCGGGGGCGTCGCGCGCCGTCGTCAGGTGATTCGGCGCGCGGATCGCTCGCCAGGCGCCGAGCGCCCCGAACTTGGAGAGCTGGCTGACCTCGACCGAGTCGAGCACCGCGCCCGCGGTTCCGCCGTCGCCGCCGATCGCGTACACGAAGCGATTGCCGAGGTCGTCGCGCGCGCTCGTGCCCGCGAGCATCCGCCGCGCCGCGACGAGGTTCGACGACGCCGCGAACAGGTGCAGGTTGCCGGACGCGCCGGTCGCGCCGACGATGAACGCCGAGAACGTCGAGTACGTCGCCTCGTCGAGATCCGTGACGCGCACCAGGTACGCGTCCTCGGCCACGCCGCTGGTCGGCAGGGTGGCGTCGATGCGGGACGCACTGTTCGGCGCAACCGACGCGATCGTCTTGACGACGGCACCGGTGCGGTCGAGCAGCTCGATCTTCACCGGGTTGCGGAAGTCCGTGCCGAAGATCGAGACCGGTGTGTCCACCGTCGGGCTGCCGCGGCTCGGCACGATCTCCTCGACCGCCGGCACCGGGCTGGCGACGACCCTGAACCCGTTGTCGAGCTGGCCGGTGCCCGCCGCGCTCGGCGGATCGACGACCGTGATGTCGTAGGTGCCGAGCGGCAGCCCCGCGGGGACGACCGCGGTGAGCGTGCTGGCGTCGACGAACGCGACGCGCGTCATCACCATCATGGGCGTCGCCTGACCGTGCGGCCGCATCTCGACCCGCGGCGTCGACGCAAAGCCGCCCGAGGAGCTGATCGTGACGCTGGTGGCCGAGCACGTGCAACCGAACGGCGGATCGATGCCGGTCAGCGTGAAGTCGTTGCCGACCGTGAAGGCCATCGGCAACGCGTCCGTACAGCCGTCGCCGTTATCGGCGGTGATCGTGTAGGCGCCCGGCGCGACGCCGGTGAGGTTGAGCGTGCACGTCGCGCTCGTGCCATCGGCCGACGCCATGACGTTCGTGCACGTCACCGGGGGTGTCGCACCGAGCGTGACGGTCATCGCCGGCTGGAAGCCGGTCCCGGTGAGCGTCAGCGTGACCGTCTTGCCGGGCGCGCCCCGGCTCGGAGCGATCGACACCAGATCGGGCGGGGCGTGAACGATGAAGCCAGGCGAGGTCGCCGAGTGGCCATTCGGGTTGTCGACCACGAGATCATACGTGCCCGGCTGGACCAGCCCCTGCGGAATCGAGACGACGAGCTTCGTGCCGCTCGCGTCCGGGATCGAGACGCCCTCCGCGGGCACGAGCATCGCGGTCCCGGACGACGAGACCAGCGAGACCTGCGGCATCTGCACGGCCGGCGAATCGGTGAGGCCGCGGATCACGACCGGCGAGAAGCCGGTGCCCGTGATCGCCAGCGTGATCGCCTGCTGTGCGTCGCAGATCGGCGCGGGCATGATCGATGCGATCACCGGGGTCGGGCCGTCGGTCCTGGACGGACATCCGCAGGCCAGGACGGCAAGGAGCAGGAAGCTTCGACGCATGGGGCCTCTCAGCAGGCGAGCCGACCGCCCGCGCGCGCGGGTGGCTTCAGCCGGCAAGGACAGAGGAAACGACGCGCGCATCCCTTCGACACTCTGCATGTTCGACCGGACGGGACACAGCAACCGAGGTGCCACTTCGCGACGCTCCAACTACGCAACGCCGCATGAGCCCACAGATGCACACGTGTTCCATTCGGTACTCCTGTGGCCGGTTCGGTACGATTACGTCCCGGCACTCACCTGCGGTGCGCGCTGACCGTCCACCAGGAATGCAGTATGAAGGCTCATGGCCCGCCGCGATCCGCACTCGTACAACGATGACACCCAGGTTGCGACCAGCTCGCTCGCGCTCCTCGCCCGCGTCGACTTCGCGCACGAGGTCTTGCACGGCGAGGCGACCCTGACGTTCGAGCGGCCCGGCGCCGGCGCGCTCGACCTCGACACCCGCGAGCTCGCGATCGACGCGGTCGAGGACCTCGCCGGCCGCGCCCTGCCGTTCGTGCTCCACCCCGCCGAGCCGATCCTCGGCGCGCGGCTCGCGATCGAGCTCGCGCCCGGCACGAGCGGCGTCCGGATCCGCTACCGCACGTCGCCCACGGCGTCGGCGCTGCAGTGGCTCGCCCCGGCGCAGACCGCGGGTGGCCGCGCGCCGTTCCTGTTCAGCCAGTGCCAGCCGATCCACGCGCGCTCGATCGTCCCGCTGCAGGACACCCCGCGCCTGCGGATCCGCTACCGCGCCGAGCTCACCGTGCCGCGCGCGCTGACCGCGGTGATGGCCGCCGCGCACCGCGGCCGCCGCGAGGACGGCGAGGTAGCAATCGAACAGTTCGAGATGCCGCAGCCGATCCCGCCGTACCTGTTCGCGTTCGCGGTCGGCGAGCTGGCGTCGCGCGATCTGTCGCCGCGCTCGCGGGTGTGGGCCGAGCCGGCGATGCTCGAGCGCGCGGCGTACGAGTTCGCCGACGTCGAGGCGATGATCCAGGCGGCCGAGGCGCTGTTCGGGCCCTACGACTGGGAGCGGTTCGACGTGCTGGTGATGCCGCCGTCGTTCCCGTACGGCGGCATGGAGAACCCGAGGCTGACGTTCCTGACGCCGACCGTGATCGCCGGTGATCGCTCGCTGGTCAACGTGCTCGCCCACGAGCTCGCCCACTCGTGGACCGGGAACCTCGTCACCAACGCGAACGCCGAGCACTTCTGGCTCAACGAAGGGTTCACGGTCTACGCCGAGCGCCGGATCCTCGAGGTCGTGTACGGCGCCCAGACCGCGGCGCTCCACGCGGCGCTCGGCCGGCGCGCGCTCGACAAGGCGGTCACCCAGTTCGCCGCCCGCCCCGAGCTGACGCGGCTGCGCACCCAGCTCACGGGGATCGATCCCGACGACGCGTTCTCGGAGGTGCCGTACGAGAAGGGCTGCGCGCTGCTGCGGGCGATCGAAGATCAGGTCGGCCGCGAGCCGTTCACGCGCTGGCTCCGCAGCTATATCGAGGCGTTCCGGTTCCAGTCGATCACGACCGAGGACTTCATCGGCCACGTGAGCCGCGCGCTGCCCGGGGCGCTCGAGGCCGTCGGCGCGTCGCGCTGGCTCGACGGCGAGGGCGTGCCCGACACCGCGCCCCGCCCCGCCTCGCAGCGGCTCGACGCGATCGAACGCCTCGCCGGCACGCTCCCCGACGCCGCCACCGCGAACGCGTGGTCCGCCACCGAGTGGCAGCTGTACCTCGAGTCGGTGCCGCGCCCGGCGCCCCTCGCGTACTGCCGCGCGCTCGACGAGCGGTTCGGGCTCACCCGGCGCGACAACTTCGAGGTGCTCGTGGCCTGGCTCGTGCTGGCGCTCGGCTCCGGCTACCTCGACGTCGTGCCGCGCGCCCAGGAGGTGCTCGCCGCCGCCGGCCGGATGAAGTTCCTGCGCCCGCTCTATGCCGCGCTCGCCGCCGACGCGCGGACCCGCCCGATCGCGCACCAGGTGTTCGAGCGCCAGCGCGCCGGTTATCACCCGATCGCGCGCCAGGTCGTCGAGGCCACGCTGCGCGCGTCGGCGTGATCGACCGGCTGCTTTGCAGCCCCGCCGAACCATACCCACGCCGGTGAGACGCTGACTCGAACTCCCCCCCGCTTCCCGGGTGCGATGCTCATCGCACCGACCCGCACGGAGGCGACCGGCTGTGCCCGAACGCGAACGATGCTTCGCCGGACGCACGGCGAGATCGAGCCCGACAACATCGCCCAGGCCCCGCGCGACGCCCGCGGGGCGCCCTGCGGCCGGCCGCGACCACCCACTGTCAGCTCCCGGGCCGGCAAACCACGCGACGAGCGCCCTGCTTCGATTCAGGACCGAGACAGATGCTTGTACGTTGTCTTGTTCGCGCATGGCAGCGTTCGCTCGTCCTGCGCATCGACGCTGCGATGCGGTGACGCGCGTCGTCGTTCGAAGCCCTTCTATGGCTTGACCGCGAACAGCGATCGTTGGTACTGGCCGGTCCGCTTCCTCGAGACCGATCCGTGCAACGTACGACTTCCGATTCATATCCTGTGATCCCACCCTCGCCGCGCCGCGCGGCGAGCGCGAGCCGCCGGCGATGCAAGTCGAGATGATCGACCCGGCTCGGCTCCTGGCGTTGTTTGCCGGGCCACCCTCGAGCCTCGCGCAGCTCCGGCACACCATCCACGCGCACCGCCTCGCCGGTGCGGAGAGCTTCACCGAGCTCTTGTCGCTGGCCCGGCTGGTCGGGGTCGAACGCCACGGCTACCAGATCGAGACCGTGCACCGCGTCCTGCGCATCCTGCGCGGGCGCGCGCTGTTATCCGACGAGGTCGGGCTCGGCAAGACGATCGAGGCGCTGATGGTGCTGCTCGAGTACCAGGTCCGCGGCATGGCCAGGCGCGTGCTCGTGCTCGCGCCGCCGGCGCTGGTGCCGCAGTGGATCGGCGAGCTCTGGGCGAAGGCAGGCATCACGGCCCGCACCACCGAGCGGGAGAGCGAGGCGGTGTGGCGCGGCGACGGCGTCGTGGTCGCGTCGCTGGCGACCGCGCGGATGCCGCGCACGGCGCCGGCGGTGCAAGCGGAGCCGTGGGATCTCGTGATCGTCGACGAAGCGCACCGGGTCAAGCGGCGCGGCTCGTCGAGCTGGAAGCTCGTCGACGGCCTGCGCAGCCGGTTCCTGCTGCTGCTCACGGCGACGCCGATCGAGACCGAGCTCGAGGAGCTCTACCAGCTCGTGACCCTGCTGCGGCCGGGGCAGTTCGCGACGCCGGCCGCGTTCCGGCGGCGCTTCGTCGATCCGGCGAACCCGACGTCGCCGAAGAACCGCGAGGCGCTGCGCGAGCTGCTCGGCGAGGTCATGGTGCGCAACACGCGCGCGTCGTGCGGGCTCAAGCTGCCGCCGCGCTACGTGTCCACCGTCGCCGTCGATCCGGCGCCCGACGAGCGCGCCCTGTACGCGGCGGCCCTGGCCGCGTTGCGCGCGGCGAGCGAGCCGCGGGCGCGGCGCACCGCGGGGCGGCTGTTGCTCGAGGCCGGGTCGAGCCCCGCGGCGGTGCGCGACACCGTCGACAAGCTCGCCGGTGAGGCCGCGTTCGCGGCGGTCGCCGTGGCGGCCCGCGTCGACGACACCCGCAAGGGGCGCGCGCTCGTCGACATCGTGCGCGCCGGCGGCGCGGCGCAGCTGCTCGTGTTCACGCGCTACCGCGCGACCGCGGATTGGCTCGTCGAGCTGCTCGCGCGCGCGCGGCTGTCCCACGCCGCGGTCCACGGCGAGCTGCCCGCGGCCCAGCGGCATGCCGCGCTCGCCGCGTTTCGCGCGGGCGCGGCGCAGGTGCTGATCTCGACCGACGTCGGGAGCGAGGGGCACAACCTGCACCACTGTCATCGCCTCATCAACTTCGACCTGCCGTGGAACCCGATGGTGATCGAGCAGCGGATCGGCCGGCTGCACCGGTTCGGGCAGACCAGCGAGGTCGAGGTGTTCAACCTGTGCGCGCGCGGCTCGATGGAGGAGCGGATCCTCGGGGTGCTGCACGACCGGGTGCGGCTGTTCGAGCTGGTCGTCGGCGAGATGGATCTGGTGCTCGGGGACCTGACCGACGAGGCCGATCTCGAGGACCGGCTGCTCGCGCTGTGCGCCGAGGCGCCGAGCGAGGCCGCGGTCGACGACGGCCTGGCGGATCTCGGCGACGAGCTGCTGCGCGCGCGCGGCCGCTACGCCGAGGTTCGCGAGCTCGATCAGGCGCTGTTCGGCAAGGAGTTCGAAGCATGATCGTCAGCGGCGGCATCGATCCGCTCGGGTTCGTGATCAGCGAGCTGGCCTCGCGGGGCGCGCTGATCGAGCGCAGCAACGGCAGCGCGATCGCGGTGCTGCCGGCCGAGCTGGCGGCCCGGATCGAGCTCCCCGAGACGATCGTGCTCGCGGACGCGACGACCGATCGAACGATCGGCTGTGGGCTCGGCTCGCCGCTGCTCGATCGGCTGGTCACCGAGGTCCGCGCCAGCGTCCCCGTGGCGAGCGTGGTGTGGCAGGCCGTACCGGCGCGCCTCGCGGTCGCGGAGCGCCTCGCCCTGCGGCTCGTCGTGCGCAACGGCGTCGCCGACGTCCTCGGCGCCGCGCACGCGCCGGCCACGTACCTCGCCGGCGTGTTCGCGTGGACCGCCGAGGCCGACGATCGCTACCAGGGCATGGCGATGGTCGTGGCGCACGCCGGGTCGGCGGGTGAGCCGGACGCCGCCTGCCTCGCGGCGATCGGGGCGCTGCTCACCGGGGATGATGCGCGGGTGATCGACGAACGCGACGCGCGGGGGGCGGCCGGCGCCGCCCATGCGATCGTGAAGCGGGTGGCGATCGTGATCGGGCCTCGCCTCGACGAGGTAGGCGCCGCGGTCGCCCGCCGCCGCGACCGCGAGCGGGCGCGGATCGACGACTACTTCGGCTCGCTCGCCGCCGAGGCCAGCCGCCCGCGGCGTCAGGTCGAGCGCGCGGCGATCGAGGCGCAGATCGCGGCGCTCCGCGCCGAGCACGCGGCCAAGCTGCGCGATCTGGGCGCGCGCTACACGCTGCGCGTCCGCATCGATCCGGTCGCGCTCGCCGCGATCACGACGCGGGTCGCCGAGGTTCGGCTGCGGCTCCGGCGTCGCAAGGGCGAGCGCGAGCTGGCGCTCCAGATCCCACCCGGCGCGCGCGCCCCCGACGCCCTGGCGTGCGTCGCGTGTCCGGCCGCGACCCGTGCGCCGGTCTTGTGCGACGACGCCCTCCACGTGCTGTGCGAGGCCTGCGCGCCCGAGGTCACGGGCCGACCGCGCTGCCCGGCGTGTCGCCCCGGCGGAGTCGCGAAGGGGTAGCCTCAGTTCTTGACCGGGCGCGGCGCCGGCGGGGACTGGATCGGCGCCTTGCCGAGGGTATCGGCGCCGGCCTGGGCGCAGATGCCGTCCTGCTGGGACGTCGCGCCGCTGACGCCGATGGCCCCCACGATCTTGCCGTCGATGAGCAGCGGGATCCCGCCCTCCAGCGGGACCACCCCGGGCAGCCCGAGGATCGCGTGCCGCCCGCCGACCAGCGCGTCCTCGAACGCCTTGGTCGGCCGCTTGAACCGGGCCGCGGTGCGCGCCTTGTCTTGCGAGACCGCGATCGAGCCCGCCTGCGTATTATCCATGCGCTCGAAGAACACGAGCTCGCCCGCCGGATCGACGATGGCGACGGCCACGTTCCAGCCATTCTTCTTGCCCTCCGCCGCCGCGGCGGCCGCGATCTTGCGCGCCGCCTCGACACCGATCGCGGCGCCGTAGCCATTGGGCAGCTGCGCCCTGGCGCTGTGTGGGATCAGGGCGAAACACAGGATACCGAGCAGGATCATCATCCACGGTCGCGTCTTCATCATTGCACCTCCGGCGATAGGCCAGGCGGCGCGAGTATAGGGGAGCACCAGCCGGCCGTGGTGCGAAGCGCCCCGATCATCACCTGAGCACATCACCTGAGCAGCTGGTCGACCTGCTTGCGGGCGACGATCTGGCCCGGAAACTTCGCGAGCACGGCGCGGGCGCGGGCCGCGCGCGCACGGGCCGCCGCGCGATGGCCGAGCCCGGCGTCGACGCGCGCGAGGTCGACCTCGATCGCGGCGAGCGCATCGGCGCGCTGCTGGCTCGTGCGCGACAGCTCGAGCGCCGTCTCGAGCGCGCCGCGCGCCTCGGCCCAGCGGCGCTGCGCGACGAGCGCCAGCCCGAGCGCGCGCTGGATCGGCGCGCGATCGCTGTTCGCGGCGTGGAGCTCGTCCAGGGTGGCGAGCGCGTCGCGGCTCGCGCGTTCGGCCGCGGCGGGCTTGCCGCGCGCGATCGAGAGCGCGCTCTCGAGGGATCCGCGCGCGAAGGCGAGGCGCGCGGCATCGCCGCGGGCACGGCACCCCGCCTCGAGCGTGACGAGGTGGCGCGCGGCGGGGTCGAGGTGGCCGAGCTCGAGCTCGAACCCGACCTGGACCGTGCGGGCGTCGAGCGTCGCCTGGTGGTCCTGGCCGACCTGGGCGATCGTCGCCTCGAGCGCGTCCTCGATGAGCCGCACCGCCTCGTCGTGGTGGCCGGTGTCGAAGGTCGCCAGGGCGAGCTGCGCCATGAACGAGGCCCGGCTGCCGGCGAGCGTCTGGTTGTGCTCCGACAGCGCGAGCGCGCGCGCGTCCTCGGCACGCGCCTCCTCGAGCTCCCCGTGCACGTAGAGATCCGCCGCGATGTCCGCGTGCTGGAACGCGAGGTGGGAATTGTCGGCGGGCAGCGTCGCCTCCATCACCGCGAGCGCCTGGCGCCGCACGGCGACCGCCCCCGCGACATCGTCGGCCGTGCGCAGCGCATACGCGAGCATGTTGAGGGCGACGCCATAGTTCGCGTCGCGCTCGCCGCTCAGCTGCCCCACGACCTCCACGGTGTCGCGGGCGACGCGCACGGCGTCGGCCGCGCGCCCCCCGATCTCGCCGAGCGCCTTGATCAGATCGAAGCGCAGCTCGGTCTCGACGCCCGGCAACCGCTTGCCGCTCCTGGCCACGATCTGGAGGCCGTCCTCGAGCAGCGGGATCGCCGCCCGGTAGTCGCCGCGTTCGATCGCCGCACGCCCCAGCGCGATCTGGACGCGCGCGCGGGTTCGCACCGACGCGATCGGCTTGCCGGCGGCGTCGCGCGCGAGCTGCGCGAGCTGGGTCGCGGAGGTCGCGTCGCCCCGCAGCGCGGCGATCGTGCTTCGCTCGACCAGCGCGCCGGCCGCCAGGTTGGTCGCGTGCAGCTCCAGGGCCGCGCGGTAGGCGCGCTGCTCCGTCGCGTCCGCCTCGGCCAGCTGGTCGTCGAACTTCTGCTCGATGCCGAGCACGTACGCGGCGCGCGCCGCCAGCTCGCGCTCGGCAAGCCGGCCCGCGTCACGCTCGATCGCGATCAGCGCGGCGGTGTGCGCGGCGGCCGCGGCCGCGTCGCCGCCGATGAGCTCGAAGCTCGCGACCCAGCGCCCGTACAGCGCGATCACCGGCCCGCGCTCGCCGGCCAGCGCGGGCGCGACGAGCTCGCCGCAGTCCGCCGCCTCGGGCATCGCCTCGACGCGATCGCGCGCGTCTCCTGGATCGGGGGCAGCGGGCGCGGTCGCGAGCACGCGATCGACCGTCGCGCCGAGCTCGAAGGCGCGCCGCTCGAGGCACGACGTCCGCACCTCCGCCTGGGCCGCCGCGAGCTGGCCTCCGCGCACGGCCGTGCAGCCCGCGGCGAGCTGGTCCTCGATCGCACGCCTCCGGCCGTCGAGCGCCGCGACGACGCCGGCGAGCCGATCGGCAGGTGCAGCCGCGAGCTTCTGGGCCAGCGCCGCGTGGCGCGCGCCATCCCACCGGCCCGCGAACAGCGCCGGATCGACCGTGCATGCCGCCCCCGGATCGCGACCGCCGTGCGGGGCGGCCAGCGCGGCGAGCACGCCCCCGCCGATCGCGAGCACCGCCAGGGCCCCGACCATGACCCGGCGCCGGCGCGGCGCCCGCCCCTCGAGCAAGCCGAGCAGCTCGTCCAGCCCGGTGCGCACCGCCGGATCCTCGGCGAGGCCGTTCGCGATCGCCGCGCGTAGCCGGGGCGCAAGCCCGCGCTCGCGCCGGGCCCGCTCCTCGGTGTCCGCGGTCGCGCCGGGCGCCGCCCCGAGGGCGTCGGCGAGCGCGGCGCACAGGGCGAACACGTCGGAGGCAGCGGTCGCCGCGCCGCCTCGCCACAGCTCCGGCGCCATGTAGCGCGGCGTGCCCTGCCCGTCGTCGATCCGGACGAGCGCGGCCGCCGGCTCGCTCAGCCGCGACAGCCCGAAGTCGGCCACGCGCACGCGGCCATCGCGGCCCACGAGCACGTTCGCCGGCTTGAAGTCGCGGTGCACGATGCCATGCGCGTGGGCGGCGGCGAGCCCACGCGCGGCCTGCGCGAACACCGCGAGGATCTGCGCGGCCGGCCGCGGCGTGGCGAGCCACTCCGCGAGATCGCCGCCGGCGATGAGCTCCATCACGACGAACACCGCGCCGTCCGCCAGCCCGACCTCGTAGACCGGCAGCACGTTGGGGTGCGACAGCCGCGCCATCATGCGCGCCTCGCGCAACAGATCATCGGCGACCGCCGGTCCCCCGCCGCGGAGGTCGATCGTATCGTCGGGCGACAGCGTCCCGGCGGTCTCGGGTGCCGGCTGGGCGAGCACCTTGATCGCGACCTCGCGCTCGAGCTGCGGATCGTAGGCGCGATACACCGTGCCCATGCCGCCGCTGCCGAGCTCGCCGAGCACCTCGAAGCGCTGGATTCGCCGCGGCGTCATCGCGAGCCGGTATGATACGCGCGACGCTCGGGCGCGGCGCGTACCGGCCGCCACATCGGCCAACTGCGGCCACCGGCCGGTCCCCGTCCCCGCCCGTGGCTTCGCGCTAGGCAGCGTCGTCGTTCTCGCTCGCGCCGAGCGGCGCCGTGATGCCATGGTGCCGCGCGATCTCGCGCAGGTTGCTACGTCCCATCCGGGCCGCGCGCGCGGCCCGCGACAGGTTCCCGCCGTGCGTGGCGAGCAGCCGCTCGACCCAGCCGCGCTCCCACGCCAGCACGGCGCGCTCCTTCGCCTCCTGGTACGTCAGGTCCTCCGGCATCCCCGGTTCGGTGGCCCCGCGGGCCGTCGCGCCCGAGAAGCCGAGCAGCGCCGCGCGCTCCACGGCGTTGCGCAGCTCGCGAACGTTGCCCGGCCAGCTCTGCGCCGCGAGGTGTCGCAAGAGCGCCGGCGGCGCCTCCTGATCGGGACGGAACGTGCTCCAGAAGTGGGCGGCGAGCACCTCGACGTCACCCGCGCGCTCGCGCAACGGCGGCACGGCGATCCGGATCACGTTGAGCCGATAATACAGATCGGCACGAAACCGCTTGTCGTTGACCAGCGAGCGCAGATCGCGGTGGCTGGCGGCGATCACGCGCACGTCCACCGGCCGCTGCTCGTTGCTGCCGACCCGGCGAATCGTCCGGTTCTCGAGGGCGCGGAGCAGGAGCGGCTGGAGCAAGAGCGGCAGCTCGCCGATCTCGTCGAGGAAGATCGTGCCGCCGTGCGCGCCCTCGAACGCGCCGATCCGCCGCACCTCGGCGCCGGTGAACGCGCCGCGCTCGTGCCCGAACAGCTCCGACTCCGCCAGATCGTGCGACAGCGCGCTGCAGTCGATCACGATGAACGGGTGCGGCTTGCGCTCGCTCGCGTCGTGGATGGCCTCCGCGATCAGCTCCTTGCCGGTGCCGGTCTCGCCGTGGATCAGCACGGTCGCCGCGCTGCCGCCGCACTTCTCGATCATCGGGTAGAGCCGGCGCATCGCGATGCTGGCGCCGAGCAAGGGGCCGAGCCGGTGACCGGCCGCGATCGGCTGCTCGAGATCGTGATCGAGCACCTGGAGCCCGATCGTGGTCTTGCCGATCCGGATCTGCATCCCCGAGCGCACGTACCCGCTCGTGATCTCGAGATCGCCGACGAACGTGCCATTGCGGCTGCCGAGATCGCGAAGCTCGAGCCCGCGCTCGCAGGCGCGCAGCGCGCAATGATGGCGCGACACCGCCGGATCGGTCAGCCGCAGATCGTTGCCGTCGTTGGTGCCGATCGAGAGCTCGTCGCCCTGCGACTGGATCCGCGCCCCCTGGTCGGGACCGTCGACGACGGTCACCTCGAATTGCCGGATGAGCACCGTCTTGGCACGAACGGCAAGTGTCGACATCGTGCGAGCCTACTAGCATCCATCGGGCCACATGGGGCCTCGGCCCGCCGACCCGAAGCCGTATGGTTTCGCAGCGCTGTTTCGCGATCGGCGCCGGGCGCCCACCTGGCGCCCCGGGGATTCCCACCTCACCCGGTCTGGCCTGGGACCACCACCGCGGGCCGAGCGACCCGACGCCGGTGGAGCTGGCCCGGCCACGCCGGCCAACCCGCCGAGGTGACCGTGCTACGGTCGCGCCGTGGATGATCTCACCGTCTTGCAGCGTTGGCGGGATGGCGACCAGCGCGCAGGGCAGGAGTTATTCACACGCCACTTCGCCGAGATCTATCGATTCTTCGAGCACAAGCTCCCGGGGGAGGCCGATGACCTCACGCAGCAGACGTTCCTGGCGTGCGTCAAGTCCCGCGATCAGTTCCGCGGCCAGTCCACCTTCCGCACGTATCTGTTCACGATCGCCCGCAACGAGCTGTACATGCGGCTCCGCAAGATCCCGAAGTTCGAGCAGGTCGATCTCGAGGTCTCGGCGCTCGACGAGCTGGTGAGCTCGCCGAGCAAGCAGTTCGGCAAGGACCAGGAGCTCGCGAAGATTCGCGGCGCGCTGCAGAAGCTGCCGGTCGAGCAGCAGGTGCTCCTCGAGTTTCACTACTGGCATGATCTGGATGCCGCGGCGCTGGCCGAGATGTTCGAGACCAACCCCGGCGCGATCCGGGTGAGGCTGTTGCGCGCTCGCCGAGCGCTGCGGGACCGGCTGGGAGCGAGCGCCGATCTCGCCGCCTCCAACGATCCGCTGTCGAGCTCGCTGAGCGAGTCAGATTCCTCGGACGACGACTGACACGGCGCAAGAGCACAGGCTCAGGGCCCTGCCAGCGCTTCCACGCGGTTCAGCTCGTCCGGGTTGCCTCGCACGCGCCGGAGCCATGCCGCGGCGGCCTTCGCGGCCGCAATACGTTCGGGCACGCGCGTGCCCATCGCGGATAGCGTGATCGCCAGCTCGACGCGAGCGCGGCCCAGGAGCCGCTGGCACATCGTATCAGGGTGATCGTGGACGATGAGCTCGAGGTCTGATCTCGCTCGATCGAGCGCCTCGCTTGCGCCGCGGAGATCTCCCATCTGGCGCCGTGCCCGCCCGAGACCCAGGGTCAGACGCGTCCGCGGCACGCGCGCCAACCAAGATTCGTTCGGCTTCGGCGGCGCCGCGGCGACGGCGGTGGCGAACTGCTGGGCAGCCGCGCCAGCGTTGCCTTCCCACAGGGTGACATAGGCGGCAGCCTCCACCGCCTTGCTGGATGCAACCATCGCCCGTTGCATGGCGCCGAGCGCGATCTGGTGCTCACCGAGGTCCCACCTCACCAACCCGAGCTCGGTCCAGCATTGTGCCGTCTGGGCCGCCTGTGCTGCATGTAGCTCGTACGCGCCACATACCGGGGACAGGAAGCTGTCCACCTGCCGGAGATCTTCGATCGTCAGGGAACCGCGCATCCAGCGAACGAGCAGCGTCTCGGGGTGGTCCTCTCCGAGCCCAGCGGCGAGATCGATAGCGGCCCCGGCGAGGAGGTCGTCGGCGCGCGCCCGGTCGCCCGAAGCAAGCTCGGCGTTGGCACGAGCTTTGGCCAGCTCGAGCGCATCCTCACCGGTGAGGCTTTGCGATTCGATCCGCGCACGATCGAAGTATTCACGTGCCTTGTCCTTGTCATCCCGAGAGAGCGCGGCATTACCAAGATTGTTGTAGAGGATCGCGCGTGGATACGTCGCCGTGGCGATGCGTTCGGCGAGCGGCTCGACCACATCAACGCCGGCGAGCACGCGATCGAGATCGCGCTCTCTCACGGTTACAAGGACCCCTAACCGGCGTGCCCAGGCTTCGACCGCCAGCGCATCGGCGCGTGACGACAGCGCGACCTTTGTGGCCTCCGCCAGGATCGGTAGCGCGGCCTTGCGATCCGGCACTTCCGCCAGGGCGCGCCCCTGTAACACCAGCGCCTCGGCGAGGACCGGTCCGTACCCGAGCGAGCGCGCGGCTGCGACCGCCGTGCTCGCATCGGCGAGGGCCTGCTCGTACCGGCCGGCACCGACCAGGATGCGCGCGTGCGTGAGCTGGCGCTGGACCGGCGCGAGATCCCGCAACGGTGGCCCAACCTCCGCCGCAAACAGATCGGGATCCGAACACGACGCCGGGTTGGGCATCGACTGCACGGCACGCGGGAGCTCGGCGAGGTTTGCAGGCTCGGCGTCGCTGATGAGCGCGCCGACGGCCGCCAGCGCGTCGATCCCACGCTGGAGACAGGCCATCCGGCGGTCCAGCCGCGTGCCGGCTTCGGTGCCGCGGCGGCGGTCGAGACAAGCCGCGCGGTACTCCCCCACCCAGTGACTGGCGTGGGCATCGAGATCGCGCTCGAGCAGCGGCCGGAGCGACTGGCCATACCGGCCGAGCGTGGCGACGCGATCCAGCGCGCTCGAACGCGCCGCTCGGCTCCACCCGCCGTCCAGCTGGTCGGCCCCACGCTCGCACGCGTCGATGCGGCCATGCTGGAGGTAACCGGCGATCGCCAGGACGGACGCCACCACGCTGCCGGCCACGACCAGGCGCCAGGTCCGCGCGGGATCGCGGGCCAGGGCACGCAACAGATCGCGCATCGACGCGAAGCGATCGGCGGGCTCGGCCGCACGGCCGCGCTCGATCACGGCCGCGATCCGGCGCGGCGGCGACAGCTTGGCGATCTCGAAGGCATCGGCGAGGGCGACCGAGAAGCTGTACTGGTCGGCGGCCGGCGTGATCGCGGTGCCGGCCTTGATCTCCGGCGCCATGAAGCGCGGCGTGCCGGCTACCCCCCGGGGCTCGGTCGTCGTGCGCGCGGGATCGTCGGCTTCACAGGCGAGGCCGAAATCGACGACCCGAACGCGGCCGTCGTCCCCGACGATCGCGTTGTCGGGCTTGAAGTCGCGATGGACCAGGCCGACGTCATGCGCCGCCGCGAGCGCGGCGCCCGCTTGCTGGTACACCGTGACGATCTCGCCCAGCGTGCGGCCCACCAGCCACTCCCTGAGCGTCTTGCCTCGCACGAGCTCCATCACGAGGTAGACGCGATCGCGCTCGAGGCCGACGTCATAGATCGGGACCACGTTCGGGTGCGACAGGCGCGCGAGCGCCTTGGCTTCGGCGAGCGCGGCCTCGCGATCCCTCGCGGCCACGTTGACGAGCTTCAGCGCGACCCCGCGCGCGAGGTCCGGATCATAGGCCTCGTACACGACCCCCATGCCCCCGGCGCCGAGCCGCTTGAGCACCTGAAACCGCCCGAACGAACCGACCGTGCTTTGCTCGCCGAACAGCGCCCCGAGCACGCGGGCCTGCGCCAGCAGCTCGCCGGCGGCCTCGCCCGGCCGCACCTTGGCCATCGGCTCGGGGGTGGACCCGGAGACCTCGTCCGCCGAGCCAGCCATCGACTCGCCGGCGGGGCCTGCAGCCTCGCCGGCGTTGTCGATCAACTCACTCACATCGTCGAGTATACGTGACGCTGCGTGTCCGCGTTCGGTCAGAACCGCGAATGAGCGTGCCCCGTCAGGCTGCGCGAGCGTTCGGCGAGGGAGGCTCGCTGCGCCTCTCCTCAGCCGCGGCCACGGTGCATCGCGACCGGCAGCGCGCGGGCCAGCGACTCGGCGACCTGTTGCAGCGTCCGCGCGGGCGGGATCTTGAACGGCGCCGGCTTGGGCGGGGGACCTGCAGCGGCCAAGGACGCCATGCTGAAGCCGGGGAACAGGTCACCGGTTCCCCAGTCATGCGCGTCTGCGATCGGCTGGATCAGGTCGAGCCAGTTGGTCTGGACATCCTGACGGCCGTTACCGTTCTGCGCGAGAATGTAAAACACGCCGCCTGTGGTGCCGACATAGTAGGTGCCTTGCCCAGGCAGCCACCCGCCCTTGCTGAACTGCACATGATGGTTAGCGAGGTCGATGTTCGCCGCCCAGTCGAAGCCGTGGTAGCCATGCGAGCCCTTGCCGTCCGGCCCCATCTGGGTGTTGGTCGCGTTGACCGCCGCCGCCAGCATGTCGTCGATCGTCTTCGCGGCGAGCACCGGATTGCCGCTGCGACAGGAGAACATCGCGCACAGCCGCGCGACGTCGACCACCGACGACGACAGCCCACCGGAGCCGTCGAACAACTCATAGTCGTAGGAGCCGTAGTGCGATGCGACCAGCGGCCGGTCCTGCGTGCGAACACTGGCCGCGGTCTCCAGCTGGATCAGCGGCCAATTATTTTCGGGGTTGTGGACGGTGAGGTGATAGCGCGCTTCATCGGCCGCCTGCGCGCCCGCCAGCGAGCGTGACCCGCGCGTGTGCTTCTGGCCGAGCGGGTTCAGCACCAGCGTCGCCAGCGCGGCTTCGAAGCTCGCTACCCCCAGCTTTTTGGCGACGATCAGGCTGAGCAGGAAATAGTCGGTGTTGCCATAAACGGCGTTGTTCTTGTCGCCGGGCTTGCCGGTGAGGTCCAGCGTCGTGATCCAGCGCGCGACTTCCATGCCGTCCGACGGTAGCGTGCCACCGGCAGCCTGCGATGCCGCCACGGCATTCCACACGCCGCCCTGGTTGATGCCCGAGATACTTTGCAGCAGGTGGGCGACTGTGATGTCGCCGAACCGGCTGTCCTTGGGCGCCGCGCCGTTGGGCTGCTTGAGGCCAAGCACGCTCTGCAGCGTGGTGTCGAGCGATAGCTGGTTCTGCTCGATCAGCTTCCACACCGCGGTGGCGCAATAGGTCTTGGAGACGCTCGCCTGGCGGAACGGCGTCGTCGGCTGGATGTCGTGATAAGCCGGCGCGGCCTCGGCGAAGGTATAGCCGCGCGCATAGACCAGACGCGTGCCCGCGACGATCGCCAGCGCGGCGCCGCGCAGGTTCTCGTCCTTCACATACTTCTCGAGCGCCGAGTCGATCGCCGCCACCGCGGGCGTACCGGTGGACCGGAACACGCGCGGGAGATGGTCCTCCTGCGTCGCGAAGATCGCCGCGAACCGGGCCGCGCCACCTTCGCCCGAGGCCGAGACGCAGACCGGCCACAGCCCGGCCTTGGCCTGCTTGTCGAACTCGGCCTGATAGTCTCCGCTGGTCATGCCGGCGCGCGACACCCAGGGGCCGAACTGCGAATCCACGTACAGCTCCATGATGCGATTCGCGGGCGTCACCGCGATCAGCGCCGGCCGAGCGCCTGTCGATGCCATCGCGTCGAACCGCTGCTGGAGGACCGCGCCGCCTTCGTCGACCGCGTCGATGTTCCAGGCGATGCGCTCGGGGTTCGGCGCCCAGATCGCACAGTAGCGGGGATCGCCGTCGGTGCCGAACGCATCGGCCCACATCAGGATCGCGCCGGCGGCGTGCTGGTCCTTGTTCATCTGGACGAACTGGTCCTTGGTCAGGTTCGACCGGGTCAGCGGGATGTGCGCCATCTGCCGGAACGACCCGGCGAACAGCGCATTGTTGCCCGGTCCGGTGGCGGTGATGATGAACGGGCCGAAGCCTTGCTTGGCCATATCGTCGAAGGTCTTCTGGTAACTCGCCTGGCTCATCCCGACGAACGAGTGGGTGGCGATCACCGTCGGCCGCTTGACCATCACCGCGGCATAACGCGGGTCGCTGGGGCTTCCGTAGATCGACAGCGAGAGCGGACGGAAGCCGAGATCGGCGAACTTGTCGCGCTGAGCGACGTGATCGGCCGTGGTGCGGTCGTGCCAGGCAACGAGGTTCTGAGCGTTGAGTGTCATGGATAGGGTCCTCTGCGCCGGTGGGTAACCCGCGATTGTTTGCGAAGCGGCGCGTTCACCGAGGTAGAGCAGAGGGAGCGCCGCGCGTTACCGACTTTCCGACGTGGTTCGCGTGGCTCAAGCCACCACCGTGTCGTGCTACCCCGTCGCCGTGGACAACGACCTCGCCGTGCCCCACGCAGTGCAGCAGGACGCAGCAGCCAGCCGTCAGGACGGGGTAAGCTAGCGATACGTCAGGCGATCTCCGATGTCCGGCGCGTCAGTCATAGACAACGCGAATCTGCGTAACGACCCACGCACGGCTGCATCTATCGGATGGAAGATCGTGCGGACCATCGTAGGAACAGACGTGCTGGCGTGTTGCGCTGGCGACGTCGGCGTTACGTACTCGATCGCGGTGGGAGGAGGCGGCGGGCGGTGGAAGACGGGAGGCAGGTGGGCGCGGGCGGTGGGAGGCGGGTGACGGCGGCCTGGGCAGGGGGAGCCTGGGCCGCCGCCGAGGGGAGCTGACCGCGTGGGCAGCAGCAGCCAGCGTTTCCCGGTGGATCACAACGATCGCAGGGCTACCGCGCCATCTTCAAGAATCCGACCCTGCTATATTCGTCCTGGCGGCCGGAGCTGATCTGCTTGGGGGCGAAGACCCGACTTCCGAACTCCCGCATGATGCGGGTGAGTACCTTCTGAAGCTCCCCCGGGATCACAGCCAGCGGGCACGCGCGGAGCGAGCCCTCACCTGAGGACTCGCGCTTGATGTACTGCGCTTGGGACAGCTGCGTCCCCTTCCACTGCTCGGGCGCCACCTCGCCCGCGTTGAGCTCGATGATCGCGCCATTGCAGTACAGCAGCATGTGCGACACTTGGCCCCGCTGGTTGAGCTCGAACAACGTGCACACGGGGGCGAGCGGGTTCGTGTCGATGAGGAGCTCGGCGTCGCCAAACGTCACACGTTGCGACACGGCGAACCCCATCGCCTGATAGAGAAGGGTCATCGAGTCCTGCTGCGCGCACGCAGCAAAGATCAGTGCGAGCTCCCAGTCGCGGATGACGCCGCCCCCCCACAGCGAGTACGCGACGAACTGCTCGCAGTTCATCACGGACCCTTCATCGTGGACGTGCGTATTGGCGTCCTCACGCGCATCGTCGCGAACGCCGGGAGACAGGCTCGTCATCATCGCCGAGTACACGTGCTGGATTTCCGGCGGGCGCTTCTTTTGTGGCTGCTTCGGCGCCCGCGTCTTGCCGCTCTCCCGGTGCGAGGTCTCCGGGGAGCCCGGCTTTCGTCCGCTTGTTGCGGAACGATGACGGCATCGTATCGGTTCGCGTCACCCGCATCTCGCCGTGCTCCTGCCGGTGATCCGAGGCCCAGATGTGGTGACCGAGCCGCCCTCGCGCGAAGGTCTCCACCCGCTGGTCGGGCTCGTCATCCAGGTTTGGCTCGTCCGTGCGCGATCGATTCCAGTCGGTCTTCGCCAGCTCCTTGACGAAGCCTGCGAGCTCCCATCATCGGCAAACGTGTACGCCACCTCGGCGGCGATCATCTCGCCCAGCACCTGCACCTCGCGCTGCGTCAGCTCGACGCCTCCGATCGTTGCGGTCTCACGAGCGCCATCGCCGACCGTGACCTTGCGTTGCACCGCGGCCGCACCGCTCGCGTTGGCCGGGGTCGCGGCATCGAGCAGATCCTCGGCGGACGTGCCCTGCACGACGCGATCGGCGACCGCGTCGGCGTGGCGCTCGTGGGCATCGCCCTCTACCCCCACGCTTCCCTCGAGCACGACGCCAGCGCGTTGTTGGAGGACGTACGCCGCCTCGTGAGCGGCGGTGTGCAGCGTGGGAGCGCCGACGAACTCGACCTGATCGCCCGTGGCGTAGGCCTGCGCGCCCATCCGGGCGGCGCCTTCGGCCGCGCGTCCGCCGACGTGCGCGACGATCCCGCTCACGTCGTGGCGGCCGAACGCGCGCTGGATCGTGTCGCGGTAGGGCAGCACCTCGGGGGTGTCTGCCGTACCGTGTGCGGCCGCGGCGTGGACGGTCTCGGGCTCGGCGGCGGCGGCGGTGGCTTTGCGCTGGACCATCCTCGGGGTCGCGGCGAGCTGGTCGACCAGCGTGCGCTTGCCGACGGCGCCGGCCTGCGCGCCGACGCGGTGCGTTGCGCGGTCTTGGTGAAGCCCTGTGGAACGCGCCTGGTAGGACATCGCGTCCACCGTATACGGCGCGCCCTGGGACCACCATTACCGCCGATTACCGGCATTCGTCGCAGCGCTTACGCGCGGCTTCCCTGCGAGCCGACCAGCCCCTCGGCATCGTCGCCGTGCGCGCGATCGGCCGTAAACCGCTAGCCCGCGTATAGGTTACGGCTAGCCTGGATTTCCACGTAGCTGAATTTCGCTAAGCGGGGGGCGCGCTGCCATCCCCCGGATGCTCGAGGGACTTGCAGGACGGTGCGCGTCGTAGC
>Ga0308175_100000604_pt1 | contig 24273 bp, 24 predicted proteins | sample PhyCR1_3_FD_203893 | JGI IMG/M metagenome (GOLD analysis project Ga0308175, IMG submission 203893) | Soil microbial communities from UC Gill Tract Community Farm, Albany, California, United States - DLSLS.C.R1 | ecosystem: Environmental > Terrestrial > Soil > Agricultural land | place: USA...
AAGTACCGCTCCCCGAGGGTTCGGCTGATTCCACGCTTACCGCATTCGAGGCTTAGGATTTCGGTCAGATGCGACATGCCGAACTGATACGAACGCACCGCCACGTCCCCGAAACCACGGTCGGCGATTCCTGGTTTCCCGGCCCAGGCAGCGAATACCATAGGCAGCCCGGTGAGCCGGTTCCATTCGGCACCGAGGTCCAGGTGTTCGTACGGGAGTTTCTCGGGTTCTATTCGTAGCGCCGGATCGCCGATTACGAGCGCCGCGTCCGAATGGGATAACATTTCCCGCCACTCCGGAGACTCCTCCGTAATCACGGGCTCAACGCCGAACCGTTCCCGCAGCACGATCTTCGCCAGTTGAACTGAGGTGCGCGAACTCGAGTCTGCCGCGAGCGAACGGATCTTCGCCCAGGGAACACGGGAGATCAGGAGAATACTGCGGACGGCGCCGTGCGCCACAATGCCCAGGTCCGCCACGATCTCCAACCCTTGACGGCCAATTTCGGCCACCGGTACGAGGCCGACTTCCGTAACTCCCTCCGCGACCTCGGCCGCGCATACCGAAGGAAAAGAAAACGACAAGTCGACTGCACCTTGCTCTTCGCCCCGAACCATGCCCCAGATCAGCGGGACAGTGTTGAGATAACTCACTGCTCCGACGCGGATTTTCGACCCTTGCTCAACCAAATCCTAGTGTATCGGGCGCCTTCCGGGGCGCTCACACGCCGCGCTTCTGGCCCCAAAGATCGATATGCAGCCGGGGGCTGAAGCGAAATCCTTTGTTTTTGCAGATCTCGACAAGCCACCGACTCCTCTCCGTCAGGATTCTTGGCGCCGTTCCCTCCGGCATCAGGATCACTTGAGAAGCGGGAGCATTCGTCATGCGGACGATATCCTCGATTTCGCCCAGATCCTCAGGACCCGCAACGACAAATTTCAACTGGAACGAATACCTGGCCGTGAGCTCCTTCAAGATCTCAGGTTGCAGGCGCAGCTTGTTGTGTCGATCTGCCCATTTTCCGTTTTCCCGGTGGTGCGGAACGGAATTGGAAAGCTTTGGGCTGATGCTCATCAGGTCGCACCTTACAAGCGCGTCCACTGTGCCCGCAGTTTCGATTGTGATGTGCATGCCTGAATCCTGAAGCGCATGGGTAAAGGCCGGCATCTCCGGGACAATCATCGGCTCCCCGCCGGTCACGACGACGTGGCCGCAGCCGTACTCTCGAACCGATTGCAACACTTCAGCCGTGGAACGAATATCGCCTTCGGGGTGCCAGGAGGTATAGGGCGTATCGCACCAGGAGCAACGCAGGTTGCAGCCGGAAGTGCGCACGAACACGGACGGCACACCCAGGAGTGAGCCTTCGCCTTGTACGGAATAGAAGATCTCCGAGATTTTCACGTAGACAAAGAGTGCTCCGCCACCGGGTCCATCACGCCGGCGGCCTCAAATCCTTTCCTTCTTAAAACGCAGGAATCACATCGGCCACACGGCTTTCCGGAAGGATCAGGATCATAGCAACTGTGCGTCAATGAAAGATCAACTCCCAGCTCGACCGCTTTGCGTACGATATCCGCTTTAGTCATCTGCAGCAATGGTGCTTCGATCCGGAGCGTCGACGTTCCTTCGACGCCCGCTTTGGTTGCGAGATTGGCCAGCTTTTCGAAGCCGCTGATGAACTCCGGGCGGCAATCAGGGTAGCCGGAGTAATCGAGGGCATTGACCCCGATGTAAATGCGGTCGGCCCCGATGACTTCGGCGTACGCGAGTGCAAACGACAGGAAGATGGTGTTACGAGCCGGAACGTAGGTGACGGGTATTTCGCGTGCTGTTTCCCGCTCGTCCCGGTCCTTCGGAACCTCGATTGAGTCTGTGAGCGCAGATCCTCCAAACGCCCGAAGATCGATCTTGACGACGCGGAGCTCTTCCGCTCTAAGTGAACGGGCCACCCGACTCGCCGCCTCCAGTTCAATGGAGTGCCGTTGGCCGTAGTCGAAGGAAAGGCAGTAGCACTTCAACCCTTGCTCTCTGGCAATCGCCAGGCAAGTGGTCGAGTCAAGCCCACCGCTCAGTAGGCAGACGGCTCGATCGCGTGTCTGGTGCTGCACTCCTAATTATAAGTTGCCGGAGGATTCCGGTTCGATTCGCGTGACGGTTGATTCGAGCCGACCCTGATTCAAACGAATCGTGAGGTGGTCGCCTACGTTCGTGTCCGAGGACGTGCGAAGAAGACGGCCCTGCGCATCCTGTACAAGCGCGTAGCCGCGCTGCAAGACGGCTAGGGGGCTCAGGTGCGTCAATTTGGCCTCGGCGCTTGTGAGCCGCGTGTGAAGCCTTGAGGCCGTATCTTCCCAGCAGCGGTCCAGCCGGTCCGACAGGAGATGATGGCGGTGACGGCTGCGGGCGAGCCTCAGTTCGATGTTGTTCTCCGCCAGCCGATTTGAGAGTTCGGCAAGCCTTTTGCGCCGGATCTGGGAGGTGCGTTCGGTACCAGCCGTGAGCCGCCGGTCCAGTTCGTCTAGTCGTTGTGCTCGTTGGGAGATGATTCGTTGCATCAGCGCACTCACACGATCTCCCGCTCTCCTCGCCAGTTCCCGCGAAAGAACCAGAACACGATAGCGAAGGGCCTGTTTCGCCCGGGTCTGGTACCCATTCAACTGGTCGAGTAGGCTCTCCCGAGTGCAAATCACGATTTCGGCAGCCGCGGACGGAGTGGGGGCACGATGGTCTGCCACGAAATCGGCTATCGTGAAGTCAGTTTCGTGGCCGATCGCCGAGATGACCGGTATGGCGGACGCGCTGATGGCCCGGGCAACCGCCTCTTCGTTAAAGCTCCAGAGATCTTCAAGGGAGCCACCGCCGCGCGCAACGATCAGTATCTGTGCCCACGGATTCCGGCTGAAGTATTCGATGCCTTTACAGATCTGCTCGACGGAGTTTTCACCCTGTACGGCTGCGGGAAATAGCCGGATGTGCAAACCAGGGAACCTTCTCCCAAGTACCTGCAGCATGTCTCGCAAAACGGCCCCGGACGGAGAAGTAACGAGCGCGATTCGCGCCGGAAGTGCAGGCAAGGCGCGCTTCCTTCCCCGGTCGAAGAGCCCTTCCGTTTCGAGTTTGGTTTTCAGCCGCTCGAATGCGACTTGGAGGGCGCCAACCCCTCGGAGCTCGAGGAACTCAGCGATGAGCTGGTACTCCCCACGCGCCTCGTATACCTCCAGTCGCCCACGGGCAAGCACCGCCAATCCGTCTTGAGGTCTGATTTTCGAGAGGCGCAACGAGCTCCTAAACAGGACCGTCCTGATCTGGCTATCGCTGTCCTTGAGCGTGAAGTAGTAATGCCCGCTTGCGGCTAAACGGCATCCCGAAATCTCACCGGAGACCCATATATTCGAGAATTCGCTCGCCAGCTGGCTCTGGATCGCCGCATTCAACTCTCGAACGCTGAACAGCCTCCGCCCCGGCGCAAGCGGAAGATTCAATTGGCCGCCGGACATCCGGCTTAAGTCCGCCACGTTATAGTGTAGAATCTGTTTCTGGAGACGATCGCCTAGTGGTTCTGCGGGCAGTAGCTGCCCAGAATTCGCGAAAAGCTTGAGATCTCTTCCAATTGGGTTAAGGCACGTTGAACGCTGGGTTCACTGCTTCGGCCCACAATATCCACATAAAACATATATTCCCAGGGTTTTTCTTTATTAGGCCGGGACTCAATCTTAGTAAGGTTGATATCCCGTAGTGCAAAACATGCCATGGCCCGGAACAGTGTTCCGGGTGAGTTTTTTACCGCGAACACCAGGGAAGTCTTCCAAGTTCCGCTTTCAGAACGTCCTGACAGGCCCGTGCTGTCCCCGTTCGCTATCAGGAAGAACCGCGTAAAGTTCTGCGGATTATCCTCTACGTTCCGCTTCAATATGGCTGCGCCGTAGATCTTGGCAGCCGTTTCTGATGCGATCGCCGCGGCAGCCGGCGGCCGCTCGTTCATGATCATCTGAACGCTGCCCGCTGTGTCGTAGTACGACAGCGGCTCGAGGCGTTTGTGCTTTGCAAGGAAGATCCGGCACTGGTTCAGAGCCACCGGGTGCGAATAAACCCGCTTCAAGGATTTGAAAGTCACTCCGGGAGGCGTGATTAAATGATGGGCTATTCTGACTGTGGTCTCTCCGAAAATTCCGAGTTTGTACCTGAGTAAATTGTCGTAATTTTCGTGGATGCTGCCGTGGAGGGTGTTCTCGATGGGGACGACTCCGTGGCTAGCCGTGTTCCCCGAGACCGCCTCGAAAAGCTCGCCGAATGTCTGGCACGGTTTCACTTCTACATCCTCTGCGAAGAACTGCTGAGCGGCTTTGTGGCTGAATGCGCCCGGGGCTCCTTGGAATGCAACAACGATCGTTCGTTTCTTCATAGCGAGACGCGTTCAGAGTCATCATGGCACCTTTCGCTATCTCGAATGCCGTCTTTGCGAACGCGACGAGCACGCTGCTGGAATTAACTCGAAACTGCGTCTAATTAAGCCAGAACTGGTTAGTTAATTGGGTCTGATTTTTCTACGGAGTTTGCTTCGGGAGTGAATTTTATATATGCTCGTTCTGAAACCAGAACAAACTCGGCCCGTGACACTCGTCACCGGTAACCAGATTCAATACGACAGTTATGGAAGATGCCGGACAGAAATTGCGCCGCGTGCGCGAACGCCTGAAACTGACTTACCGCGATGTGGAACAGGCGACGCAGAAGATCGCCCAGGTGCACGGAAACTACGAATACAGCGTTGGACTCAGTAGGCTCGCTGACATTGAGAACCGCGGCACGTTGCCTTCTCTCTTCCGGCTTTATTCGCTTTGCGCGGTTTATAGAATCCAATTTGAGAAAGCACTCGGGTGGTATGGCATCGATTTACAGGCTCTCTCGATTGATGCTTCACGCTCGCCGCTCTGCCAGACTTACCCCTTTGATCTGCGGCCATCTGCTCATAGCGGAGTGAACGTCCCCGCCCTGGAAAGCGATTTGGACTTAAAATCCACGTCCTATCTGAGCCGGCATTTCCAGCGTTGGGGCAGATTATCTCTCCATTTGTTAAACGCGCTCGATCACAGCCGAAATCGATATGCGTTTGTCGGAACGGATGACTGGTCCATGTACCCGCTGGTGCCCCCGGGATCCTTTATTGAGATCGATACAGATCGGCGAAAAGTTGTTCGTGAGGGCTGGACCGGCGAGCACGACAGGCCCATCTACTTCCTTGAAAGCCGCGAAGGCTTCAGATGTGGCTGGTGTACGCAGCGCGATGGAAAACTGTACGTTCAGTCGCACTCGCAGTCACCAGAGCCTCCGAGCGTTTTCAATGTTCCGGGGGAAGCTGAGATTATCGGACAGGTAGTAGGAATTGCTATGCGATTAGATCTGGGGAAGCGACGCCATACACGTTTTTGAGAAGTCCCAGAATGGCCTCGAAGTCTGAGATGTGCTTCTCACGCTCGGGCCCTCGGATCGCGCCTGGCACCAGATTCTTATAAGGCGTAAGCCTCAGCCAAGCGTCCACCAGTTCCGCGGGATTGACCGAATCCAATCCATGGATATAGGACTCGATATCCGCCTTCTTTCGCGCAAGGGTAAAGTTGACCCACTCTCGAAAGATGGCCTCGTGAACGCGGAGAATGTGCTGATCAGCACTTTTCCGCGAGCACCGATCCGTCGCGTAGTGTTCATATCGCCCGGAATCTGAGTTCCGCAAGCTCGCGAGATAAACCAGCCGCCCATAAGCGGTCTCGATCTCAGCCAATTCGCGGGCCCAGGTCTCGCCAAGGACCTCACGATCGTCAACGCCGTATCCCGGTGGCAACATCGGAGCTATACAACACTCTCCCATGCCCATGAAATGGGCTTCAAGACCTACTAGTACTCAAAACCAACACGTTCCGTTGCCGGAAAAAACCTAATTACGGAAACCCCATTCGGGGTTTTACTGGGCTACTTTACAGTAGGATTCATAAATTTAATAAATCCAAAGGAATCAATGGTTTATGAGTAGAACTATCTATGTAATCATGCTTTCATTTATGACTTCGGGATTACTCGTTTCAGGCGCTCCAATGAACTCCGCCACACCATGTTGCCTAAAACTAAAGCCACATTTCGACTTCCTTACTGGCGAACGAGCACTCGTATTTTCAGCGGGAATATCGTCCAAGGCTATGGAGTCCCCGACTTCGATGGTGCGTGACTCGCCGATGCGCGATCCGAGGTCTTCGAAGCCACCGGCAGCCGTAGCATTCGACTCGCCGATGCCGGATCCGAGGTCCTCGAAGCCGCCAGCAGCCGTAGCATTCGACTCTCCGATGCCCGATCCGAGGTCCTCGAAGCCACCCGCACGTGTCGCATTCGATTCGCCGATGCCGGATCCAAGGTCCTCGAAGCCGCCAGCAGCCGTAGCATTCGACTCGCCGATGCCGGATCCGAGGTCTTCGAAGCCCCCAGCACGTCGCACGGCGATCGCCAACCGGGTCTCTCCCGCTTTTCTTCGGTCAGTGTAGGTCGAGAGATGATATCGAAAGACCATTTCTCCCAGCCGCATGTCTCACTCTAAATTCAATTAGAGTATTTGTCCAGACTCAATGGTTGCCGTCGAATTCCGGTTCTAATACTATGCTTATGTCAGCGTGCAGCTAATAATGAGCTGGGAACATTCGGTCGAAGCTGTCGATACAGTGCTGGGTACGGTATTGATCGGAAAGCTCTGGGTGTCCGGCTTATACCAGCGCTACCGCGTTTTTTGTCTCTTCTTATTTGTCAGTCTCGTCAGCTCCTATGCGTGGGTCGTGATGCGGCTCGGCGCATTTCAAAGCGTCGATTACAGGATCGTTTGGCTCTCGACAAGTCTTCCGGTATGGCTTCTCACGGTATTTATGGTTTACACCCATATGGAGAAGATTCTGGTGAATCTTCCCGGAATAGCCAAACTTTCGAAGAAGGTCCTCGACGCCGCCTGTATTAGTGCGGTTGCGATCGGACTGATTAGTGCTCTGCTTGAGTACGACGCCTGGGGGCTGTGGGATCCGGATAAATTCTTGATCGGGTTGACTGCGGGCGGGATCATCGTTAACCGCATGTTCGCCAGCATAGCGCTCATCGTCTTCCTCGCGGTTCTTACATTTTTATTCTGGTTCCCGGTTTCGGTGTCCAAGAATGTAGCGGCCTTAACGGTCGGATTATTGCTTTATTTCGCATCAAAAACGGCGCTTTTGCTTGCTCGGGGCGCTTGGTCGGCTGACTCGATCCGGCTTGCAAGCACCTGCATCACCACCATCTCCAGCCTCTGTTTTGCCTACTGGATCGTGAAGATCACCCCGAAGGGCGAAAGCGCGCCGCTGCAGCTGCGGTTGCCTTGGAGACACGTGGATAAGGAGCGTCTGATGCGCCAACTGGAGCTCCTGGACCGCTCGGTGGCGCAAGCTGCCCGGCGTCAGCCTGATCGAAGTGAGAATCCTGTAAAAATTCAGTAATACGAGGACAAAAAACTTTTTGTTTTAGGCAAGCTGAAACTTAAATCTTGAATTACACGAATATCTCTAGTACCTTGGACGTACGGATACGATGCAAGCAGCCCTAATCGTTCTCCTATTCGCTATCGTCGCCTTTGGCGTGGCAGTGTTGGGCCCGGTTGTTTTCCGTTTGTTTCAACCCTGCTCTTTCAACGAGATCCCTCACGAATGGCTGGAGGAGTTTACCCCAAGCTCTTACTACCCCATGCGTCGGCTCTTATCGGATGAGGACTTCCAATTTCTCGCGCGACAGCCGGGTTTTGATCTCTCGCTTTACCGGAAATTGAGACGGGAGCGCCTGCTGATCTTCCGTCAGTACCTCCGTCGTCTGATTCTAGATTTCAATCGCCTTTACACCGTTACCCGAACTCTTATCTCCCTGCAGGAGGAAGATCACTCGGAATTGGCCGTGAGGCTGATGAAGCTTCGAGTGCGTTTCATGTTCTCCGTGTTGTCCGCAGAGTGCAGCTATGTCCTTTGCTGCATGGGAATTAAGACGAGGGTTGCTACTGCGATGCTTGCCCGGTTGGAAGAGATGAGTGCGGAATTCAGTCGCGTCGCCCAACCTGAGGCAGCCTAAGTCCCAGCAATTCCTGCCACAAATCTCTTCAGGGCGGCAATTGCCCGATCGTAATCTTCAAAGCGCTTTTCCGCCCTCTTGAACTCCGCCGTATGCACGCATCTTCGTGAGGTGCGTGATTCGGCAGGGTAGATGGTATGCAAAAGCTCGTGGAAAAGCACGTAACTGACGATCAGGTAAGAAGAATGGGCCGAATCCAGCAGGCGTGACAGGACGATCGCATCGTGCGCAGGATCATAGTGGCCCAAGGTCGACCGCGACCCGCGCAAGCTCCAACCGATAGTCGGCACCCGCAATTTTCCGTCGAAATAACGGCTATTCAGATCTTTGAAGATCTGATTCAGATCAAAAAAGGCCCCCGAGGGGTGCCGCATCGGTTTCCGGCCACGCTCACGTTTGGCTGACTGGACAGCGTGCTGCACCTGCGCCGTATTAACGTAGCGTTGATACTGGGCGACGGACTGGGGATCGGGCCTGCGGCGTAGCAGTTTCGAGATGAGCAGGATCGCCAATGCCTCCTGGATGGGAGCCGGCGCGCCTTGCAGGACATCGCTGATATCCACGGCTAATCTGTCGCGATCCAGTCGGATACGGCTATTTGCGTTAGCGTACTTCCGGAAGCGAACCGATACTTCTCGAAGATTGGCCCGGGGGTTCAGCCAGCGGTAAATGCGTCCGTAAATCTCCTCTATTGATTCGAAGAAAATCGCGGTTTGCACACTTGATTTCGACCAACTGTACCATGGTGTGGCAGAGCTAAAACAGCCGCCGGCTGGCTTGGCTCAGACAAAAAGGTAGAGTAAATGAAAGCGAAAATCAGCTCCGTAGGGTGTTTCGCGCCACCGCGAATCCTGACTAATGACGAGCTGTCCACCATAGTCGATACAAATGATACCTGGATCGTAGAGCGTACCGGGATTCGCTCCCGCCATATCGCAGACGCAAGTGTGGCGACTTCGGACATGGCGGTGAGAGCGGCTGAGGAGGCCCTCCGGAAGCGGGGAATCGATGGTTCGGAACTCGACGCCATCATTTTGTGCACCGTGACACCTGACATGCTGTTTCCTTCGACTGCCTGTCTGGTACAACACCAGTTGAACGCGGCGGGTGCTTGGGGTTTCGACCTGAGTGCGGCATGTTCCGGATTTGTTTACGGATTAACCACCGCCGCCCACCTAGTCGCTGCCGGCACCCACCGCAAAGTGCTCGTGATCGGTGCTGACACGATGTCCCGCATCATCGACTACACTGATCGTGCTACATGCGTACTCTTTGGGGACGGGGCAGGAGCGTTTGTGGTTGAACCGTCCGAGGATGAAAATCTCGGCTTCATCGGTTTCCTGAATGAGATTGATGGGTCTGGTGCGAACTTCCTCAAAATGCCCGCAGGGGGGAGCCGGATGCCGCCGTCCGCTGAAACGGTAGCTAACCGCCTGCATTTCGTGAAGCAGGAGGGGCAGCAGGTCTTCAAGTTCGCGGTGCGGAAGATGTCTGAGCTTTGCGAGAAGGCGCTCCAAAAGTATTCGCTGTCAGCGTCGGATGTCAGCCTTCTCATCCCTCACCAGGCGAATAAACGAATTATCTCGGCGACGGCCGAACGCTTGGGTTTACCGGAAAGTAAGGTCGTGATCAATCTCGATCAATATGGGAACACGACCGCCGCGACCATTCCGCTCGCGACTCGTGATGCCGTCGAAAGTGGCCGGCTGAAAAAGGGCGATCTGGTCCTATATGCCGCAGTCGGAGCAGGGTACACGGCCGGAGTTAATCTGTGGCGTTGGGCTTACTAGAGTGTGCGTCCGCTTTTCGTGACGCAAGGTTTTGAGCCGCGGCGTTTGCCTGCAACTGCTTTTTATATTCGGCAAGGACTTTGACGATATAACGGCGCGTTTCCTGGTAGGGCGGCGCACCGTTGTACTTCTGAACGGCGCCCGGGCCGGCGTTGTAGGCCGCTAGAGCGAGAACCGAATCGCCGTGATAGCGCAGTAGTAATTCCCGCAGATAACGTGCGCCGCCGGATGCATTCGCGCTCGCCTCGTTGGCATCCACCTGGAGGCTGGCTGCGGTGGCCGGCATGAGCTGCATCAGACCGATCGCCCCCTTGGGAGAAATCGCGCCCTGGCGGAGGCCGGATTCAATCTGAGCTACGCTGCGCACAAAGGCGGGGTCGATACCGTAGGCCTGGGCGGCGTCGGCCAACAGCTTATCTGGTAAGGGACTCGCCCCGCTCTTCTCGTGCAGGGCGTCCGTCGGCCGGCTCACGGACTCGATACTGCCGATTTCGCTATCCGTCAGCGTAAGGGTCCCGCTTCCCATCTGCAGGACGAGAGTCCCATCTTCTGCCCTATGCGATTCTGCCTCGAGCGTAAACCCGTTCTTCAAATGGACGATCTCGAGACCAGAAGCCTCTAGAGTGACGGCGAGACACAGCAGGAACCCGAATAGACGTACGCGCATGTATTAAGAAACCTGGTGCCCGACATCGTCGGACGTCGAAACCGTTATCCGCGAATCCTCGAGAATCGTCAACTCGTGTTCCAGCAAAGTGGTAGAAACAAGAGCTTTTACGGCCATTTCCGCAACGCTGCTTTCTTTCCCGTAACGCCTCGAAAATAGATCAGAGATGTCCTGAAGTTGCTTCCTGATCCCGCCCAAATGCCTTCCTATGGCGGCGTGTTCGTCCCGGCTCAATGGGTACTCCACGATGCTCCTAAAAGAATTGTTTCGTTTCAGGTTATTCTGTCACAAAATTTCTTCTTTGCCCATTTGGCTCCGTTTTCTTCGACGGGAAACTGTTGCGCTCAGAGGGCTGGGACCCCGGCCGCGGAGAGTAGGATGGACAAAGCATGGGAAGAGCCTCTGAACTCGTTTGCAGCCGCTGTTCGCTTACGTACGATCCCGCAAAACCAATCAACCTATGCACTTGCGGTGGACCTGTCCTCGTTCGTTACGATCTGGCTGGCATCCGCCGGAGTTGGACCAAAAGTCAGCTCGAGACCGCAATCCCGAGCATGTGGCGGTACGAATCAGTACTTCCGTGCGATGCGAGTGAAGCCGTTACGCTCCAGGAGGGATGGACGCCGCTGAAACAGGCAGCTTCGCTCGGGAAATCCATCGGGCTCTCTGATCTGTGGATCAAGGATGAAGGTCGGAACCCCACGGATTCGTTCAAGGCCAGGGGATTGTCCTGTGCGGTGAGCATGGCCAGGAAATTCGGCCTTCGGAAGCTGGCCATACCTTCTGCTGGAAACGCGGCAGGTGCTTTGGCGGCCTATGCCGCGGCCGGTGGGCTGGAAGCGAACATCTTCATGCCGAACGACGTGCCTCAAGCAAATTACATCGAATGCAAAGCATTCGGCGCTAATGTCAACCTGATCAACGGACTGATCAGCGATTGCGGCCGAATTGTCGCGGAGCGAAAAACGCGGGAGGGCTGGTTTGAGATCAGCACGCTCAAGGAGCCTTATCGCATTGAAGGCAAAAAGACCATGGGATATGAGGTCGCCGAGCAATTCGGATGGGAACTACCGGACGCAATCCTCTACCCGTGCGGCGGCGGGGTCGGTCTTATCGGCATGTGGAAGGCCTTTACGGAGTTGCAAGAACTGGGTTGGATCGGCTCGAAACGGCCCAAAATGATCTCCGTTCAGGCGGCGGGATGCTCGCCCATCACGCGCGCCTACGAACAGAACCAGGCCGAGAGTAAGTTCTGGGAGCGTGCGTCCACCGTGGCCAGCGGTCTTCGTGTGCCGAAGGCATTGGGTGATTTTCTGGTTCTCCAGGCTGTGCGGGAGAGCGGTGGAACAGCCGTTTCGGTCTCGGACAGCGACATGCTGGATGCTGGCGTGCAACTTGCCGAAAAGGAAGGCATCTTTGCTGCACCAGAGGGCGGAGCCTGCGTCGCTGCGGCCGAGCAATTGGCCCGGAGCGGTTTTCTGAAAGCAGGAGAGCGGGTGGTGATCTACAACACCGGTTCCGGCTACAAGTATCTGGAAGCGTATGGGACACGCTTTCCGCGGACGGGAAGCGGCGAAGAAGAAAAGCTTGGCGGGTTGATCACGCCACGCTGAAACGCGGGGACGAATTCCACTCAATTAGCCGCATTCCTATTGGGTAGAGAGCCGAATTATGGCACGATGGAGGTGTCAGTTTGGAGCTCGGTTTTCACGCTTGGAGTGACTTTCTGCTACTTCGCCCAACTCAGATGACCTATCCTTCCGAACAACAGTTAGGAGACTGTCAATGACAAAGCTATTCGTGGGGAACTTGCCGTATAAAGCGACCGAAGCGGACATTCAGGCGTTCTTCGAAGAGGCTGGTGTTCACGTCGACACGGTTAACATTCTGCGCGACCGGTTTAGTGGAGAGGCGCGAGGATTTGGATTCGTCGAAATTAGTGACGATGCTCTTGCGACTCAAGCCGTCCAGGCCTGTAACGGACGAGCCTTGATGGGGCGAGCGCTCGTCGTCAACGAGGCGCGCCCACCAGAGCGGCGCGAACGATCTCAGGGCGGCGGAGGCGGGCAGCAGAGGGATTTTGGCGGCAGCAAGAACCGCTGGTAGATTCAGAACTCCGCCTGTTCTCTGAATACTTCGCCGTTGGCTGTGTAAACCGGGAGAGTAATGGCCAATTTTGCTCCACGCTGAGAGTCTTCGACGCCGATTTCTCCACCTTGGGCCTGCACCGACCATTGAGCGATCGCTAAGCCGAGTCCTGATCCGCCCGCTTCTCGCGTTCTCCCCTCGTCAATCCGGTAGAAGCGCCGGAAGATCTTATCCCGGTGCTCTTGTGCGATGCCCGGCCCGGAATCGCAGATGGTGATTGAGACCGAGTCGGGCGGCAAAGCGGCGGTGGAGACCGTAATCCTTCCGCCGATCGGAGAATACTTGGTCGCATTGTGCAGAATGTTCACCAATGCCTGACGAAGAAGGAGCCGGTCGCCCCTCACGGTGGGAGAAGAATCACCTACGATCACGATCTGCTGATCGCGTTCTTCGGCGAGCACTTCCATCAGGCTGACCACTTCTTTCACCAGTTCATGCGGAGAAAAGACGGAGAGCTTCAGCTCAATCTGACCGGCATCTGCCCGCGATATGGTCAACAGATTCTCGACCAGAGAGGTCAGGCGGGTCACCTCCTCCAGCATGCTTCCGATCGTGTCGCGGTACTCTTCCGGAGTCCTGTGCTCCTGCAGGCTCACCTCTCCTACGCTTCTGATTGCGGCCAGCGGTGTTCTGAGCTCGTGGGAAGCGTCGGAGGTGAAACGCCGGAGTTGCGCAAAAGCACGGTCCAGGCGGTCGAGCAATTCATTGATCACCCGGCCCAACTGGCCGATTTCGTCACGCGGATTGGCGAGCGGTAGCCGTTCGTGCAGGTTCTCCGCTGTGATTAGCTCGCCCAGCCGCGCCATATCGGTGATCGGGGCCAGTGAGCGACGGGCGAGTTGGAACCCGAAGAGTGCGACCAGCAGGAGCTCGAACGGCATAGCTGTAAGAGACGCGGTGAGAAACCCCCAGATCTGGGACGAAACAGTGTCTTTGAGGTATCCAACGCGAATCAGCACAGGGCGGCCGCTCATGACATGACGCCGGCTTACGACGACTGCCAGGCTGCCGTTTTTCGTTCTGACGGTCCGCGGGGAGTAGCCCCCGATGCCCTCGCCGGGAAAAGGTGCCGTGCTCAGGCGATCAGTGCCCAGCCGCCAGTTCCGGTAGAGTAGCGTTCCATCAGGCGCAAGCACCTCCAGCAAGCGCTCCGCTACATTCCGCGATTCGGCGTGATTGTGATACTCCTCGTTCAATTGCAGCGCCCCGCTTGCATCGAAAAAGAGGAGGCCCTCAATGGTCTCGATGTCCTGGATCGCGAAACGAGTCAGCTGCCGTGAGAGCTGCCAGTAAAGCACCCCGGCCGTTGCCGCCGCAAATACAAGGAGGGCTGCCCCAAGCACCAGCACGTACCAAATCGTGAGGCGCGTGCGGATGGGAAGCGACTTGGCTGACGGGAGCCGGAATCCGCCGAACACTACCTGGAATCCTCGCGCAGAACAAAGCCCAATCCCCGGACGGTGTGAAGGAGCTTGATCCCGGATCGTTCATCAATCTTCCGCCGCAGATGGTTGATATGCACGTCGATAACATTGTCAAGAGGCGTCTGGCGGGCTGAGTCTTTCCAGACATCTCTGGCCAGCATTTCGCGCGAGACTACCCGACCCTGATGAATAAACAGGTACTCGAGAATGTCGAATTCTTTCCCTGTCAGATCAATCGGAGAACCGCCCCGGTTGACTGAGCGTTCTGCCATGTCGATTTCAAGATCGGCCAATCTCGACCGGCCTTTTACAGGTGCAATTCCGCGGCGAAGTAGCGCGCGGACTCGTGCCGACAACTCTGGGAATGCGAACGGTTTCACCAGGTAGTCATCTGCCCCGGTGTCCAGGCCACGTACGCGATCGCCCAGGGTGTCTTTCGCCGTGAGAAGCAGAATCGGGATCTTTATGCCCTGTTCCCGCAGGCTGCCGAGGATCTCAATACCGTCTCTGCCGGGCAGCATAATATCCAGAATGGCCAGGTCGAACGGCTGTTTGCACAGGAGGTAGAATCCATCCTCGCCGGTGTGGGCCACAGTTGCCGAATAGCCGTCGGACTCCAAGCCATCTCTGAGTGCCGTTGCAAGCTTGCGTTCGTCCTCGATCACTAAAATACGCACAATCGTTGTCTCTTTATACGGGAACGTGGACATGCAAACAACTGAATACTGACTTAAGAAGCGCTTCAGCAAATCTTAAGGAAGTCTTAAGTTGTGCAAGCGTTCATTCGATTTCAGGATAAAAGGGTGGTTCGCTCCCATCGCCTGCCATCGGCTGCCGTTTGCCTTGCCGCGCTATGCGGCTGGCTACCGACATCCATGCAGGCGAAAGCGCATCAGGGCAAGCCTGAAGCTGCTCAAGATGGAATCGAAGTTGTTGGCCACGTAGCCCTCACCTCAGGGCCCGTTACGCGTTTTGTTCACACCCGGCACCACCGCCGCGATTATCTTTATGCGGAGTCAGGCGGGGGCCGCTCCGTGACTTTGCTCGACGTGACTGATGTCAGGCGGCCCGCGATCTTGTCCATGCAGGATCAATCGTGGGGCAATGCCAACCTTGTGACCGCAGCGGGGACAGCCGCGCTGGTAGCGGAAAGCTCGGCCAAAACTTCGGAAGTACTGACTGGGAAGACATTTCGCATTATGAGCTTCGCGGATCCTCAACATCCAGCCGTTAAACAGGAGTTCCCGAATGTCAGTGCCTTTGGCCGTGATGGAAGCCGTGGTTTGATCTTCCTTGCCAATCCACAAGGCGTCTGGATTTTGCGGAAGGAACTCGCGAGCGATCCCGAGTTTGAACGCGAATGGGAGCACACGGCGCTCGACAACCGTTAACTCCAAATTACGGACAAATGCTCAACTCCGGTAAGGCGCAAAAGGTAACGGTGTATCTGAATGAGGATACCAGCTCGAATGAAGGCTTCATCTACGAACAGGTGATGAAGTTTCTCTATGACCAGGAGATTGCGGGTGCAACTCTGATTCGCCCACAAGAGGGTTTTGGGAGCCACCATTTGCGCCACGAAGTAACTCGCCGAAGCCTTCCTGTTCGCATCGAGTTTATCGATTCACCGGAAGTTGTCCAGGCAATCCTGCCAACGCTCTCGGACATGGTGACGGATGGGCTGATCGAAATGCACGAAACAACGATTGTGAAGGCGGAGAAACTCGAGGCCCCGCTTTAAGTTGGCGTTTCCCCTCCGCTGTGCTTTCTTTTTCTATTTGATTTCCGGATGCGGGGCACTGGTTCACGCTCAGGTTGTTTCTGCTCCGAAGGCCTCCGCCGCGGGCGATAAGAAAACGTTTTCGGGAACGTTGACACTTCGGCAGGCGGAACAGTTAGGGCTGGCGAATCACCCGTTCATAGCCTCCGCCGCACTGTCGGCCGAGGCGAGCAAAAACGTTATCGATCAAGCTAGATCCGCATACTACCCGACAGCGGCAGTCAACGTGACTTCCGCGGCCGCTAACGATGGGACTGTTCTCGCAGCGGGCGCGCTCCAGACGTCGAGTTTGAATACCCGTTTCTCCTCGGGCGTCAACATACTTCAGCTGGTCACGGATTTTGGCCGTACCGGAAGTCTGGTCGACGCTGCCAAGTTCCGGTATGAGGCAGCAACGGACAACGTGCTGAATGCGCGAGCGCAGATTCTGCTGGCAGTGCGCCGCGCGTATTTTGGTGTGCTCGGCTCGGAATCCGTTCGGCGTGCCGCGGCGGCGACGCTCAGCAGCAGGCAGTTAACGCTGCGCCAAGTTTCGGCGATGGCGCAGAGTTCTTTGCGTTCCACCCTGGACGTCACGTTCGCCCAAGTGACCGTTTCCGAGGCAGAACTCGCTGTTGAGCAGGCGGAGAACAATGCGCAAGCCAGTCGCGCCGCTTTAGCCGCTGCGCTGGGCGTTGAATCGGTGCAGAATGTCACCCTGGAAGATCTATCGGATATTGCGGCACTCAATCCCGATATAGATGCGCAAGTCGAAACTGCTCTGCGGGACCGTCCTGATCTTCAGGTCATTGAGCATACACGCGATGCGGCCTATCAGATAGCGCAAGCAGAGAAAAAGTTGAGTTATCCGACGGTGTCCCTGCAGGCGATTGCCGGTGCCATACCCGAGCACGATCACACGATCGCGCGTGATCACTACGAAGCGGCAGGAATCAACGTCAACATTCCCGTTTTTAACGGAGGATTGTTCGCGGCGCGTAGATCGGAAGCTCTCCTGCGAGCCAGGGCCGCTGATAAAGACGTGGATAATCTTTCCCTTCAGATACGTCGGGATGTGCGTACGGCCTGGTATAACGCCAACACAGCTTTTCGCCGTCTCACCGTGACGAGTCAATTGGTCGAACAGTCGCGCAAAGCAGTTCACTTATCTCAGGCTCGGTATGACGCAGGGTTGGGCAGCATCGTTGAACTGAATCAGGCTCAAACGAGCCAGATATCGGCTGAGATCAATGCCGCGGGAGCGAAATACGACTATCTGAGCCGCCGAACTGAGCTGGAGTTTACGACTGGTGCCCTGCGCTAACCCCGACGAAGGAGTCTGTTTCTGAATATCCGCTACCATCTTCCATTTGTCTTGGTTTGCATCTCAATCGTGATGAGCACTGCGTCCTGCGGTCCAGAGGGCCAAAGCTCTGCCGCGAATGTAACCTCATCATCGGATGCGAGTACCACAGTCGTTCCCGTGATCGGTGTTTCACGAAGCAACCTGGCGAGCAATCTGGTGCTTACGGGCGAGTTCGTACCGTATCAGGAGATTGATGTGATGGCCAAGGAGGCCGGCTATATCAAGTCGATTCGTGTGGATATCGGAGATCACGTTCGGGCGGGCCAGTTGCTTGCTGAATTGGAAATTCCGGAGATGCAGAACGACATCGAACGGGCCACCGCCGGCGCTGAAGCTTCAAAAGCCGATATCGAGACTGCACAAGGCAACCTGACGCGCGCGAAATCCGCACACGACATTGCTGAACTCTCTTATAAGCGCATCCTCGATGTTTCGAAGAAAGAGCCGGGCCTGATTCCGCAGCAGGAGGTCGACGTCGCACATTCGAGAGAACTCGAAACCGGAGCGCAAGTGGTCGCCGCCGAGGCGAATCTCCAAACGGCAAAACGCAAGCTCGCGATGGCCAACGCTGAACAAAGCCGGTGGAGAACGTTGGAGAAATATACGGTGATTAGCGCTCCGTTTACCGGTGTGATCACCAAACGCTACGCCAACACGGGCGCCATGATTCAACAGGGAACGTCTTCAGATACTCAGGCAATGCCCGTAGTGCGTTTATCACAGAACGACCTTCTCCGGTTGATTGTTCCCGTTCCTGAATCAGCCGTGGCCGGTGTACGGGTTGGATCTACCGTCGATGTTACGGTTGCCTCGCTTGGCAGAACGTTTCCCGGCAGGGTCACGAGATCGGAAGGGAAACTGGCACTGAACACCCGAACCATGAACACCGAAATCGATGTTCCGAACCGCGATTACAGATTGCTACCAGGGATGTATGCGCAGGTGGATTTGCATACGCAACAAAGCCGCAGCGTGCTGGCCCTGCCGGTGGAAGCGATTGAGGAGATCAATGGTGCCCCACACGTCTATGCCGTCCGGGACTCCACGATCCACATCGTGCCCGTGACAACTGGAATTAAGACGGCAGAGCAGGAAGAGATCCGGTCGGGTATTGCCGAGGATGAGCTGGTGATCGTGGGCCGGCATGCGGGACTTCAGAACGGCCAGAAGGTGAAACCCAGAGTGATGCAGGCCAGTTCCCAAGGTAAAGCGGATTGAGACTGAGGTTCTGAATGTCCCGTTTCGCGATCAAAACTCCTTACTTCATTGTTGTCGTTTGCCTGATCGTTGCCATCGTGGGTGGCGTTGGTGTATTTCGAATGCCCGTCGATATGTTTCCCTCGATGAACATTCCGGTCGTGGTGGTGGCAACGTTCTACAACGGAATGGCGCCCGAGCAGATCGAAGGCAACATCACGTATCACTTGGAGCGCTTTTTTACGCTCGCGAGCGGCGTCGAACACATTGAGTCCCGATCCCTGACAGGGGTGAGCGTTATCAACGTCTACTTTCAGCCAGGCAGTAACGCGGATGCCGCGGCCTCCACCATTTCCAATCTCGCCATGGCCGATATCCGGGATCTGCCGCCAGGGACGCTTCCGCCGATCGTAATGAAATTCGACGCGGCCAGTCTTCCGGTGTGTCTGGTTACGTTGAAAGGGCCGGGCCTCACTGAGACAGCCCTGAAAGATATCGCGCAGAACAACATCCGGAACCAGCTCGGAGGCGTGGCCGGAGCATCGGTACCCCAACCGTTTGGTGGCCGTTGGCGACAGATTCAGTTTTATGTTGACCCTTTGAAGCTCGAGGCCAATCAACTGAGTTTGATGGATGTGGTCCGCTCCTTGAACGAAACCAATGTCATCCTGCCCGGCGGTGACGTACAGATCGGGCACCGTGATTATGACGTTTACGCCAATAATCAGGTGGATCTGGCGACGATGAATCATACGCCGATCAAAATCGTCGGACAGTCGCCTGTTCGTTTCTCGGACATCGGAGAGGCCAAGGACTCGTACTCCCTCCAGTACAACGCGGTTCGTGTGGACGGTCAGCGCTCGGTGTATTTACCCGTTCTGAAGCAAGGTGGTGATTCGAACACTATCGCGGTTGTGAATGGCATTCGCAGCAAACTCGGACATCTCTTCGATGTTCCTAGTACGCTTTCGAGCACGGTGGTTTTCGATCAATCCGTCTTCGTCAAAACAGCAATCCAGACACTTCTGGATGAGGGTGGAATCGGGCTCTTCCTGACATGTCTGATGATCCTGGTGTTCCTCGGGAGCATGCGGGCGATGGTCGCGGTGTTCTTCTCTATTCCGCTTTCGGTTCTGGCGGCTTTCATCGCTCTTCAACTCGGTGGAAGCTCGATCAACAGCATGGTTCTTGGCGGTTTTGCTCTGGCTTTGTCACGGCTCATCGACAACTCCGTGGTGGTGCTTGAGAATATCTTCCGTCACCTGGAGCTTGGAGAGCCTCCTGCTGTTGCCGCGGAGAAGGGCGGCCAGGAAGTTGCGCTTCCGGTGCTTGCCGCCACTCTGACCACCGTCGTGGTTTTCTTTCCGGTGACGCTGCTCTACGGGGTGAGCAAGTTCCTTTTCTCTGCTTTAGCGCTTGCCGTTGTTCTTTCGCTCTTCGCTTCCTACTTCGTAGCGATGACGGTGGTGCCACTCTTTTGCGCGCGGTACGTCAGGCACGCCGGCGTACATATACAGTCAACGGCGGACCGCGAACATCACGTAGAAAATGCGCCCGGTGCGAAGCGCGGCTTGGGGGCCCGGTTCAATATATGGTTCAACACGCAGTTCGGCCGAATGCTTGCCGGCTACGAGAGTCTCGTGGGCGTCGTCATGGCTCGTCCGGTGATGACCGCGGTCGTTTTCTCCCTGCTGTTTGCCGCGACCCTTCTTCTTTTCCCGCTCCTTGGACTGGCGTTTTTCCCGCAGACTGATGCAGGGCAGTTCGTGGTCAATCTGAAGGCCCCTTCGGGCACCAGGCTGAACGATACGGAAAAGGAAGTAGCGCGAGTCGAGGCTATGATCCGTGAGATTGTAGCCCCCACCGACATGGGCATGATCGTGTCCAACATAGGCGTTGATCCCGGATTCTCCTCGGTTTACAGCTCTAACTCAGCCATGCATACGGCGGTTGTCCAGGCCAGCTTGAAACTGGGACACCACATCGGGAGCTACGAATACATCGCTCGCGTCAAGCAGCGCATGCATGATGAAATGCCGGAACTTGCGGCCTTCTTCTCGTCCGGCAGCCTCGTCGATGCAGTCGTGAATATGGGCATGCCGGCTCCCATAGATTTGCAGGTTTCCGGCCGCAATCTCCAGGATGATTACCAGACTGCATTGACGATCGCATCCCGGATCCGGCAGTTGCAAGGTGTCGCCGACGTGTACATTCCGCAGGACCTCGATTACCCGGCCTTGCGTCTCAATATCGACCGCATGCGTGCCGGCGAACTCGGTCTCACGGAGAAAGAAGTGATGTCGAACGTCATCACGGCATTGACTTCCAACCAAATGGTGGCCCCGAGCATCTGGGTGGATCCGAAGAACGGCAACAACTACTGGCTCACCGTTCAATATCCGGAACAGAAGATTCAGGAGATTAACGATCTCCGGGCGATCCCTCTACACGGGGCGAATGTGCCACGGTCCACCCGCCTCGACATGGTGAGCAGCATCACTCCATTCCAGGCGCCGACTGAAGTGGATCATTACCAGATTCGACGCCGAATCGACGTGTATGTCAGACCCGCGGGAGAGGCGCTGGGCGCGATCGCCAAGCAGATCGACCAGATTGTGGCAGGTGTGAAGCTTCCCCCAAACGTTGATGTCGCCATGCAGGGGACGGTTCAATCGATGAATGCTTCTTTTCGGAGTTTCGCTATCGGCTTGGCGCTGTCGGTTGTTCTTCTTTACCTGATCCTCGTCGCGCAGTTCCGATCGTTTATTGATCCCTTCATTATTTTGCTTGCTCTGCCGCCAGCTATCTCCGGTGTTTTGATTACACTCGTCACAACGGGGACAACACTGAATGTCATGTCGCTGATGGGAGTGCTGATGCTTGCCGGCATCGCGATGTCAAACAGCATCTTAATCGTGGAGTTTGCACACCAATTGCTCGCCGAAGGAAAAACAGTCCGAGACGCGGTTGTGACGTCCTGCCGTGTCCGGCTTCGGCCTGTGCTGATGACATCGCTCGCCACGATCATCGGCCTGTTACCTATGGCATTGAAGTTGGGTGAGGGAAGTGAATCCTACGCTCCGCTAGCACGTGCTCTGATCGGCGGGCTCACGGTCTCGGTGATCGTCACCGTCTTCATTGTGCCGGTCGGCTTCTATCTGGCATATAACAAACGGCAACACGCTTAGAACACGGCGACGTACATGTCCGAAAACCGCTAGTCGGGTGCCTCCATGACTGCGAGAATGGAGCTGTGGAACTACCCGATCGCGAATCCTGTTATCGGGCAATACAGAGCCGCGACCGGCGTTTCGATGGCCTGCTATTCGTAGGTGTGACTTCGACCGGAGTCTATTGCCGGCCGGTCTGCCCAGCACCAACCCCGAAGCTACAAAACACCCGGTTTTTCCGATCGGCAGCGGCGGCACAGGAAGCGGGTTTTCACCCGTGCCTACGCTGCCGTCCCGAAACTGCACCGGATCTGGCCTCCTGGCGCGGAACTTCGAACACAGTCTCTCGCGCACTTGCGCTCATTAGCGACGGAGCCCTGGATGGAAGTGATGCGAGCGTAGAAGCTCTTGCCGAACGCCTCGGTGTCGGCGAACGACATTTGCGGCGCTTGTTCGTTGAGCATCTGGGTGCCTCTCCAAAATCCGTTGCCCAAACCCGGCGTGTACTCTTCGCTAAACAACTGATCCACGAGACATCGATGCCGATGACGCAGGTGGCGTTGGCAGCTGGATTCGGCAGCATCCGGCGATTCAACGAGACGTTCCGCGGATTGTTCGGCCGGCCGCCCAGCGCCCTGCGACGGAAAACACTCTCAACTCATCCGACGAGCAAATCCGGTGTGAAGCTGCTGCTGCGCTTTCGTCCTCCCTACGATTGGGATTCCATTCTGCAGTTTCTCCAGGTGCGCGCAATTCCGGGTCTCGAAGTCGTCGAGAACGGCAGCTACTCGCGTACCGTTGCTATGGATGGCTGCACCGGAAGCGTGCACGTGACGCATGTTCCGCTGCGGCATAGCCTGTGTGTGACGATCCACTTTCCCCGCGTTCAATCGCTGCCTGCCATTGTTAGCCGTGTGCGCCGGGTCTTCGACGTCGGCGCTGATATCGAAACTATCGATTCGCATCTATCGCTCGATCCACGGTTGGCGCCATTTGTTGCCAAGCGGCCGGGCTTACGTGCCCCGGGCGGTTGGGACGGGTTCGAGTTAGCCGTGAGAGCGATTCTGGGTCAGCAGGTGAGTGTGGCCGCCGCGCGACGACTGGGCGAACAACTTGTGCTTAATCATGGGAAGCGGGTTTTGAGTGAGTTCGTCAGCGATCCGCGACTGACACATGTGTTTCCTGAGGCCGCAACGGTAGCGGAGTCCGAATCGATAAACGTGGGCATGCCTGCCGCGCGCAAAACCGCCCTGAAAGAGCTCGCGAAGGCTGCAGCGGCAGAGCCGAACCTGTTCCGGTCATTCGGCAGCACCGAAGAAACAATCGCCAGGCTCTCGCAGATTCACGGCGTCGGCGAATGGACGGCACAGTATATTGCGCTCCGGGCCTTGCGCGAAACGGACGCTTTTCCCGCGTCGGATGCGGCAATCCTCCGCGGCGCCGAGGTGGTTGATGGAGCGCGTCCAACTGTGCCGAACCTTTTACTCCGGTCCGAGTTGTGGCGGCCGTGGCGCGCTTATGCTGCACAGCATCTGTGGGCGGCTGGAGCGGGCAGAGCGTAAGAGCGGCGAATCGCGCACCGTTCAGTGTGCAGGCACGAACTTGTTTGTATATGTCTCCTCCAGGTGAATGCCGGCCGACCGCAAGTTGGGCTCGGAGACAGCCAGGAAATCCAGCACGTGTGCCGGGCCGTCTGCGGGCATAACGCCGTCTTGGGAAAAGGCGGGGAGTATGTCTCGCACACCTCGCAGGTACAACGCCTCATCTCCTTCTCTATAGCGTTCAGGAATGGCATCTCTCACCTGCTCCGCAGAATGGTTGTGAACCCACGTTACGGTCCGCTTCATGGCCCGTCCGATCTTTCGAGCGGCTTCTTCATTGCGGGCAACCCAATCGGATCGCCCGATCAATCCGATGAATGGAAGGTTGTCCGTGCCGAGCGTCTGACGGGCACTTTTTCCTGACAGGCAGTCGGCAACCACGGTTACGCCCGATCTGTTTGCAAGTAAGGCGCGGCCGAGTGGACCCGCAACGGCTGCCTGTACACTCCCGTGCTCAATCGCGGCTGCCATCGAGAAGTTCAATCCCACTCCTACCGGACTGACATCTGACGGCGCCAAACCATTTTTCACGAGCAGGTAGTTCAAGAAGCGGTGATTTGATGATCCTGGAGAGGAAACTCCAACTGCCGCACCTTTTAAATCTGGAATGGCTCTTATCGGCTTCTGTGTGTGCGCTCCTGCCACGATGGCAAGCGGTGGCCACCGCTCGATCAGAAAGATCGACTCCACGTGCCGGCCTTTACTCGCCATCTCGATTGTCGAGTCGTAACCCTCCGGCCACCAGCTCGCTGCTTCCACCAAGTGGCGACTCCACGGCTTTCGCCGTTCCAGCCAGGTCTTGAATGGATACTTCGAGGCCAGCTTCCCGGAAAAAGCCTAATGAAGATGCCAGGTACACCGGGATGAAATCCAGCCCACCGCGTCCGCCCGTGGCAATGCGAACTTGCGCAACTTGCTCGCGATGGGCAGACCCGCAGCCGAGGAGCAGCAATCCTGCTACGGCCGAAAAAGAAATCGCATGTTCAGCGAGTATATGACCTGGTGATATTGGAACGGCGAGCCAGGACGC
>Ga0308175_100000605_pt1 | contig 24268 bp, 28 predicted proteins | sample PhyCR1_3_FD_203893 | JGI IMG/M metagenome (GOLD analysis project Ga0308175, IMG submission 203893) | Soil microbial communities from UC Gill Tract Community Farm, Albany, California, United States - DLSLS.C.R1 | ecosystem: Environmental > Terrestrial > Soil > Agricultural land | place: USA...
CGCGCTCCTCTCGGTAGCGCGACACGACGAAGAGCGAGTAGTCGATCCCGAGCGCGAGGCCCATCCCCGTGAGCATGTTCACGATGAAGACCGAGAGCGAGAACTCGAGGGAGATGACCGCCACCAGACCGAGCGCCACGATGATCGAGAGGATCGCCATCAGCACAGGCACGAGCCCGGCGAACACGGCACCGAAAACGAGCACGAGGACGATCAACGCTGCGGGCAGACCAAAGGCGAGCTCGCCCTTCTCGAGGTCCGTCTGCGACTGCTTCCCGAAGTCGTAGCCGGTCGAGTGGAAGCCGGTGATGCCGACCTCGAACGTGCGAGAGTTCGCGTCCTCCACGACCTGCTCGACCGGGTGTGCGCCCGAGTCGCTGCGGATCTGGATGGAGACGAGCGCCGAGTGGCCGTCGCGCGAGACGGCTACCTCATGCGCTCCCCGCATCTCTCCCGTTGCCGCGAGCCCGGCCTGCAGACGCTTGGCGAACGCGCGGAACTGGGGCGAGTCGACGGTGTAGCGGCTCGAGGTCGTGACGATCACGTCCTGTTTCTCGCTCGCGACGACTCCCGGGAACGCCCGCGCGATCGCGTCCTTGGCCTTCGTCGATTCCGGACTGCCCTCGACGTTTCCCTGCGAGCTCAGCCCGTGCAGCGAGGTCGCCACGAGCCCAAGCGCCACGACGACCGCGACGCCCCAGAGCGCAAGCGTCAGGCGCGGACGTACCGCGCAACCCCGGGCCAGCCGCTCGGTCAAGCCCATGGAAAAGTTCTTACTCCACCGTGACGGTCTTCGCCAGGTTGCGCGGCTGGTCGACGTTGAGCCCGCGCAGCCGCGCGATGCGATAGGCGAGGAGCTGGAGCGGGATCACGGCCAGCGACGCCTGGAGGAAGTTCGGCGTCCGCGGCACGTAGATCACGTCGTCGGCGTGGTGCTGGATGTCCTCGTTGCCGTCGGTCGCGATCGCGATCACGTGCGCGCCGCGCGCGCGTGTCTCCTGGATGTTCGAGACGATCTTGTCGTAGACGTGGATGTTGGTGGCCACGACGACGACCGGCGTCCCCTCGTCGAGCAGTGCGATCGGCCCGTGCTTCATCTCGCCGGCCGAGTACGCGTCGGTTGGGATGTACGAGATCTCCTTCAGCTTCAGCGCGCCCTCGAGCGCGACGGGCAGGCCGATGTGGCGGCCGAGATAGAGGAAGAACGGCGCGTCGTGGAAGCGCTGGGCTATCGACTCGATCGGGTGGTCGCCGTCGAGAAACTGCTGCATCTTCTGCGGCAGCCCATGCAGCTTGTCGAGGATGAATTCGATCTCGTCCTGCGGCAGCGTCCGCCGGATCTCGGCGAGCCTGAGCGCGAGCAGGCTGAGCAGCGCAGCCTGTGCGGTGAACGTCTTCGAGGCGGCGACCCCGACCTCCATCCCGCAGCGGGTGTAGAGCGTCGCCTCGGCCTCGCGCGTGATCTGCGTCCCCATGAGGTTCGTGATCGCGAGCGTCCGCGCGCCGGCCTCGCGCGCGAGCTTCATCGCGTTGACGGTGTCGCGCGTCTCGCCCGACTGCGAGATCCCGATCACGAGCGTGTCCTTCGAGAGCACCGGGTTGCGGTAGATCCACTCGCTCGCGATGTCGGGCTCGACCGGGACGCGGGCCCACTCCTCGAGGATGTAGCGGCCGACGACGCCGGCGTGGTACGCGGTGCCGCAGGCGACGATCACGATCCGGCGTAGGTTGCGGACCTCGAGCTCGGTCATGCCGAGTGCTTCGAGCATGAGCGTGTGGCCGCGGACGCGGTCGCCGATCGTCTCGGCTACTGCCTCCGGCTGCTCGAAGATCTCCTTGAGCATGAATGTCTCGTAGCCGGCCTTCTCGGCGCTCTCCTCGTCCCAGTCCACCTCCTGGCGCTCGGGCGCCTCGACCTCGGTCCCGTCGGCGAAGAAACGGACGCCCTCCGGCGTCACCTCGACGACCTCGCCGTCGCGCGGATGGATGACGACACGGGTCTCGCTGAGGAAGGCGGCGATCGAGGAGGCGAGGAAGTTCTCGCCGTCACCGAGCCCGACGACGAGCGGAGTCTGGTGCCGCACCCCGACGAGCAGGTCGGGCTGGTCGTGGTGGATGGCGACGATCGAGAAGTGCCCCTCGAGTTGCGGGTAGACGCGGCCGAGCGCCTGCGCGAGATCGCCGTCGTACGCCTCCTCGAGCAGGTGGACGACGACCTCGGCGTCGGTCTCGGACGTGAGCGTGTGACCGCGCTCGGCCAGCTGCCCCCGCAGCTCGAGGTAGTTCTCGATGATCCCGTTGAGGACGATCGCGAGGCGGCCGGGCTCGCAGCCGGTGAGCGGGTGCGCGTTCTGCTCGGTCACGGCGCCGTGCGTCGCCCAGCGCGTGTGGCCGAGCCCGTGATGCGAGTGCGAACCGTTCGGGCCGGCCGCCTCGACGAGGTTGCCGAGGTTGCCGACCGCGCGCACGTAGTCGAGCGCGTCGTCCTCGCGTAGCGCGATCCCGGCCGAGTCGTAGCCGCGGTACTCGAGGCGGCGCAATCCTTCGAGCAGAAGCGGCTTGGCGTCGCGCGACCCGACGTATCCGATGATTCCGCACACGTCCGCTCCTTTCCCCGCTGGGCACGGAAAACGCTCCCTGGAACGCGAAAAGCCCGGCCTCATGACCCGGTCGCAGCGTTGCGGGCGGGGTCAGCCGAGCTTCCGTGTCACCAGGTCGGCGATCCTAGCACAGAGGCTTTCCGCGGCCTCCGGCGTCTCGGCCTCCGCAAGCACGCGGACGAGGGGCTCGGTGCCGGACGGCCTGACGAGTACACGGCCGTTGCCGTCGAGCTCCGCGTTGACCTCCTCGACCGCCGCCAGCAGGTCGTCGGGCAGCGCGCCGCGCCCCGCGCGCGGGAGGTTCCGTACCACCTGCGGGAAGCGCGGCATCACGGCGACAGCCTCGGACAGCTTCCGCCCACCCAGCGCGTGGCAGAGGAGTAAGCCGGCCACGAGGCCGTCCCCCGTCACGTGGCCGTCGAGCCAGATCAGGTGGCCCGACTGCTCGCCTCCCAACAGCAGCCCCTCGCGCCGCAACGCCTCGAGGACGTAACGGTCGCCGACGTCGGTGACGACGACGCGCGTGCCCCGCTCCTCCATCAGGCGATGGAAGCCGAGGTTCGTCATCGTCGTGACGGCCACACCGTCGATACCGAGGTCGACCGCGAGCACCGCGAGGATCTGGTCGCCGTCGACCGAATCTCCGCGCTCGTCGACCGCGAGCATCCGGTCTCCGTCGCCGTCGAAGGCGATCCCGAGATCGAGGCTGCCGGCGCGAACGGTGTCCGACAGCAGGGAGAGGTCGGTCGCGCCGCAACCGACGTTGATGTTCGTCCCGTCCGGCTGGTTGCCGATCGCGACGACCTCGGCGCCGAGCTGCTCGAACGCCTGCGGCGCGAGGCCTGCGTAGGCGCCGTTCGCGCAGTCGACCGCGATGCGGAGACCGGAGAGGTCGGTACCGAAGCGCTCGAGCACGTGCTCGAGGTAGCTGTCCGCGGCCACGTCGACCCGGTCGATCTCGCCGCCGCCGGGGGCCGGCCCGTCGAGGAGCGCCTCGATCTCCTCCTCGGCAGCGTCCGTCAGCTTGCGGCCGTCGCGGTCGAAGAGCTTGACGCCGTTGTACTCCGGTGGATTGTGCGAGGCGGAGATGACCGCGCCGAGATCCAAGCCGAGCAGCGCGACCGCGGGCGTCGGCAGCACGCCGGCCAGCACGGCGCTTCCGCCGGCCGAAGCAATCCCGTCGGCGAAGGCCTGCTCGAGCTCCGGCCCGCTGGCGCGCGTGTCGCGGCCGACGAAGACGCGTCCGCGGCCGCACCAGGCCGCCGCCGCCTTGCCCAGGCGCTCCACGAGGTCGACCGTCAGGGTCTCGCCGACGACGCCGCGGACGCCGTCCGTTCCGAAGTACTCCCGCGCCACGGCGCGGGACGATAGCGGCTCAGATGATCAGGACCAGCTTCCCCCTGACGTGCCCTTCGCCGAATGTGCGCAGCGCGTCCTGCGCCTCGTCGAGTTCGTACGTCCGGTCGATCGCCGGCTTCAGGCGGCCGTTCTCGAGCAGGTCGGCGAGCGTCTGGAGGTCCGGCTTGTTGAAGCTGGCGACGAAGAACTTGACCGTCTGCTTGCTAAAGCGCGACGCGAGCCAGACGGCTGCGATGTGCCGCAGCTGGCTTCGGCTGCCGTGGGCCCCGACGATCACGAGCCGGCCGTCCGGCTCGAGCGCTCCCCGGAGGGCATGCCACGAGTGGCCGCCCGCAACGTCGGCGATCACGTCGTGCCGCTCGGGCTCGCGCGTGAAGTCCTGGCGGGTGTAGTCGAGCACGCGATCGGCGCCGAGCGCGCGCGTCTGCTCGACGTTGCGCGTTCCGCACACCGCGGTCACGTGTGCGCCGAGCGCCTTCGCGATCTGGACGGCCAGCGTCCCGACGCCGCCCGAGGCTCCGTTGATCAGCACCCGCTCGCCCGGCTGGAGCCCGCCGTGATCCCGGAGCCCCTGGAGCGCGGTCAAGCCGGCGATCCCCATCGTCGCGGCCTCTTCGAACGTGACGTTCGGCGGCTTCCGGGCGACGTTGGTCGCGCTCACGTACTCGGCGAAGGCGCCGCTCCGGCCGCCGAACACCTCGTCGCCGGGCGCGAGGTCCGTCACGTCCTTCCCCACGGCCTCCACGACTCCCGCGAAATCGGTGCCGAGGAGTGGGCTCTTCGGGCGCCGCACGCCGTCGCGGGTGATCGGACGCAGGAAGCGCGGCCAGCCACGCAGCTGGTGCAAGTCGGCCTTGTTGAGCGAGCTCGCCCGCACGCGGACGAGGACGCGGTCATCCGTCAGGACAGGCTGATCGACCTCTTCCACCCGTACCACGCCGGGGCCGCCGTAGCGGTGCCGAACCAGTGCCTTCATCATCTTTGTCTCCTCCATACGCCGTAAGTTTACGGTGTAAGATGACATACAGCGTAAGCTATGTCAATGGCCACGACCAGACGGACGCCTCTGAGTCGCGAGCGCATCCTCGACACCGCGCTCGCCATCGCCGACGAGGAAAGGATCGAGGCCCTGTCGATGCGAAAGCTCGGGCAGGCGCTCGGCTACGAGGCGATGTCGCTCTACAACCATGTTGCGAACAAGGACGACCTGCTCGACGGCATTCTGGACCTCGTGCTCGCGGAGATGGAGCCGCCGGATCCCGACGGAGGCCTTCCGGCGATCCGCGCCTCGGCGCTCTCGGCCCACGCGGCGCTGCAGCGGCACCCGTGGGCGGCGAACATGCTGATGTCACCGGCCCGGATCCGCCCCACCCGGATCGCGTACATGGAAGCCCTGCTCGCCTGTCTGCGGCGCGGCGGGCTGTCTGCGAACACGACGTATCACGCCTATCACGTCATCGACGCGCACATCATCGGCTTCTCGCTCTGGGCGTCGACGCACGGGAAGATGCCGGAGCACATCGAGGACGCGCGCGCCTGGTTCGAGGAGATGATCCCGGTCGCGACTCTCCCCTACCTGCACGAGCACGGGCTCCAGCACCTCGACGACGGCCTCCACCACGACGTGAGCGCGTTCGAATTCGCACTCGATCTCTTGCTCGGCGGCCTCGAGCGCTTAGAGAGCTAGCGCTTCGAGAGCTAACGCTTTGAGAATTGGGGCGCCTTGCGCGCCTTGTGCAGGCCGGCCTTCTTGCGCTCGACTTGGCGTGCGTCCCGGGTGAGGAAGCCCTCGCGCTTGAGCGGGATGCGGAGCTCCGGGTTCGCCTCCACGAGTGCCCGGGCGATCCCGTGCCGCACCGCCCCCGCCTGTCCGGTCAGGCCGCCGCCGTGGACACGGACGCGCAGGTTGTACTGCCCCTCGACCCCGGCCACCTTGAGCGGTGAGACGGCAATCGTCTGCCAGACCGAGCGCGGGAAGTACTCCTCGAGCGTGCGGCCGTTAACCCAGGTCGAGCCGTCGCCGGGCCGCAGGATGACGCGCGCGACCGAGGTCTTGCGCTTGCCGGTGCCGCGGTACTGGGCGATCTCGCTCACTGCTCGGTCTCCAGAGGACGGGGGTTCTGGGCCTCGTGCGGATGCTCGGGGCCAGCGTAGATCTTGAGTTTCGTGATCTGCTGCCGCGCGAGCCGGTTCTTGGGGAGCATCCCCTTCACCGCTACGCGGAGCACCTCGGTCGGCCGGCGGTCGAGCTGCTCGCGGAGCGTCCGGCTGCGCAGGCCGCCCGGATAGCCGGAGTGGCGGTAGTACCGCTTCTGGTCGAGCTTGTTGCCGGTGACGTGGATCTTCTCGGCGTTCACGACGATCACGAAGTCGCCGGTGTCGACATGCGGCGTGTACTGCGGCTTCCGCTTGCCGCGAAGTGTGTCGGCGATCTGGGTCGCTAGCCGGCCGAGCGTCTTGCCCTCGGCGTCGACGAGATACCACTCGCGCGTGATTTCTCCCGGCTTGGCGCTGTAGGTCTTCATAGAAAGCGGCGGACAGGTGCCCGCCGGCGGCCGATTGTAGCGAATGACCGGCGCAATCCAGCCTCGAACTCCGCCGCGCCGCCGTGCGACGGGTGCCGCACGTACGGCGCGTCGAGCGCGGCCGCTGCGAGGCGACCGACGGCGATCGCAACGCGTCCGCGGGTCAGCTCCTCGAGGAACGGCGCCGCCGCTTCGACCTCGGCTCGCGTCGGCCGCCGGTTCGAGATCTCGCTGCCGGGATGCGTCGGGACCACGTTCCAGAGCAGCACCTCGTCGTCGACGCCGAGCTCCGCGAGCACGCGATGGACGATCGTCGCCGTCGCCTCGGCCGGGCCGGAGCCCGTGAGCTGGCGCTCCGACGTGAAGGGGATCCCGCTCACGCGCGCGCCGCGGTAGCCGGCCGCCTCGCCGACCAGGACGACCCCGGCCTCGCGACGCGCCTCGAGATACGAATCGAGCCGCTCGCGCAGGTGCGGCGATCCGGCGTACTGGTTGTACGTCTCGCCGATTCGGGCGCGGGCGAGCCGGTCTACGAGGTCCAAGCGTTCCAGTGCACCAGCTCGTCGACCGTGCGCCGACGTTGCGTGGTGCGGCTCGTCTTGGAGCTCCAGCCGGGATCCGGAAGCGGGTAGCCGATGCTGATGCCGGCGACGAGCGTGAAGTCGTCCGGGATTCGCAGGAGGTCGCGCAGCTTCTTTTCGTCGTCGTCAAAGGTCCCGTAGACGGCCGCCGCGAGACCCTCCTCGATCGCGGCGAGCAGGACGAGCATCATCGCGGCGCCGGCGTCGACGTGCCAGAACGGCACGGGCCACACGATCTCCTCGCCATCCTGGAGCTTGTCGTCCCGCTGGTAGCGGTCGTGGTAGTCGCCCTCGCGCGTCATGACGAAGATCTGAGCGGCAACGGTCTCGAACCACGGCTCGACGCCCTCGAGCGGTTCGTCGTCGCCGAGCGCGGCGATCCGCGCGAGGAGCTCGGGGTCGTCGACGACGAGCAGCCGTTGTCCCTGCGAGAAGCCAGCGCTCGGTGCGCGCCGAACGGTCTCGACGATCCGCTCCAGCGCGTCGCGCGGGGCCGGCTCGCCGGTGTAATGGCGAACCATGCGGCGCTGCTTGAGGAGGTCGTAGAGGGAGCCCATCCCGGGCTCCTACGCTACTCCCACTCGATCGTCGCGGGCGGCTTCGACGTGACGTCGAGCACCACGCGATTGACCCCCGGGATCTCGTTCACGATCCGGGCCGAGATCGTCTCCACGAGGTCGTACGGGAGCCGTGCCCAGTCGGCGGTCATCGCGTCGTCGCTCGTCACCGCGCGGATCACGATCGGGTAGCCGTACGTGCGCTCGTCTCCCTGCACGCCGACCGACCGCACAGCCGGCAGCACCGCGAACGATTGCCAGAGCTCGCCGTACAACCCGGCGCGCCGCACCTCCTCCTGCAGCACCGAATCGGCCTGGCGCAGGATCTCGAGCCGCTCCTGGGTGACCCCACCGATGATCCGGATCGCGAGACCGGGGCCGGGGAACGGCTGACGCCAGACCATGCGCTCGGGCATCCCCAGCTCCTCGCCGACGCGCCGCACCTCGTCCTTGAACAGGAGCCGCAGTGGCTCGACGAGGCGCATCTTCATGTCGTCGGGCAGGCCGCCGACGTTGTGGTGCGACTTGATCGTCGCGGCTACGCCCTCGGTCCCGCCCGACTCGATCACGTCGGAATAGAGCGTCCCCTGCACGAGCCAGCGGACATCGCCGAGCCTCCGCGCCTCCTCCTCGAAGACGCGGATGAACTCGCGCCCGATGATCTTGCGCTTCTGCTCCGGCTCCTCGACCCCGTCGAGCAGGTCGAGGAAGCGCTCCTGCGCCTGCACGTGGACGAGCGGGACGTGGAAGTGGTCGCCGAACGTCTCCACCACCTGCTCGGCTTCGTCCTGGCGCAGCAGCCCGTGGTCGACGAAGACGCACGTGAGCTGCTCGCCGACGGCCTTGTGCACCAGCAGGGCTGCGACGGCCGAGTCGACGCCGCCCGACAGCGCGCAGAGCACGCGCTCGTGTCCGACCTGCGCGCGGATCCGCGCGACCTGCTCCTCGATCACCGCGGCCGGCGTCCAGCTCGGCGGCGCCTCGGCTGCGCGGTAGAGGAAGTTCTTCAGGACGTCCATGCCGTGCGGGGTGTGGACGACCTCCGGATGGAACTGGACGCCGTAGAGGCCGCGCTCGGGAGCCTCGAAGGCGGCTACCGGCGTGGCGGGCGAGCTCGCAACGATGCGCGCGCCGTCGGGCGCCGCGACGACCGTGTCGCGATGCGACATCCAGACCGTCTGCTCCGGCGGTGTGTCGGCGAGCAGCCGCGACTCGGTCACCTCCATCGACGTCCGCCCGAACTCGGAGACGCCGGTGCGGTCGACGCGGCCGCCGAGCTCGAGCGCCATGAGCTGCGCGCCGTAACAGATGCCGAGCGTCGGCACGCCGAGCTCGAACAGCGCCGGATCGACGCGCGGGGCGTCGTCGGAGTAGACGGAGGCAGGGCCACCGCTGAGCACGAGTGCGTACGGGTTCCGGGCCCGCACCGCCTCGGGCGTGATCGTGTGGCCGACGAGCTCGGAGTAGACGCGGCACTCGCGCACGCGCCGCGCGATCAGCTGCGAGTACTGCCCACCGAGGTCGAGGACGAGGACGGGCCGGTCCTCCCGGCCCGGAAGCTGAACGACCCGTGCCTCTTCAGCGCCGATAGTTCGGCGCCTCCTTCGTGATCGTGACGTCGTGCGGGTGCGACTCGCGCAGCCCCGCAGCCGTGATCCGGACGAAGCTCGCCCGCTTCATCTCCTCGACGGTCGCCGCGCCGCAATAGCCCATCGCCTGGCGCAGGCCGCCCACGAGCTGGTGGACGACGTCCTGCAACGGGCCCTTATAGCCCGTGCGGCCCTCGATCCCCTCGGGGATGAGCTTCTCGACGTCCTCGACGTCCCCCTGGAAGTAACGGTCCTTCGAGAACCCGCGTGCCTTCATGGCGCCGAGCGATCCCATGCCGCGGTACTGCTTGAAGCGCTCGCCCTGGACGAGGATCACGTCGCCCGGCGACTCGTCGACGCCCGCGAGCAGCGAGCCGACCATGACCGCGTCGGCGCCGGCGCCGATCGCCTTGGCGATGTCGCCGGAGGACGTCAGGCCGCCGTCGGCGATCACCGGTGCGCCCTGCTGCGCCGCGACGCCCGTGACGTCGTGCACCGCGCTCACCTGCGGGACGCCGACGCCCGCAACGACGCGGGTGGTGCAGATCGAGCCCGGCCCCACGCCGACCTTCAGCGCATCCGCGCCCGCGTCGAGCAGCGCCCGGGCCGCGTCGGCCGTCGCGATGTTGCCGGCGACGATCTCGACCGGGACCGCGTCCTTGATCCGTCGCACCATCTCGATCACGCCTGCGGAATGGCCGTGCGCGGTGTCGACGACGATCAGGTCGGAGCCTGCTTCGACGAGCGCCTCGGCCCGCTCGAGCGCATCCGGGCCGACTCCGACCGCAGCGCCGACGCGCAGCCGGCCCTGCTCGTCCTTCGTCGCCTCGGGGAACTCGATCTTCTTCTGGATGTCCTTGACCGTGATCAGACCGCGCAGGCGCCCGTCGGCGTCGACCACCGGGAGCTTCTCGATCTTGTTGCGGTGGAGGATCTCCTCCGCCTCCGCGAGCGTCGTGCCCACCGGAGCGGTGACGAGGTTGCGAGAGGTCATGAGCGCCGAGACCGGCTGGTCGACGTCGTTCTCGAAGCGCAGGTCCCGGTTCGTGAGGATCCCTACGAGAACGCCGTCGCCGTCGGTGATCGGGACGCCCGACACCTTGTAGCGCGCCATCAGCTCGAGCGCCGCACGCACGGGCGCATCGGGCGTGAGCGTGACGGGCTCGACGATCATCCCCGATTCGGAGCGCTTCACCTTGTCGATCTCGGCGACCTGCGCCTCGATCGAGAGGTTGCGATGGACGATGCCGATTCCTCCCTCGCGCGCGAGCGCGATCGCGAGGCGAGCCTCGGTCACGGTGTCCATGGCCGCCGAGACGATCGGGATCGCGAGGTCGATCGAGGGCGTGACGCGGGCACGCGTGGAGACGTCGTTCGGCAGGACATGCGACTCGGCCGGGACGAGGAGCACATCGTCGAAGGTGAGCCCTTCGCGGGCGAACTTCCGGTCGAGCTCCAGCAGCCGCTGGACGTCGTGGGCGCTCAGCTCGGCTGCTGCGTGCTCCGTCAAGAAGAGCAGGGTAACAAGGCGCGTTGACAACGTCCTAACAGGGCGCAGTTACCGTCCCCCCGTGCGGTTTCTCCTCGCTACCGCCGGTCTTCTCCTGCTCGCCGGCTTGGCGGTCGCGGGACGTCCGACGGCTCACACCCTGCGCAAGAGCGCGGGCGGCCCGATCGAGGCGATCGCAGAGAACAACGGCGTCGCCGCGTGGTTCACGTTCAACACGAAGACGAGGACGTGCAACGCGGTGCACGTCCTCTCGCCAGGCAAGCGCGACCGCACCCTGCCGCGGCCCGCGCCCGGAAGCAAGACGTGCAACCACAGTCTCAAGGACGGTCAGTCGCAGCTCGCCGTCGCCTCGCGCATGTCGACTGCTCTCTGGACGCTGCACGAGAGCGGCCCCCAGCCGGTCGACGACGTCCTCGCCGCCTCCTACGGCGGGCCCGAGCGGACGGTGGGCAGCCTGCACCACGCGAGCGACGGCACCGGCGATTGGCTCGGCGGGGTCGCCGGAGCAGGCCGCACGCTCGCCTACTCGTGGGTCGACGTCGAGTACGTCGATCCGGCCGGCTGTATCGGGGGCACCGGCTCGTGCAAGGAGAAGATCGCCGACGGCGGGATCCGGCTCGTCACGAAGAACAGCGTCACGCCGTTGCCCGGAGCAGAGGCTGCGCTCCAGCTCGCTACATCGAGCGGGCGCATCGCGTACATCCCCGCGACGATCGTCCACGGCAACCGGCCGTCTGCGACCACCAACGCCTCGCTCCCCATCGTCGACGCCACGACCGGAGAGCTGCTCGGCCAACCGAAGGTGCACGGAATCCCGATCGCGATCGCGCTCAGCTCCAACGTGCTCGCCGTCCTCACGACCTTGGAAGGCCCCCACGACCGGATCTCCTGGTTCTCGGCGACCGACGGGACGAAGCTCGGCAGCGTCCTGGTCTCCGTGGGCGCGACGCCACAGCTCGCGGCGAGCGACCAGCTCATCGTCTACCACGTCGGTCGCCTGTTGCACGACGTCTCCACCCGCACCAGGCGACTCGGGAAGCTCGTGCAGACGGGGCTCAACAGCGTGGGCCTGTCACTCGCGCACGGCCGGCTCGTCTGGGCGGAGAACCACAACGGCACCGGCCGCCTCCGTGCGCTAGCCGTGGGCTAGCTCGGAAGCGCTGCGCGTTTCCGAGCTGGGAGAAGGAACTCCGCCGCCGGGAGAGCGCGGTCCGGCCTGCCTGCGGCTAAGTCGCCGCTTCGCGGCTGTCTTAGCCTTCGGCCTTTGGTGCTTTCTTGACTCGAGCGTTTCGAACCTCGTCCGGTCCAGGCGGCGGCGTAACGGCACGTTACGTCGCCGCGGACCAGCGTGCGCGCACGCGAAGCCTGCGCGCTCGCGACGGAACAAAGCGCCGGAACCCCACAAACCCAATGTGCCCTCAGCACGGAGGCAAGGGGAGACCGCGCTCTCCCGTTGCCGGGGTTCCTTTGTCCCCGGGCGAAGAGCGCAGCTCTTCGCCCGGATCAAGCCTCGACCGGAGCGAGCTCGACGATCTCCACCCCGGCGGCGAGGCGCGCAGCTTCTCGCGGCTCGAAGCGTCCGGCGCCGAGCTCGACGACCGATGCCGCCGCGCAGCCGACGGCCGTCCGCAGCGCGTCTTCGACCGAGCGGCCGTTGTAGCGCTCGGACAGGTAGCCGCCCAGGAGGACGTCCCCGGCGCCAACCGGCGCGATCGGCTCGACGCGCGGGATCGATGCGCGGAACCGTTGCACCCGCCGCTCCTCGCGCACGAGCGCGAAACACGCGGTCTCCTGGGTGATGAGGACGTTGCGCGCGCCGATGTCGGCGATCGTGTCGAGGGCCATCACGAAGTCCTCCTCGTCGTTGAACTCCTGGCCGACGAGGCTCTCCGCCTCCTGCTGGTTCGGCGTGACGAGGTACGGCTCGGCCTCGACGCCCACGCGCAGGGGCTCTCCCTCGCAGTCGAGCACGCACTTGATGCCGCGCCGGGTCAGGTCGTGGATCGCGTCGGCGTACCAGTCGTTCTCGACGTCGCGCGGCAGCGAGCCGCAGAAGACGACGAAGCTTGCAACGCGTGAGAGGTAGTGGAGCTTGTCGGAGAGCATCTGCAGCTCCTCCGGCCGGACGGCCGGGCCCCACTCGTAGACCTCGGTGAGCGCGCCCGCGGTCGGGTCGACGACGGCGATCGAGGTGCGCGACTCGTCGGAGATGCGGACGAAGTCGCTGAGGATTCCCTCGAGGCCGAGATCCTCGACGATCCGGTCGCCCGTGCGGCCGCCGGCGAGACCGGTCGCGACGACCGGAGTCTCCAGCCGCTTCAGCGCCCGCGCGACGTTGATGCCCTTGCCGCCCGCTGCGGTGAGCCGGCTGCTCGCGCGGTGCCGGTGACCGAACTGGAAGTTGGGAACGGTCAGCGTCCGGTCGACCGCGGCATTGAGGGTTACGGTGACGATCAAAGCCGGTGCACCACGCCGCTGCGGAGGTTACTGGACGCGGATCCTCTGACCGACGCGGAGCGCTGTCGGGTCGATGCCGGGGTTGAGCTTTACGAGCGCGGCGACGGTCGTTCCCGTCTTCGCCGCGATCGCCGCCAACGTGTCGCCCTGCACGATGGTGTACAGCCGCTTCGGGCGGTGGCCGTGCGTCTTCTTCTTCGTGGTCGAGGTGACGGTCGTGCGCGTATTCGCGTGGTGGTGCCCGCCGTGGTCGAGGCCCGCGCGGACGACGAGCGCGCCGATCGTGATCGCCGCGAGGAACGCGACGGGGGCGGCCCAGCGCGTGAGGCCACTCCGGTCCACGGCTCACCCCACGGCGGCGACGGCACGCAGCTCGCCGGCGAGCCGCCCGGCCTCGGCCGCCGCGGCCGCCTGCCAGCCCGCGCCTCGGTCGGCATAGAGCACGGATCGCGAAGCCGACACGAGCGCGCTCGCCGGGCCGGCCGTGAACGCGGCAGCGAGATACTCCGGGCTGCCGCCCTGTGCTCCGACGCCCGGGAGCAGCAGCACTCCACGCGGGAGCAGGCTGCGCACGGTCTCGAGGATCTCCGGATGCGTGGCGCCGACGACAGCCCCGAGCGAGGAGACCCCGCACGCGCCGACGCGGTCCTCTCCCCAGCGATCGACGAGGCCCGCGACGTGCTGCCACAGCGGCCGGCCGTCCTGGAGAACCCGGTCCTGGATGTCCGCGCTTCCGGGGTTGGAGGTCTTCAGCAGGGCGAGCACGCCGAGCCCGTCGTGCGCGAGGAAGGGCTCGAGCGAGTCGTAGCCCAAGTACGGGTTCACGGTGACCGCGTCGGCGAGCGGCGCAAACGCGGCGGCGTAGGCGCGAGCGGTCGAGGGAACGTCGCCGCGCTTCGCGTCGGCGATGACGAGCAGGCCCGCCTCCCGCGCGTAGCCGCACACCTCGACGAGCGCGGCCCAGCCCTCGGCGCCCTGCGCCTCGAAGAACGCCGCCTGCGGCTTGACGGCAACCGCGATCCCTGCGACGGCGTCGACGATGCCGCGACAGAACTCCACTAGGCCGAGCCCCTGCGGCATGAGCGCCGGATCCGGATCGAGGCCGACGCAGAGCGGCGCGCCCTTGCGCTCCACCGCGGCTGCGAGCCGATCCGCGAAGTGACCCGACCAGCTCATCCCACTGAGGATACGGGGACCTCCGGAAAGGGCTTCCCGAAAAGGAGAGGCCGCCCGAAGGCGGCCTCTCGATCCTCGGAGGAGACTTTTGCTGCTGTTAGAAGGACGACGTCTGCTTGACAGCCGACTTGAGACCGCTGCCGGCCGAGAACTTCGGAACGCGCGCAGCCGGGATGTGCACCTTCTCGCTCGGGTTGCGCGGATTCACTCCCATGCGCTCCTTGCGGTGCGCGGTCGAGAACTTGCCGAATCCTGTGAATGCCACCTCGCCGCCGCCCTTCAGCGTGTCGACGACAGCCTCGAGAAACGCGTCGACGGCCTTGCCCGCGTCGCGGTTCGAAAGCTGCGCGCGCCGGGCCACCTCGGATACGAACTCCTGCTTCGTCACTCTCTCCTCCAGTCGTAGAGATCGCTTACTGGGCCTGAACGACCCTACCAACTCCGTGTTTGCGGCTCAACCATGCGGTTGTGCGGGGGTTTTCTGGCCCTGGAGCAGGTCTCCTGCCCGAAAAAGGGGCCGCAGACGGACGGCGTGGCGCGCGAGAGAGTCGGCTCCGCCCTCCTCCCGGTCGATCACACAGACGGCCGTACGGACGACGAGACCGGCCTCGCGGAGCGCCGAGATCGCCTCGACGAGCGCGCCTCCCGAGGTCACGATGTCCTCGACGAGGCACACGAGCTCGCCTTCCTCGAAGGCGCCCTCGAGCTGGTTCGCGGTGCCGTAGCCCTTCGCCTCGTCGCGGACGATCACGAACGGCAGCCCGCCGGCGAGCGACGCCGCCGCGGCGAGCGGCACGGCGCCGAGCACCGGCGCGGCGAGGCGGGCGGCCTCCGGTTCGTGCTCGCGGACGGCGCCGGCGATCCGGTCACCGAGCGCGGCGAGGATGTCGGGGCGGGTCTCGAAGCGGAACTTGTCGAGGTAGTAGCGAGACCGCTTGCCGGAGCGCAGGAGGAAGTCGCCTTCGAGGTAGGCGGCCGAGACGATCGCCTCACGCAGCTCCGCGTCGTTCATGACTTTCGCGTCGCTACGAGGACTTGCCGCGCCAGCGGCAGCAGCCTGGCGGCCTCGGGCGAGCCGGATCCGAACGTGACGAAGGAGCCGTCGTCGAAGTAGACGTCGAGCCGCTCGCGCCTCCCTCCGAACCAGCGCCGGTAGGCGGCCGTGCCGGCGAGCGCTCCGCTCGCGAAGCCGGCCAGGGCGACCGCCTTACGTTTCATCGGCCACCGCTGCGAGGCAGCGCTTCAGGTCATAGAAGACGAGACCCGGCGTGGCCCGCTCGTTCGCGACCGCGACGATGGCCCGCTCGCCGGCCCCGGTGACCGCGAACAGTTCTCCGCCGGCGAGCTCGGCGCGGAGCTGGGTGACGCGGCCGTGGTCGCTCCGGAACGCGGCGGCGCCGTCGAGCAGCTCCCGCACCGTACGCGCGAGGAGCTCCGCGCGTGCCTCGGGGACGCCCACCGAGCCCTCCAGCTCGCCGTCCTGGGCGACGACTGCCGCCGCCTCGATCTGCGGCGAGATCTCGACGAGATCGGCGAGTGCGGCGGCTGCATGCATCGGCGCGAGGCTACCAACGGCACCTCGTGGCGCGACACGGGTTTCCATCCCGACTGCTCTATCCGTGAGGATTGGGCTGTGACGATTCGCCGCCGCCAGCTCGTGCACAAGTTCTTCGAAGATCGCGGCACCCATCTCGCGGCGATGGTCGCCTACTTCGCGCTCCTGTCGTTCGTGCCGCTCGTCTTCCTCACGCTCTCGCTCTTTGGCCTCACACACCGCGCCCGGGCGTCGGACTTCTTCGTCCGGGAGCTGACCCACGACCTCCCGGGAACCTCGCACGACAGCATCATCAGGCTCGTCCGCCGGGTGCAGGACAACGCTGCGGCGCTTGGGATCATCGGCGGCGTCTTCCTGCTCTGGTCGTCGCTGTCGCTCTTCAGCGCCCTCGAGTCGGCGCTCAACATCGTCTACGGGCTGCCGAACCGGCGCTTCCTGCACGGGAAGGGGATCGCGGCGGCTCTGATGGCGAGCGTCCTGACCACACTCTTCGTCAGCCTCGTGGTCGGGGCGCTCGGTGTGAGCGTGCTCAAGCACCACCTCGGCACGTTCGCGGACAGCCCCGGCCTCGCCTACGCCGTCTCGATCAGCGCCTCGCTCGTCGGCGTGTTCGTATTCCTGCTCGCCGTCTACCGCTGGCTGCCGAACACGCCCGTCGACGTCCGGGAGGCGCTGCCCGGCGCGATCCTGGGTGCGATCGTCCTCGAGGCCTCCTTCCAGGTGGTGCCGTATTTCGTCCGCCTCGCCGATGTGAACGTGACGCTGCGGACGCTCGGCGGCCCGGCGATCCTCCTCCTTTGGATGTACGTGATGGCGAACGTGATCGTCTTCGGGGGCGAGCTCAACTGGTGGTGGCGGGAGCGTCACCGGGAGGCGGCGGTGCCGCTCACGGGACGCGAGGAGGTGCCGCCGATCTAACCGGCCGCGAGCGCCTCGAGCAGCGCGCCGGCCGCCCGGGAGCGGTGGGAGTTCAGCGCCTTCCACTCGTTGCCGAGCTCCGCGACCGTACGGTCCTCGCCGTCCGGGACGAAGACCGGGTCGTAGCCGAAGCCCTCGCTGCCTGCCGCCTGTTCGGCGATCCGCCCCTCGAGCGTGCCCGTGCCGCGCAACTCGCGCCCGTCCGGCGAGAGCAGCACGAGCTCGGAGACATACCGCGCGTCGCGATCCTCGACGCCCTCGAGCTCGCCGAGGAGCTTCGCCACGGCGGGCGGGCCTTCCGGCGCGTAACGCGCCGAGAGCACGCCGGGCCGGCCGCCCAGAGCGTCCACCTCGAGGCCCGAGTCCTCCGCGAGCACCCAGCCGACCTCGTGCTCGCGGCCGAACCGCGCCTTCAGGACGGCGTTCTCGTAGTACGTCGCGCCGGTCTCGGGCGGGTAGTCGTCGCGGTCGAGCGGCTCGAGCGTCCAGCCCGGCAGGAGCCGCTCGAGCTCGTGTGCCTTGTGCCGATTGCGCGAGCAGAGGATCGCGTGCAACTCAGGGGAGCTCGGTCGCGACGGCCTCGGCCTGCAGCGCTGCGATCTCGCCGATGCCGCCCGCGGCCAGCTCGAGCAGCTCGTCGAGCGTCTCGCGCGCGAACGGGTCCCGCTCGGCCGTCGCCTGCACCTCGACGAGGCGCCCGTCGCCGGTCATCACAACGTTCATGTCGGTGTCGGCGCTCGAGTCCTCGGCGTAGTCGAGGTCGAGCAGCGGCGTGCCCTCGACGACGCCGACCGAGACGGCGGCGACCGAGTCGCGGAACGTGCGCGAGAGGCCGAAGCGGTCGAGCGCGCGCATCGCGGCGACGTACGCCCCGCAGATCGCCGCGCACCGCGTTCCGCCGTCGGCCTGGAGGACGTCACAGTCGAGCCAGAGCGTCCGCTCGCCAAGCGCCTCGAAGTCGGCGACGGCGCGGATCGCCCGCCCGATCAGCCGCTGGATCTCGACCGTCCGTCCCTGCTGCTTGCCGCGCGACGCCTCCCGCTGGACGCGCTCGCCGGTCGAGGCCGGCAGGAGCGAGTACTCGGCGGTGATCCAGCCCTTGCCCTGACCGCGCAACCAGCGCGGGATGTCCTCGTCGACCATCGCGGTGCAGAGCACCTTCGTCCGGCCCTGCGTGATCACCACCGAGCCGTGCGGGTTCTCGAGGAAGTCCGGCTCGAACGAGATCGCGCGAAGCTGATCGGGCTTCCGCCCTCCTTCACGTGCGCTCATGCGGCCGCTCCTTCCAGCGTTGCGACAGTGACGTGCTCCACCTCGCGAACCGGGAGCTGGAGGAAGCGGCGGCCGAGCTCGCGGAAGGCCTCGGGATCGCCGGTCGTGAGGAAGCGGTAGGCGCCCTCGCGGTCGCGCTCGTTCTCGACGCCCTTGCGCTCGAGGGTCTCCGCGACCTCGCGAGCCGTCTCCTCGGCCGAGAAGACGAGCTTCACGTCGCGGCCGAAGACGCGCTCGAAGATCTTGCGGATCAGCGGATAGTGAGTGCAGCCGAGGATCACAGTGTCGACCGCCTCCGCCTGCAGCGGCGCCGCGTACTCGCGCACGGCACGCTCGGTCTCCTCGCCGTACGGATCGTCGCCCTCGATGAGCGGCACGAGCTGCGGACACGCAACGGAATACAGCGAGATGCCGGCGTCGTACGCGTGGACGAGCTCGGCGTAGCGGCCCGCGTCCACCGTCGCCGCGGTGGCGAGCAGGCCGACCCGCCGATTGCGCGTCGCCTGCACGGCTGCGTGCGCCTCCGGCGTGATGACGCCGACGACCGGCAGCGTCAGCTCCTCCTGCAACCGCGGCAGCGCGGCCGAGGTCGCGGCGTTGCACGCGACGAGGATGAGCTTCACGTCCTGCTGCTCGAGGTAGGCGCCGATCTCGCGGGCGAAGCGGCGGATCTCCTCCAGCGGCCGCGGGCCGTACGGCAGGCGCGCGTGGTCGCCGAGATAGACGAAGTCCTCGTTCGGCATCGTGACGAGGCATTCGTGGAGGACGGTCAAGCCGCCCACGCCGGAGTCGAAGACACCTACGGGCCGCGAGTCCATAGGCGCCATCGTAAATGCGCGCTACGGTGGCGCTCATGGGTCGGCTCCGGGTCGTCCTCGCGATGTTGGCCGCAGCACTCGCTTGCGCAGGAAGCGCCTCCGCCGCGTCGGGCTGGACCACGGTCACGATCGCTGCGTCCGACGCGACGCCGCTCGCGTGTGAGTACCTCATTCCGGACGGCACCACTCCGGCCGGGGGCTGGCCCGGGGTGATCCTCTTCCACGGCCTCGGACAGTCCTACGCGGACATGGAGCCGATCGGCTCCGCCATGGCGCAGTTCGGGCTTGCGACGCTGGCCTGCGACGCGCGCGGCACCGACGCCTCCGGGGGCAAGTTCGGGCTCGACAGTCCCAGGGACACGCAGGACGCGCAGAACCTCTTCGCGTGGTTCGCCAGCCGCGGCGACGTCTCGGACACGCAGATCGGAGCATTCGGCCTCTCCCTCGGTGGCGGGGAGGTCTGGAACGCAGCGGTCGCCGGCGTTCCCTTCAGGGCGATCGTGCCGGCGATCACCTGGACGAATCTCGGCGCCGCTCTCAACCCCGACGGTGTCCCGAAGACAGGCCTGATCGCGATCCTCTCCCGGGCGGTGCCGCTCGGGAACTGGGATCCGGCGCTCGTCCAGGCCGAGCAGGATCTGTTCCAGGGCAGCGTCACGCCGGCGGTCACGAGCGTCGAAGCGGCCCGGTCATCCCGGTCGCACCTCCACGCGCTCACTGTGCCGACCCTTCTCCTGCAGGGGCGGCACGACTTCCTCTTCGACATGGACCAGGCGACCGCCGCGTGGAAGCTCCTCGCCGGGCCGAAGCGCCTCTACCTCGGCGACCTCGGGCATCCGCCGGCCAAGAACCCGGCGAACGAGCAGCCCGTCTACATCGGCGACGCCATCCTCTGGTTCGCGCATTACCTCGACGGCTTTGGACAGGGTGGCCCGGATGACATCCTCCTCGCCCACGATCCCTGGAACCCGCGCCAGGTTCAGACCGTGTACACGAAGCTCCCGAAGACCCGGACGGCGAGCGTCAACCTCCCGGGCAGGGCCCTCGTCCAAGGCCCGCACTACGCGTTTCGCTCGGCCCGCCTGACCGGCGGACCACACGAGACTTTCGGCAACGGCTCCGTCACCGTGCACTACTCCGCCGCGAAGAGCTGGACGCATCTCGTGGCGACGATCTCGATCCAGGGGGGCAGCACGGTGGTGACCGAGGGAGCCGCCCGGATCAAGTCCTCGTCGGGCGTCGTGAAGATCCCGCTGATGAACGAGGCCGTCCTCCTGCCGCGCGGCAAGAGACTCAAGGTCAGGCTCGGCGCGACCTCCTGGGACGACGCGTATCACCTCGGCATCCCGGTCTACGCGAGCCTTCCGCCGCAGGGAGCGTCGATCAAGATCGGCAGCGCGACGCTCAAGCTCTCCTTCCTGAAGCGCACCGTCTCCAAGTAGCGTCCGCGGCATGGCCGCGACCGTCCGCATCGGCACCTGCTCGTGGGCCGACGAGGCTCTCTCGAAGTACTTCTATCCGCCCAAGCTGCCGGCGAAGGAGCGTCTCGCCTGGTACGCCGAGCACTTCGACGCGGTCGAGGTCGACTCGACGTACTACCGGCTACCGGGCGAGTCGATGGTGCAGGGCTGGGCCGAGCGGACGCCGGACGGATTCACGATGCACGTCAAGGCGTTCGGCCTCATGACGCGCCATCCGGTCAAGGCCGAGACGATCCCGGAAGACCTGCGCGCCGAGATGCCCGTGGACGAGCGCGGCCGCGTCGACCGCCCGCCGCGCGAGCTCCGCGGCGAGATCTTCCGCCGCTTCCTCGAGGCGCTCGAGCCGCTCCGCGCCGCGGGCAAGCTCGGGGGGATCCTCTTCCAGCTACCGCCGTACATCGTGCACAAGGAGTCGTCGCTCGACTACCTCGAGTGGGCGCGCGAGCAGCTCGGCGGAGACGAGATGCTCGTCGAGTTCCGCCACCGCTCGTGGCTCGACGACGAGAACCGTGCGGCGAGCCTCGCCTTCCTCGAGAGGATCGGCGCCGGCTACGTCGTCGTCGACGCGCCGCGCTCGGACACCGCGCGAAACCTCGTCCCGACCGTGGTCGCCACGACCTCGCCCACGGCGTACGTCCGCTTCCACGGCCGCAACCTCGGCACCTGGAACAAGCGCGGCGGCTCGGCGGCCGAGCGGTTCGACTACCTCTACTCCGACGAGGAGCTCGGCGAATGGGTCGGGCCGCTGCGCGAGCTCGCCGGCCAGTCCGAGCAGGCGTACGCCTTCTTCAACAACAACGCCTCGTCGGAGGACCCCGACAACCCGCTCGGCCGCGTTGCGCAGGCCGCGAGGAACGCCCGCCAGCTGCGGCGGCTCCTCGACGTGAACCAGATCGCCGCGAGCGGCGGCGCATGAACGTCCTCTCGATCGTGCACGGCGAGGACACCGGCCCCGAGCTCTTCGGTCCCCTCGTCGCCGAGGCAGGCCACCGGCGGGACGAGTGGAGCTTTGAGCGCGGCGGGCCGCCGCCCCAACCGCTCGAGACATACGACGCCGTGCTCGTCTTCGGCGGCTTCATGCATCCCGACCAGGACGACCTCTTCCCGTGGCTGCCCGACGAGACCGAGTGGCTGCGCAGACTGGTCGAGCAAGAGATGCCGACGCTTGGGATCTGCCTCGGATCGGAGCTGCTCGCGCGGGCGACGGGCGCGTGGGTCGGACGGCTACCGGTTCCCGAGATCGGCTGGGGAGAGGTCGAGCTGACAGAGGCCGCGGCCGAGGATCCCGTCTTTTCGGCGCTGCCCGCGCGCTTCGACGGGCTCATCTGGCACCACTACGCGCACGACCTGCCGGAGGGAGCGGTCGCGCTCGCGCACAGCGCGGCATCGTTGCAGGCGTTCCGGCTCGGCGACAGCTGCTGGGGCGTGCAGTTCCACCCGGAGGTAACGGAGCCGCAACTCGGACGGTGGATCGGCGATCCAGGCGATCCACCGCCCGATCCCGAGCGCATGCGAGCGGAGACACGGGAGCAGATCGGTGGCTGGAACGAGCTCGGGCGACGGCTCTGCCGCTCCTTCCTCGCCGCGGCCGAGCGGCTCACCGGCCGCGCCGCGTGAGCGGCGATGACATCGAGCTCCGGGACCCCTGAGCCAGGCTCTAGTACGTCGTGGCGTCGTCGACCTCGGCGACCGTCGGTCCCATCTTCAGCCGCATCCCGCCGCGCTCGATGGCTCCGGACGCGAGCAGACGCTCACGGAACGCCTTGGCCTGCTCGACGGATGGGAACTCAACACGGACAAAGCCCTCGTTCGGGTTGTCAACGGCCCGCGAGACCACATGACCCGTCGCGCCGCTCTGCTTACGACCCGCAGGATCCTCGTCAAACAACGCCTTCCAGGTGTCGTAGTCGTCGACCTCGAAGTTCATGACCATGATCGCCACGGCTGCTCCTTTCGTTGGGACCGGACCGCTGACGACTGCAGCGACCACGGAAAACCGTCTCATGTCCGATTCGGGCCGTCAAGACAGCCGGCCTGCGGCCGTTGACTCGGCGCTCGCTCCTGGTAGACGTGCACGTCGAAGACGGCCTTGTGTCCCGGCATGACGCCGACGTCGTCCAAAGCCGGGCTGAGAACCGGCTCGCGTGGGCGAGCGTCCGCACGCCTGAGACGCGGATCGGCTAGCGCTCGAGCGGCAACTCGTCGTGCCGGCTCCACTCGTGCCAGGAACCGGCGTAGTTGCGCGCGTCGTAGCCGGCCAGGCGGAGCGCGAGAGTCGCCAACCCCGAGCGAGAGCCGGAGTGGCAGTACGCGACGATCTCCGTCCCCTCAGGCAGGCCGACGAGCTCACGGACTCGCTCGGGCGAAGCGGGGCGGCCCGGCCCCTCGAACAGCTCGCCGACGTCGAGGTTCCGCGCGCCCGGGATGTGCCCCTGGCGCGGATCGCACTGGTTGCCGCGGCGGCCCGTGTACTCGTCCGGCGTACGCACGTCGAGGATCGTCAACGTCGCATCGGCGAGCCGGCTCGCAAGGTCCTGCCGCGTCGGGAATGCCTGCGGATTCGCCTCGAGATCGGCCTCCACCTCCCGCACGTGGTCGAGCTCGACCGCTCCCTCCTCGAGCTCGCCCTCCCAGCCGGCGATGCCGCCGAGGAGGATCGCGACCTGCGGATGCCCCGCGAGCTCGGCCATCTGCGCCGCGGGCATCGCGCCCATGCCGTCGCCTCGATCGACGAGCACGAGCCGCTCACGACCCGTGATCCCGTGTCGTCGCAGCCGCAGCGCGATCTCGTGTGCGAGCGCTCGCGCCGACTCCTCGTCCGCCGCCGGTGGCGGCGAGCCGAGCACGAGCGGCCGCGAGCCCGGGATGTGTCCGCGCATGTGGGCGTTCGGGCCACGGACGTCACCGACGACGAGATCGTCCTCGCCGAGATGCTCGGCCAGCCACCCGGAGTCGACCACCGCCCTCACAGCGCCGCGACGACCCCGACTTCGGCTGCGATCGCGGGCCGCTGCTCGAGTCGCGCCAGCCAGTCGGAGAGAGAGGAGAAGGCGTCGAGCTCGACGCCGAGCATGTCGCGCGCGCGCAGGAACCACGGGACGAGCGCGATGTCCGCGAGCCCGTACTCCGCGCCGCCGAGGTACGGCCGCTCGCCGAGCAACGTGTCGAACCGTCCGAGCGCGGCGTCGAACGCCTCGGCGGCGCCGTCCTCCCCGCGCCGAAGGGCGTAGTACGGCTTGGTCAGCTCGCCGTCGCGGAAGATGAGAAGCCGGACGAAGGCGCGGTCGGCGGGATCGGCCGGCAGCAGCGCCGGCTCCGGGTAGCGCTCCTCGAGGAACTCCATGATCACCGCCGACTCCGGCAACGGCGGGCCGCCGCCCTCCTCGATCACAGGGACGCGTCCGGTTGGGTTCTTCTCGTAGAACCAGGCGGGCCGGTCGGAGAGGTCGATCTCCACGGTCTCGAACTCGATCCCTTTCTCGGCGAGGGCGATCCGGACCCTGGCGACATAGGGACAGCGTGCGGCGTTGTAGAGCGTGATCATGGTTGCACCCCCATCACGGTTGCGAGCTGTTCGTACAGCTCCTGGGCGGGCGGCAGCTCGCCGGGCGAGGCCGCGGTGCGGGCCACCTCGCGCACGCGCCTGGGATCGGCGCCGGTCAGCCGCCCGACGACCGTCGCGTTCGCGCCGAGCGCGTATGTGTCGCCCGGCGGCAGCGGTCTGAAGTACTCGGGAACAGACAGGTACTCGTCGACGTCGGCGCCGCGGTCGAAGAGGTCGTAGCGCACGACGGCGCCACGTTGGATCCCGAGCGAGAGGGTGACGCCGCCGGTCGTGTACGAGAGCTCCTTCGCGAGCGCCTTCAGCCT
>Ga0308175_100000606_pt1 | contig 24246 bp, 20 predicted proteins | sample PhyCR1_3_FD_203893 | JGI IMG/M metagenome (GOLD analysis project Ga0308175, IMG submission 203893) | Soil microbial communities from UC Gill Tract Community Farm, Albany, California, United States - DLSLS.C.R1 | ecosystem: Environmental > Terrestrial > Soil > Agricultural land | place: USA...
GCTGCGCCTGCGCGAGACTTACAGGCGGGAAAGAAAAGGAAGGCCGGGTGACACTTCTACTTGCGTTAAAAAGGTGACACTTCTACTTCTTTACAACAGGACGCATCGCTCCATGGCGGAGCTGGAGCAGGTCGAGCCGGAGCTGGCCTCGTACGTGATGGAGGAGCTGTCGCTGGTGCACCGGGACCTGCTGACCCTAGCCGGCCCGCCCAAGCGCACGGCACGGCTGCAGAAGCGGGTGGAGCTGCTGGCACTCACATGCGTCACCGCCCTGCGGGAGGCGCATCTGGAGCTGTGGGAGGGGGTCTGGGGCACGGCGCAGCAAACCGGCGGTTCCCCACCGGACGCGCGCCATAGCCCGCCGAAGGCGTTGCCGCCGGTGATCCCTCCCCCCGGCACACCGCCGCAGGGCGTTCCTTCGACCGACCCACCGCCCGGCCCGACGTCGGGACAGCCGTGACTAAGAGTGGAATTGAATCCACCGGCAGCGCGCCCGCCGGACACCGTGTCCGGGCGCCGATTCGTGCGATCAACATCCCGAAAGGAGCCGACCGTGTCACACGTGGTGACGATCAGGACCAAGGTCAGGGACCCCGCGGCCCTGGCGGCGGCGTGCCGCAGGCTGGGTCTGGCCGAGCCGACGCAGGGAACGGCGCAGCTGTTCTCCGGCGAGGCCAGTGGGCTGCTCGTGCAACTTCCCGGCTGGAACTACCCGCTCGTGGTGGACGCCGCCGCCGGCGAAGTCAAGTTCGACAACTACGGCGGCCGGTGGGGCTCACAATCGGAGCTGGACAGGTTGCTGCAGGCCTACGCCGTGGAGAAGGCCAAGATCGAGGCCAGGCGTGCGGGCCACGGGGTGACCGAGCAGGCGCAGGCCGACGGGTCTATCAAGCTCACGATCCAGGTGGGGCAGGGGGCTCAAGGGGCGGCGATTGGGGGTGCTTCGTGAACGACACGAGCAGCACCGGCGCCAATCAGGTCATCGAAGTTACCGTCGGCTCCGCCGGCGACGTGTCCGTGAGAACGGTCGGGTTCGTGGGCCCGTCCTGCCGCGACGCCAGCCGATTCATCGAGCAGGCGCTGGGCGAGCGGGCCGCCGAGACGCTCACGGGGGAGTTCTACCAGTCGCAGTCCTGCGGGGCGGCGCAGGCGAGGCAAGAGTTCTGAGCGATGGGTCATCCCGCCGTCCGCGGCTCCCAATAACTAAAGGAAGGAGGCATTATGTCCCTCTCGCAGCACTTGGCGGAGTACGTGGCCGCCGCCTTCACCGGCATCTGGGTCCGCAGCCACGAGCACGCAGACGCTCTGATCGAGATCGCCCGGCTCTGCCGGGAGAGGAACTGGTCCCTGGCCACCTGGGACGTGGACAAGGGGCTGGCGACAGAGGGGCGGCCGGCGGCCGGCACCGCGCCTCATTCGGATACCGACACGACCGATCCCCTGGCGGCAATCCGTGCGCTGGCGGCACTCGCCCCGCACGAGGGTTTAACCGCAGGTTTATCCGAAGGATCACCCGAAAGCTCAAGCGACGGTTCAAGCGAAGGCTCAAGCGAGGGCACGGCCGAGCACACGGCCCTGCTGGTGCTGCCCAACTTCCACCGCTTCCTCTCCGGGGCGGAGGTCGTGCAGGCCCTCGCCCACCAGGTCCAGCGGGGCAAGCAGGACCGCACGTTCGTGGTGATCCTCTCCCCCGTGGTGCAGATCCCCATCGAGCTGGAGAAGCAGTTCGTCGTCCTGGAGCACGAGCTTCCCGACCGCACCCAGGTCGAGCAGATCGCCAGGGGCGTGGCCACCGAAGAGGGGGAGATGCCGCACGGCGAGGACCTGATCCGCCTGGTGGACGCCGCGGCGGGGCTGACGCGGTTCGAGGCCGAGGGGGCGTTCGCCCTCTCCCTGGTCCGACACGGCCGGCTGATTCCCCAGACCGTCTGGGAGTTGAAGGAGGGGATGCTCAGGAAGAGCGGGCTGGTCACGCTGCACCGGGGGAAGGAGTCCTTCGCCGACCTGGGCGGCCTGGACGCCCTCAAACAGTTCTGCCTCAAGGCCCTCTCCGGCGGAAGCAGGGCAGCGCGTCCCCGCGGCGTGCTGCTGCTGTCCCCGCCGGGGTGCGGCAAGAGCCAGTTCTGCAAGGCCCTGGGCAACGAGACCGCCAGGCCCACGCTCGTGCTGGACGTGGGGGCGCTGTACGGCTCGCTGGTGGGCCAGACCGAGGAGCGGGTCCGACAGGCGTTGCGCCTGGCCGATGCCATGGCACCGGCGGTGCTGTTCATCGACGAGTGCGACAAGGCGCTGTCCGGCGTCGCGTCCTCGGGCCAGAGCGACGGCGGGGTTTCGGCCCGGCTGTTCGGGACGCTGCTGACGTGGCTCTCGGACCACGACAGCGACGTGTTCGTGGCCATGACGGCCAACGACGTGAGCAAACTCCCGCCGGAGTTTTCCCGGGCCGAGCGGTTCGACGCGATCTTCTTCCTGGACACGCCCGGGACGGCCGAGAAGGAGAAGATTTGGCCCATCCACCTCGCCCGCTACGGGTTAGATGTGGAGTCTCGCCGCCCCGAGAGCCGGGAGTGGACGGGGGCTGAGATCCAGTCCTGCTGCCGGTTGGCGGCGCTGCTGGACGTGCCGCTGAAGGAGGCGGCGAAAAACGTGGTGCCGGTGGCGGTCACGGCGGCGGAGTCGGTCCACCGGCTGCGGGCTTGGGCGACGGGGCGGTGCCTGGATGCCACACTGGGAGGCGTGTACACCCGCGGGGCAGAAAGCTCCTCCCCGGCAGGGCGGCGGCTCAGCCGACAGTCCAGCAATTGACCTTCGGCTGCAATTGGCACTCCCGGTCTCCCGCCGGAAGACCGACCACGAGCCGCCGCGGCCGCTCTGGCTGCGATTCTGGGGCGTCTTCGATCGTCGGGGGTCCGGAAACACCCCCTCCAAAACGCATGAAACGAGCATCGCTTCCGCAAAGCACATCGTAAGTTGTTGCACCGCAAAGATTTCAAACGACGTGACGCGGACGCATCCTTTTGCATCTTTTTCACTCCGGCGGCCCGTGGGCGACCGCTCGGGAAAGAGAAGAGGTCATCATGTCTCTGATCACAGACCCGGCGCCGCTGGATTCCGCGCCGGTGGCGGCCATGGGGATGCCGGCAAAGCCGGCGCAGGGCGCGTCGCAAGCCGACTCGATCTCGGCTTCAGCCTCTCGGCGCCTGCGGAGCGGCTTCGCCGCCGTGCGCGTGAGCTTCACCTGGATGGGCGTGCGCAAGAGCCTCAACTCCGAGCAGAAGGCGCAGGCCGCCGAAGGGTTCGGGGCCGAGGGGGCTTACCTCTCTGCCGGCAAGAAGCTGCTGGATACGAAGCACCCGGCCGTCCGCCGCGTCACCGCCGTGCGGGGCCGGGTCCTCTCATTCTGGCGCGGCACGAGCCTCCCGTACCCCGAGCCGGGCGTGCGGCTGATTCGCCGCGAGGACGTGGCGGGCTTCGACGCCCGCATGGGCGAGCTGCGCGAGGAGCTGGACGGCGCGGTAGGGGAGTTGAACGAGGTGTTCGCCGAGCTGAAGGCGGCGGCACGCCAACGACTCGGCAGATTGTTCAATACGGCCGACTACCCTCACAGCCTGCGCGGGCTGTTCGCGGTGGAGTGGGACTTCCCCTCGGTCGAGCCCCCGGACTACCTCCGCCGGCTCAACCCGGAGTTGTACGAGCAGGAGCGGCAAAGGATGGCGGCCCGCTTCGACGAGGCCGCACGCCTGGCCGAGGAGGCGTTCATCCAGGAGTTCTCCCGGCTGGTGTCCCACCTGAGCGAGCGGCTGGCGGGGGGGGTGGACGGGCGGAAGAAGGTGTTCCGGGACTCGGCGGTGGCCAACCTGGGGGAGTTCTTCTCCCGGTTCAAGAACCTGAGTGTCGGGTCCAACGCCGAGCTGGAGCGGCTGGTGGAATCCGCGCGCCAGGCGGTCGCGGGCGTGCGTCCGCAGGCCGTGCGTGACAGCGACGCGCTGCGCAACGAGATCGCCACCAAGCTCTCGACCGTGCGGTCGGTGCTGGACGGGATGCTGGTGGACCAGCCCCGGCGCAAGGTCCTGCGGCCGACCCATTCGTCGGAAAGGGGGGTGGCGTCGTGAGCGTCGTGAAGCAAACCGCAGCGGACCTCGAGCAGCCGGCCCAACGGCAGATCGAGGCGGTGAACCAGGCCGTGAACGAGCTGGTTAGCGAGGTCGTAATCGCGTCGGGCGGTGACGCCCGCTGCCTTTACGCCGAGTGGCCTGACGTGATGCGCCTGGGCCGGAGCCTGGGCGAGGTGCGGGTCCGGCGGGGCGGGCGCGTGGAACCCGACGGGCGGGGGGCCTGGTGGGCGGACCTCTCGCCCGTCGGCGGCCCGGCGCTGGGGCCTTTCCCAACCCGCAGTGAGGCCGTCGCCGCCGAGGTGGACTGGCTCGGCGTCCATTGGCTCCTGAGTCAACCCGACCGCCGGCCGCTCGGCCGCAATGGAGGTGTCGTGCGCCTGATGCTCTGCGTGCTCCTGCTCGTCGCGGCCTTCGTGCTGGTGCTGTTCGTGGGGTGCCTGGACCGCCAGGCGGCGGTGCGGCGGAGCGGCGTCGGTTTCGATCAGGCGTCGACGAAGCCGCGGGGAAAGGAGGGTCCAAGTAATTACCGTTCTCAAGCGCGTCGCCAAGGCGGCGGCGTTGTTGCTGGCGGGGGTGGCGGTGGGCGTCGCGGTGTGCCTCGCGGCGGCGGTGCTCGGGCCGAGGCTGTGGCGGCGGGCGGCGGGGGTTGATGCCCCACGCGAGGCGGCGTGCCCCTCGATCGTGCGTGTGCGGGAGATGGCGACGCTGGTGACGACGCGGGTGGAGGTGAGCGACGTGCGTGAGGCCCGAATCGACGGACTTACCGGCTCCTCCTCCGCCGTGGTCCTGGTCAGGGGCGACTTCCTGATCGGCGTAGACCTGTCGCGGGCGAGGTTCGAGTCGGTGGACACCGCCGGCCGCACCGCGGTACTGGTGCTGCCCCGGCCTCGGGTGCAGAGCCCCCGGCTGGACCACGAGCGGACTCGCGTGCTCGCGCTGGGCGACCACGGGCTGTGGCATATCGTGCCCGGCGGGAACGAAGCCGAAGCGGCCGCGGTGAATCAGGCCATGCGAGAAGCACAGCGTGCCTTGTCCGAGGCCGCAGAGAACGCGGAGACCATAGAATCGGCGCGGGCGCGGGCCGAACGGGTCTTCGACTCGTTGTTCGCCGTGGAGCGGTGGACGTTGCACGTGCGGTGGGATGACTAACACTGTCGCGCCCACCCGTCCGCGGCGGCCCGCCCGCGGCGAGCGGGCGGCTCACCGCGCGGCTGCCGCCGCTCTTTTTTAGCCATGCGCCGAACCGGCGGTCTCCTGCGGGCTAATTTCCCATTGCCCGGCCCTGCAGCCGGGCGGCAGGTATTCGGGGCGGGGAAGCGGGGAGCCGTGGGAGACGAGGCGAAGGTGCGATACGTCGCGCAAGGCGCTGACGCGCACAGCGCATGCGTGGCGGCGGCGGCTTCCGCCATCAACGCCTACCAGGAGCTGTACGACGGCCAGGAGAGCCAACTGGAGCGGCAGCGGCTCGGCGTGCCGGAGGACAAGCGGAAGGCTTTGGGCGCGGCAGGCGTCGAAACTCTCCTCGGAGATCGAGAACAGGACCAATCGGCTGCTCGATGATCTGCTGGCGGAGACTCCATAATTCCGTTGGGTATATTTAGGAGCTCTATGCCCCTGCGATACGGTGGCTTCGCTTTCCTTTTTAGCGGCTGGCGACCCCTCTATTCTGTTACCATCAGCAGGATCGATTCATTTTCGAGATTGCAAGTTCACGAATGGATTGAAAGAACCATGCTCCACCGAACCATTCCATCGCTCCTCACGCTGCTGGTGCTGGCGGTCGTCGTCCGGGGTGCGGATGAACGCGGCACGGCTTATGACCTTCGCCATGTCACGATCTGGAGCGATGGCACCCGGATGGCCGGTGACTTGTATGTGCCGCGCGATATGAAAGAAGGTGAGAAGCGCGCCGCAGTTCTGTTTTGCGCCGGGACGGCAGGAACCAAAAAGGGCAACGGCGCGCTGTACGCCACGCGTTTTGTGAAGGAAGGCTTCGTCGTGCTTGCGTTCGACTACCGCGGATGGGGCGAGAGCGACTGCAAACTGATGATGACCGAGCCGATGCCCAAGCCCGACGAGAACGGCATCATCACGGTGAAGGCGAAACCCGTACGTTGGCAGATGGATCTGGCGGATCAGACTTGGGACATCCGTTGCGCGATCAGTTTCCTGGCGGGCGAGCCATGTGTGGATGCGCAGCGCATCGCCCTCTTCGGCACGAGTTACGGCGGCGGCCTGGTCATGACCGCGGGCAACGATCCTCGCGTGAAATGCATCGTTGCCCAGGTGCCCGGCATGGGCGGGGGCCGCGGACCCGCGGCGGTGAAATACGCGTACGAGTTGGCAATCAAACAGGCGCGCGGCGAAACCGAGCCGGTACCGATCGAAACCGGGAAACTCGCAGGCAAGCTGGCGGTCTATGCACAGATGCGCGCCAATCCGGCGAAGGGCATCGGCACGTCTCCGATCGAGGCGGCGGCGAAGGTCACCGCACCGACATCCATTCTCGTTGCCGAAAAGGAGGAGTTAATGAGCAATGACGAGAACGGCGTGCGTGCGTTTGACATCCTGCAGAAGAACAAGGTGCCGAGCGAATTCCATGTCCTGCCCGGCATCGGGCACTACGGCGTCTATCGGGAGAGCTTCGCAGACGCCACGCAGCTTGCCGCGACCTGGTTTCACAAGCATCTGGATCGCAAATAACCACCCGCCCGGATGATCGGAATGGCCAGCGAGATTAGCGCCCTGGCGGTCGGCCCTTCCATGAGCAGCGTCTAACGATTGTCTCTCATCCCGGTAACGGCTCCTGATTCCAAGAATGAACTAACCTCACCACATCCTACAGCATTCGCTGACTCGCCGGTGCAGAGACGAAGACCGCACGCCCGGAGCCACTCGGCGACGCCCCGCGGTCAAGGCGCAGCAAGGCGTCGAGACGTATGCCCCACGGGGAAGACTGGCGAGGCGACCGCCACTCAGGATAATCAAGAGCTCAGTCACGCGTGTCTGCATGTCCCGTACTTCCTCAACCTCTCCGCGGCGGGTTCCTCGACAGAAGCGGGGGGAGCGGCGGGTGGCCGCGCTGGTGACGGCGGCGGCGGCGGAATTCGCCGACGTGGGGTACGAGGCGGCGACCATGAGCGCGATCGCGCGGCGCGCGGGGGCGCCGATCGGATCGCTGTACCAGTTTTTCTCCAACAAGGAGGCACTGGCCCGCGCGCTCCGTACGGAGTACGCGCGCGAATACGAGCAATTGAGTGCGCCGCTCGACGCGCGGGCGGCGGCGATGACGCTCCCGCAGTTGGTGGAGGCGCTGGTAAAGCTCATGTTCGGCCTCGCCCGGCGGCATCCGGCGTTCCTGACGCTGCTCGACGCGCCGTCCGCCACGCGCATCCCGGCCTCCCGCGAGCGGCACCGGCAGTGGGTCGCCCGCCTGCTCCTTGCCCACACCCCGCAATTGTCGCAGCAGCGGGCGGACCAGATCGCTACCGTCGTCACGCAGATCAACCGGGGGATGCTCGGGTTGTACGCTGAGGGCCCGCCGGCCGAGCGGGAATGGGTGATTGAGGAAGCGGCGGCCGTGCTTGTGGCCTACCTGACACGTTGCCTGGCGGATTGAAGCTCGCCGATGCGCTGCGCCGATTCGCGCCAACGCCACTGGCCTACCACGCGGTCGCTCGTTCATTCATGCGTCGCCATGCTCGCCGTTCCCGTCTGCTCCCACGTCGGCGGGGACCAGTGCTCCGCGCACCGCTCCGGGGTGGCGGAGCGGGCGGTTGCGGGTGATCCAGCGGATGGTGGTGTAAAAGACGGGGGTGAGGAACACGCCGAAGACCGTGACGCCGATCATCCCGAAGAACACCACCGTCCCGAGGGCCTGTCGCATCTCGGCGCCGGCGCCAGAGGCAGTGATGAGCGGGATCACCCCGAAGATGAAGGCGAGGCTGGTCATCAGGATCGGCCGAAGACGCAGGCGGGCGGCCTCGACCGCGGCGGCGGCGGAAGACATCTTCGGGTCGTGCTCCTGCTGTTGCTTGGCGAACTCGACGATCAGCGCGGCGTTCTTCACGCTCATGCCGGCCAGCACGACGAACCCGATCTGCGTGAAGATGTTGTTCTCCATATGCCGCCCCCAGACGGCCGCGATCCCGCACAGCAGGCACATCGGGACGATCAGGATGATCGCCGTCGAGAGGGCAAAGCTCTCGTACTCGGCCGAGTGGGTGAGCCACACGAACAGGATGCACAGCGGGAAGATCAGGAACGCCAGCCCGCTCGCGGCCTTCTCCTGGAAGGCCAGATCGGTCCACTCGTACCCGAACCCCGGCGGCAGGTTCTGGTCGGCCACTTCCTCCATCGCGGCCAGGCCTTGCCCGCTGCTGAAGCCGGGGGCGGAACTGCCGTTGATTTCGGCCGTGGTGTACAGGTTGAATCGCTGGAGGCGGTCGGGGCCGGTGATGTCCTTTAGGTTGGCGACCGCCCCGAGGGGCACCATCCGCCCGGACGCGTTGCGCGCCTTGACCTTCGACACCTGGTCTGCGGTCGCGCGGAACGGGGCGTCCGCCTGCGCCACGACGTGCCACGTCCAGCGACGCCCGCCAGCTCTGCAGGAACAGCAGCACGACGGGCGCGACGAGCCCGACGGCGGCGAATAGCGTGCCGATCACGTCGTGGAGGCTGTCGCGGACGAACGTGGTCGTGTCGTGGGCGATGGCGTAGTCGATGCCCGGGGGGAAGGTCTTTTTGAGCTCCTCCATCTTGGCGTAGATGATGTTCGCCGTGTTGATGGAGTTGGTGCCGGGCAACTGGAAGACCGCCAGCCCGACGGCCGGGTGGCCATTGTAGTTGTTCGACGTGGTGTAGTCGGCCGCGCCCAGTTCCACCCGGCCGATGTCCTTGAGGCGGGTGATCCGGCCGTCGTTGCCGACCTTGATGACGATCTCGCCGAACTGTGCGGGTTCGGTCAGCCGGCCCTCGGCGGTCATCGTGTACTGGAAGGCGGACTTGCCCTTGGGAATCGGGGGCGCGCCGACGGTCCCCGCCGCCACCTGCACGTTCTGCTCCTTGACGGCGCCGATCACGTCGCCGGCGGTCATGTTGTGGACGGCCAGCTTGTCCGGGTCGAGCCAGAGGCGCATCGAGTAGTCGCGGACGCCGAAGATGGTGATGTCGCCGACGCCGGGCAGGCGGGCGATCTGGTCCTTCAACTGCAGCGTCACGTAATTACTGATGAACAGCGTGTCGTGGGAGTTGTCGGGCGAGAAGAAGGCGATCGCGAGGGTGATGTCGGGCGACGCCTTCTTCACGGTGATCCCCTGCTGCTGCACCTCCTGCGGCAGCGTGGGCTGGGCGATCGCCATCCGGTTCTGCACCTGCACCTGCGCCACGTCCAGGTTCGTGCCCACCTTGAACGTCACCGTCAGGTTCAGGTTGCCGGTGTTGGTGGACTGGCTGGACATGTACAGCATGTTCTCCACGCCGTTGATCTGCTCCTCGATCGGCGTGGCGACGGTCTTGGCCACCGTCTCGGCGTTGGCCCCGGGGTACGACGTGCTGACGGTGACCGTCGGCGGGGCGATCTCGGGGTACTGGGCGATCGGGAGGAACGCGGCAGCGATCCCGCCGCCAATGATGGTCACGACCGACAGTACGATGGCGAAGACCGGGCGGTCGATGAAGAAGTGCGCGATACTCACGTGCGCCCCTCCGGTGATGGTTGCGTCGCGGGTGGTTCGGCCGGCCGGGTGGCGGGCGGGGCGCCGGGGGAGCCCTGGGCGGCCTGCTCCAGTTCGTCAAGGGACGCCGCCGGGATCTGAGCCTCGTGCGGTTTCACCTTGGCCCCGGGCCGCGCCGACTGCATGCCGTTGACGATCACCTGCTCGCCCGGCTTCAGGCCGCCGGCGATCGCGCGGAGGGTGCCGAACACGGCGCCGAGCTTGACCGGCCGGCGCTCGACGAGGTCGCCGGAGCCGACGATCAGCAGGTAGCGCTCGTTCTGGTCGGTGTTCACCGCGGCGTCGGGCACGAGGATGGCGTGGACCCGCCCGCTGGCGGGCACCCGCATCAGGGTGAAGAGGCCCGGCGTCATCAGCCCGTCCGGGTTGGGGAAGACGCCGCGGACCTGCACCGTGCCGGTGTTCACGTCCACCTGGTTGTCGACGAAGTCGATGACGCCCTGGTGGGAGTACGTCACCTCGTCCTCCAGCTTGAGGTAGCAGGGGATCTTGGCTCCGGCGACGTCCGACTGCTTTTCCTTCAGTGCCAGCTTCTGGTACCGCAGCGCCGCGCCGGACGGGATGTTGATGTAGCAGTAGATCGGGTCGATCGAGACGATCGTCGTAAGGGACGTCGTCTCCTGGCCGGAGCCCCCGTTGACCAGGTTACCGAGCGTGACGTTCATCTTACCGACGCGGCCGGGGATGGGGGCGCGGACGTCGGTCCAGTCCATGTTGAGCTTCGAGGTTTCGAGCGCCGCCTCGGCCGCGCTTACGGCCGCCCCGGCCTGCTCGCAACTGGCCTTGGCAGCGTCGTAGTCGTCCTGGGAAATCGCCTTCGTGCCGATGACCTTCTCGTACCGGGAGAGGTGGGCATTCGCCTGGTCCATCATCGACCGGGCCTGCGCCACGGCCGCCTTCTTGCTGTCGAGGTCCGCCTGGAAAGGGCGGGGGTCGATCTTGAACAGCACGTCCCCCTTGCGGACGACCGCCCCCTCCTTGAACTGGGCCTGCACGATCAGCCCGCTGACGCGCGCCTTCACGTTGGCCGTGTCTGGCGAGGACAGGTACGCGCTGTACTCGTCCCATTGGACCAGGTCGCGCTCGACCGGCTTGCTGACTGTCACCTGCGCCGGCGGCGGCGCCGGCTTCGCCTGGGGCTGGCGGCACCCGGCCAAGCTGGCCAGGGTCGTGACGAGTGCGACGGTCACCCGCCAGGCCGGCCGCCAACGGACTGAATCACTTGGCCGCATCGGGCTCCCTTGGTTGCGCGTCGGCCGCGGCCTCGGTCGTTTCCCAGCCGCCGCCGAGCGCCTTGTACAGGGCGATCAGGTTTGTCAGCACGGCCTGCTCGCTCTGGGCGAGCTGGTCTTCGGACTGGTACAGGGACTGTTGCGCGGTCAGCACGTTGAGGAAGTCAACGACGCCGGCGTCGTTGAGCTGTTTCGCCAGATCGACCGCCTGGCGGTTGGCCTCGGCCGCACGGCGGAGCGAGGCGCTCCGGGCCCGCTCGCGATCGTACGCGGTGAGCGCGTTCTCGACGTCCGACAGCGACTGAATCACCGCCCGGCGGTACTGGATCAGCGCCTGCTCCTGCCGCGCGTTCTGGACGTGAATGTTGGCCCACACCTGCCCGGCATCGAAGATCCGCCAGCTCACCGTCGGGCCGGCCGACCAGAAGACGCTGGCGCTGTTGGCCAACGACTTCAGTTGCAGGCTCTCGAGGCCGAGCGACCCGGTGAGGTTGAACTTCGGGAACAGGTCGGCCGTGGCCACGCCGATGTTGGCCGTTGCGGCGGCCAGCTGACGCTCAGCCTGGCGCACGTCCGGCCGGCGGCGGAGCAGGTCGGAGGGGAGCCCGGGCGGGATCGCCCCCGGCCCCGACGGCAGCTCCGGGGCCGCCGACAACTGTGGCCGGAGCGTCTCCGGGTCGACGTCCAGCAGCACGCCGAGCCGCTGAATGGTCTGCTCGATCTTGATTTCCAGGGTGGGGATCTGCGATTCCGTGCTCTCGGCCTGGGCGGTGGCCTGGGTGATGATCAGGTTGCTGGCCAGCCCCGCGCCCAGCTTGAGCCGCTGGAGGTCCAGCGTCGCGCGCTGGGCCTCCACGTTGCCGCGCACCACGCGCAGTTCGTGCTGCAAGCCGCGGAGCATGACGTAGTTCTGCGCCACCTCCGAGAGCAGGGTGACGAGCGCGTTCCGGCGAGCCTCGACCTGTCCCTGAAAGCTCGCCTGCGCCGCCTCGACCGCGCGCCGCGTGCCGCCGAAGACGTCGATCTCCCACCCCGCGTCGAACCCGGCCTGATAGAGGTTGGTTTCGCCCAGGGCGAAGACGGCGGTGTTGGCGCCGGCGGCCGTGGTGGTGCCGGGACCCGAAGCGCCGCCGGCGCCCGTGCCGCCGGTGGTGGTATCCCCGGTTCCGGTGCCGCCGGTGCCCGTGCCTACCGTTCCGGAGCCGCCGGTCCCCGTGGAACTCTGGCTGGAGGTGTGCTTACCGGTGGCGGCGAAGGCGTTCTTGCTTGAGCGGTTGCGAACGTACGACGCCGACGAGTCCAGCGTGGGGAACAGTGCCGCCCGGCTGAACGCCAGCTCCGCCCGGGCCTCGCGGATCCTCGCGTTCGCCAGCCGGACGTCCAGGTTCGAGTACAGGGCCCGCTCGACGAACTGGTTGAGCGTCGGGTCGTTGAACCCTTCCCACCAGCGCTTCAGGTCCACGGCCGCGGGGCGAGTCGCCGGCTGCGTCGCCGCACTGAACTGTCCGGGGAGCCGCGAGGCAGGGGCGCGGTAGTTCGGTCCGACCGTACACCCCCCTGTCACGACAAACAGGAGCAACGCAAGAGTGAAGCTTCGTGCGGATTGCATGCCTTACCGGGCACCAGATCAAAACATGAGGATCGACTCACGTTCGGTACCTTAGCACCGATCCGCCGAAGGGTCAACCGTAGTGGCGGGGCAGCCGTCGGCGCTGCGGTCCAGTTACAGCCCGATCGCTCCCGGTTCGCCCGCCCTTGCCAGCGCACGTCACCCACTCGGACGACGCCCCCGGGACATCTTCGACGTTGAACGTTCGGACGGGGAAGGGCGCTCTTCGCGTCCACGGCGTGCCGCAGGCCCTGCTGCTGCTGCTGCGGGCGGAGTTCGACGGGCAGGAGCCCGGCCCGTACGCTAACCGCTGTAATGCTCTGCAAAAGAGAGCAGGGGTTGCCAGCGGCGGCGACTGCGGCGGGTCAGAAGGCCTACCGGATCACGCCGGCAGGGTGGCGCGGCGCCTGGAGCGGGTACGAGCTGTACCTTCGCGGGCGTCGGCATGCGCTTCCGCCTCGCGAGCGACAGCCGGAAGTCATCCCGTTTACAGAGGGTTCATGCGCCCCGGCAGAAGGGCTGCTGACATTGCTGCTCCTTAGCTCTATTTCACTTCCTCGATGGCCTTCTCGATGTCGGGATGAAGCTGCGGCCAGGCCGGGTCGGGGCAATTCTGCCTGGGCCCCATGATGGGTCCAAACCGGCCCTCGAAATCGTTGGCGTAGTAGTAATCCTCTTCGCGGGTCATGTGGGACTTACACAGCTCCGCGAGGCGCTGACAGAACGCGGTATCGTGCGACGAGCTGTTCCCGAACTTGGCGGGGCTGCGCGCGGCCCGCTCGCGGAAATAGGCGTTGGCGCCGTCCACGAACCGCGCGTAGCGGCCGGGGGGGAGGTCCTTGTCGGTTTCGGCCTCGGCGCCTTCGATCTTGCCGCCGGCCTGTTGCAGCGAAGGCTGGTCGTTGATGGCGCGCAGGAGGTTTTCGTTCATCTGGCGCATGGCCGCGCTCTTTCCGCCGTGGTCCGCGAAGAACTTCTGCATGTCGGTCGCCACGGCGAGCATGTCGTTGAAGATGCGCTGGGCGCCCCCGGGCTGCTGGGCAACCAGGACGTTGCGCATCCCCCCACCTGGTAAACTCATCGCTTTGGAAAACCGTTGATACGCTTCAACAAATCGCGGATCCATCTCGATCGTGAACGTCCGGACGTCCTCGTTGATGAGACGGCCATTTTCGTCAAATTTCCGATTGTTTTTCTGGGTAACGGTAACCGTCTGATGATTCGCCGGCAGACAATCGGGGCATTTGGCCGAGAACATTTCCACGTACGTGCAGAAGACCTGCTGGAACTGCCCATTCTCGTCGATGGCGGCGCCGAAACCGCCGTCGAAGACTTCGCGGATCATGTCGGTCTGGAAGCCGTCCCAGTACCGCCCGGATTTGCGGACCAGTTGCTTGGACGCCAATTCCTTGGGCGGCGCATTTTTGATGGTTTGGTTGCGTGTCTTCAACGCGGCGGCCTGGTCGGCGTCCCCCACCGCCTTCTGGGCGGCGATGGCGCCATTGATGTCTGCCGAATCGGTGGCGTCGTACGTCGCCTCAAATTTGGGCAGGAACTCGGGTGTGGAGGACGGGGGCGGCGGTATGCTGCTCATTTGCGCCGTGGTCAGGGCGTCATCGAGAACGACCTTGCCAGTAAATCCCATTGCCCGGAAATTCTTAAAATCTTTGGGCGGGGGCGTCACCCAGTCGTTGACCTGAAGTTGGAACTCGCCGTGGGAGGTTTGGATTCCCGTGAGAGCATAGGTGTAGGCCTTGGTGCCCGAGTCGACTGGCAGATAAATCGTGGCCATGCCGGCCAGCCCCTGGGGGCCGTCGCCGTTATGCGTGATGCTCAGCTTGAACTTGGTCGGCGGCTCGTTTTGCCGGGTGTAGGTTCCATTGAAAACGCCGACGATGCCGGGGTGAACGTGCTTGCGGAGCCGCTCAACGTCCATCTTGGCCGATTCGGCCTCGTCGCGAATCACATGGAACTTCGAACCGCCGGAAATCTGTGGGGCGGCATTGCCACCGGCGCCGGGATCGAACTTGCCGTCCAATCCCGCCAGTAAGAAAACGCCGGACGGGGGAGGCTCCCAACGTGTGCTGGTTAGTTGAACGTTCCCGTTGATGTAAAATCCGCTGACCTCTGAGGTGTACGGCATCGTGCCGGAGGCATCCGTTGCAAATACCGTAAGCAGGCCGGCGACAGCCGTGTTGACGAGCTTTCCGTCGACGGTCCTGTTCTCCTGCTGCACCCACACCCGCAGCTTGACCTTGTTCGTAGCCGCCTTCTGGTCGACGTAGGTGCCGTTGTAAACGCCTTCGAAGGGGCGTCGAACGGCCGGGGCGGCGGGCGCGATCGCAGCGCTGGCTTGGGCCAACATGGCCTTGTCGAGGTCGGCCGACGCGGCGGGATCCTTGGTCGCGGTAATCCGGCCGCAGGTAAACTCTCCGCTCTTGGGATCCGAGCCGGTCAGTGAGCCGGCAATCGAACCGCGACTGGTGATGCCAATACGCAGTGCCTGCGCCCTGGAAGCGTCGAGGGCTTCCTTCGCGCCGCTTCCGATTGGCTCGATGGTCGTGAATTGAAACGGGTCCAATCGATTCCCCCATTTATCATGGGCGCCCGCGTCATATCGGCCGGTCAGCTTGTAGGTGATGGAAGGACCTTCCTGGTAGGCCGATGGACCGAACGTGAATAGAGCAGTTAAGGAGCCGTCGTCTGTTGACTTGATTGAGAACTTGAGCTTCGAGTTGCCGTCAGTACGTTGGAACTCGCCGGTATAGACGCCGCTGATGGCGGTGAGCGAGGCGGCGGCTGCCGCCGCGTTCTTCGCCGCGAGTGCGGGGGCCAGTTTCGCCGATTCATCCGGATCGCGAGTGGCTTGAAACTCAGGCGCCGGACGAGATCGCATCTTTCCCGAAATCTGCCCGGCGCCCTTGCCGCCGTCGGCATCAAACTTGCCGTCAATTCCTACCCAGACGACGCTGGCGGGTGGAGGGTTATCCCATTTGCGGCGTCCCAGTACGAACGTCCCATTCGCCTGAAAAAATCCCGTGACGTCACAGGTGTACGTTTTGGTGCCGGGACCGTCCGGCAGGTACAGCGTGAACGTGCCGTTGACCTTTTCAGTGTCCTGCTGCGCGATCGAGAGCTTGAACTTGATCGGCCCTTGATCGCCGGCGTACGAGCCGTTGTAAACGCCGCTGATGGAAACCGGCGTCGCGGCTTTTGCGGGTTGGGCTGGTGCGCTGGGCGCGAATACAGAGAGGGCCAACACCGCGGTAGCGGTCCATCGGAAAGGGATTGCGGTCAAGTGGCATCGAACCTTGTTGGGCATTGGATCTCCTAGCGGATCTGCTGCGGGGGGCGACGCAGGAATCTGCAGACGGGCCTTTAGGTCGCAGGACGGTATCATGTTGGTGCCCATGCACAACAATGAAATGCGAAACTGCGCTCCGTTATGAAGAGGGTTGCGATCGGCGAGCCGAATGGGATCAGGGAAAACGGGAATCGGGTGGCGACATTCGGCGGAGTAGTTGCGGACTAGCGGGCGTGGGGGCTTGCTCACCCGGGATGATCGCGAATGAGCCGTCGGGACGATCCCAGGTTGCTCGGATTCTGACGCGACGTGGGGCTGGTCGATGTTCGCGAGGATCTTCGCTTCGCGTAGAAATCGCTTCTTCCACCACTCGTCGGCCGCATAGACAGCGCGCAATACCTTTACGGCAAGGGCGCGTCGCAGCGCAATCGAGGGCAGGGGAGCGACCGCCGGCTGACTACCCCGCGGTCGCCTCGTTCATGCCGCCGGGACCCTCCACCTGCTCGACGCGGATGGGCAGCCGGCCGAGGACCGCCACGACCTCCCCGGAGTTGATGGCCAGGGACACGTCCTCCAGCAGCCCCAGCGGGTGCGGCACGCCGCTGGACCTGGACGCGGTCCTGAATTGGCTGCGGGAACGGGGGTAGCCCACGGGGCCGTGGCGGGTGTAGAGAAAGCCCGCGCCCGGCCGACGGCCCTGCGAACCTTCCAAGGGTGAGCCGACCGTTCTCCTTCTCCAGCTCGCGCAGCCGCCGCACCTCGCTCTTCGGAATCAGCCCAGAAAGCGTCAGAGACTTTTCGCACGATTAAGTGGCTCTTTTCATTCCGGCGCGTGGTCGATAGCCGACCGGCTGGACCGGGCGCTGGGGAGGGTGTAGGACCCGGCGAGGGCAGCAGGGGACGACACCGAGACTACGATGCTGCGGGGCCATGCTTGAGATGACGCGCAGCCATGCGGCGGGCGGGCATCTACGCCGACGTGGTGTGTAGGGCGTCGCAGATGTCCACGACGTGCCCCTGCAGCACCTGGAACGAGTCGGCGGTGTACTGCGTACGGCCGTGGATCAGGATCAGTCCCGGCTCCTGGCCCTGGGTGTTGACGTCGAAGTAAAAGAGCCAGGGGCCCTTGGTGACGGAGGTCCCGTCCGGATTGGTGACCTGGGGGCCGGAGATGTTCAGGACGAGGTTGTCGAGCGTGTTGAGGTCAACGACCTGCACCTTCAGGGTTCCCGTCGTCAGGGACTTGACCAGGTTGCCGTCCTGGTCGAAGAAGTCCTTGGTCTTCTCGCCGTCGGACAGGATCTTGATCCCGACCGGGTCCGCACAGACGCCGGTCAGGACCAGGTCGTAGTCCGCCGGGTTGTGAGAGGGTGGCGGGGCGAAGGCAGGGGTTCCCGCCGGGGCCGACATCAGGGAGCGGCTTTCCAACGATTCCACGGGGGAGTGCGCAGGTCTCAAGAGACCCTTCTTTCAAGGGTTGAGTGGGAAGTTACGAACACGTTTGCCGAACGGGGATTTGCGATCCCGATAGCTCCGCGTACAGCTCTCGGAGGGGAATGCGTCTTCAGCGCACAAGGTAGATCAAAAAAACCGGAAGTATTTGGCTTCAGAACAGGTGGGGCTGACGATCGGGAATCTCGGCCGGTTTCGGCGATTGCCAGCCGAAACGTTGCTGCATCGCCCGCAACTTCCGTAAACTCCCGCTCATCAATATCGAGCGGGCACCGGACGGCCGAGGACCCGGCACCAGCCTCGATCCCGCACTGGTTGTTCGGGACGGCGCTGGCGCTGCCGGCGTTCGTTGTGGTGGAGGCAGAGGCGGGGGCTGCAGCAGCGGGGTGTGGCCCCAGCGGCGCCGGGGTAATGCCTTTCCGTTGAGCGGGGTCGAGCGGCCGTGTCGCCGGGCCGGCGGCGGAATGTCGGGGGTGTCGGGGCTGGTTGTGGTCACGGTGGTGCCGGCGCCTGCGTCGAACAAGGTGCGGCGTGTGGTGCGGGGGATGCGGTGCTTCAACGCGGACACGGCTGCGGTGGCGCTGACCGTCCGCAAAAGCCTGGCGGGTTCTGGCATGCACTACGTGATCGATCAGGTGGTGCTGGCGCCGGGGGCGGTGTGGAAGTTCGGGGACATGGGTGAGGTGCTGGTGCTGAGCGGCACCTACGAGAGCGTGACGGCCGCGCTGGCCGGGACTGTCAGCTCTGCGCCGCCGATCGTGACGGCGAGCTGGGAGGATGCCGTGTAGGTCTCCGCTGCGCCGGGCGCGGCTTAGGGCCGCGGGCCTTGTCTTCGGAAGCCTTTCCTCCGGCGGGCGAGAAGCGCGAGGGGTGCGGTGGAAAACAGCACGGCGGCGGGGGAGGGTTCCGGGACGGCCGAGAGCCTACCGCCGCCGACCAGTGTGTAGGTGCGGCCGTCCAGATATGCGTTGGTGGCGCTGGTGGCGTCGTAATAGATGGTTACGTCCGCGGAAGCGGTGGAGAGCAAGGGGAGTTGGGCGAGTCCGCCATCGAGCAGAAGGTCGCGCACGTACAGTGCGGCGCCGCTTGTGGCGTCGGCGTCGGCGACGGTCAGCGACTCGCCAGGGGCCAGTTCCAGCACTCCCCAGGCGAAGTTCGCGTCGTACCCGCCGAACGAGCCGCCCCGATCGACCCCGGGTGTCGTGACGGTGTGGCTGGCCGATCCGGAGAAATGCAGCTCGGCGTCGCGGGTATTCCAGGCGGCCGGGCTGGCGCTGCCGTTCAGCAGGTTTCCGGTCAGGAAGAATCGGTCGCCGGTCCCGCCGACCAGGGCGCCGGTGATGTCCACCGAGAGGTCGGAGAAGAAGTTGTCGGCCGGGTCCGAGGTGAAGGTGCCGGCGTTGGTGAAGGGGGCGAGGAAACGGGCGGTGGCGCCCGTAACCTTAACGACGCCGCCCGCGTTGTTGGTGACGGCGTTGAAGAAGGTGGTGGTGTTGTTGGTGATGTTGATCTTGCCGCCGGCGCTGTTGGTGACGGTGCCGAAGACCGAGGCCGGGGAGTCGGCGAAGCTGATCGTGCCGGAGTTGGTCAGGCCGCCGCTGCGGAAGGTTCCGTTGCCGACGATGCTGCCCGTGTTGGTAATGCCCGAGCCGTTGTTGTCGAAGGTGCCGCCCTGCAGGGCGATGGAGCCCGCGTTGTTGGCCAGGCCGTGGGTGAACAGGACGGTGCTGCTCGGGGTGGACTGGATCTGTCCGGCGGCGGGGTTGGCGTTGGAGGAGCCGCCGAGGTCCAGTTCCCCGCCGGAGGCGCGGACGACGCCGGCATTGGAGACCGATGCGTTGACGGTCCCGGCGCCCTGGATCGTGGCCTGATTGCTGATGACGCCGCCGTCGAGGATTGCGCCGGCGCCCGAGAGCGTGACGATGCCGGCGTTGGCCCAGTTGTTCTGGATGCTGAGTTGGTTGCCAGGGGAGACGAGCACGGTACCGCCGGGCTGGTTGGAGAAGTTGCCGAAGACGGTGCCGCCGCCCTGGAAGACGCCGTTGTTGACCACGCCACCGTTGAGGCGCAGGACGCCGTCCACGGTGAGGCGGCCGTTGTTGGTGAGGGGTGAGTTGACGGTGCCGTGAGCGTGCATCTCGCCGCCGGTATCGTTAACGGCCGCTGCGGCGCCGGAGAGGGTCCCCCCGGCGAGGTTGAAGGCGCCGAAGTTGTCCAGGCCGCCGGCGGCGGTGTTGAGGGTCTGGCCGGTCGAGAGGGTCATGACGGCATCGTTCTCGACGCCGCCCTGTGCGGTGAAGAAGGGGCCGGTGTTGACGGTGCCCTGGTTGAGCAGTCGGCCGTTGAATTGGCCGGACTGGTAGATGAAGTTGCCCTGGTTCTGGAGCGTGCCGTTGACGGTCCCGCCGGCCTGTATAAACGTGGCGGCGTAGAGTGTGCTGCCGGGGTTCTGCGTGATGCTGCCGGTGGGATTCAGCGTGAGCGTGCCGGTGACGTAGTGGGTCGAGCCGTTGTTGAGAGTAAGGCTGAACGGGCCGACGCCGCCCACGCCTTCGTTTCCGGTCACCATCAAAGTTTGGTTGGCAGCCAACGCCGCCGCCGCTCCGAACGGGCTGGTCTGGTCGTTCGAGTCCCACGTCGTGTTTTGCGTGATGTTCAACGTGCCGGTGGTCCAGTGAAATGAGGATGGAGTGCCCCTCGCGCAGGAAAGGATGGGGGTGTTGATCGTCCCCCCGTTGAGGTTGATGCTGCTGCCCGGGGTGTTGTCCACCTCGAGAAAGCCCGCCGAGATCGTGAGCACGCCCGTCCCGCTGACGGTCAGCACTCCGGCGCCTCCGTCGTTTCCAAAATTCTCGCCTACGAACACGTAGTCCGAGACGGTCAGTGAGCCGCCGCTGAGGGTCAGGGCGCCGCTGCTGCCGGGCTTCGCGCCGACCGCAAGCTCGTGTCCGACGGTGTGCGTCCCGCCGGTCTGGTTGAAAGTCCCCGTCCCGTTCAGTCCGATGAATTCGAACGAATTGACCGACAGGGCGCCCGTGCCGCCGAGGGAATAGGTGCCGGCGGACCCGGCCGACTCTCCGAGGATCAATTGGCCGCCGGTGCCGTTCTCCATCATATGAATCTGATTGACGCCGGCCGTCTGGGTGAAGGTGCCCGTTCCGTTGTTGCCGACGACCTGGTTCCCCGCGATGAAGAGATTCCCCGTGCCCCCGAGCGTGTACGTCCCGCTCGCGCCCGCGCCGTCGCCGAGCCTCAGCTCAAAGAGGCCGAACCGATAGTCGCCGATATCGTGCTCCCCGCCGGTCTGGTTAAACGTCCCCACGTCGCCGCTGGAGCCGCCGATGGTGACTGTTCCGGTGTTGGTCGAGGTGCCGTTGCCGACAAAGAGGGAACCGCCGCTGAGGGTGTACGTCCCCGTTGAAGAACTGCCCCCGGAGCCGACGAACAGCGATCCGTAGAAAAATTGAGTCCCGCCCGTTTGGTTGAACGTCCCGGCGCCGCCACCGCTTCCGATCGTCTCGCGAGTCGGCGGGTTCTGGCTGGCCAGGCCGACGTCGAGCTCTCCGCCGCCGAGAGTGAAGGTTCCGACCCCGCCCGCGCCGAAGCCGACGGTCAGATCACCGAGGATGAGGTGACCTCCGCCGGATTGAGCGAACCCCGAGGGCACCGCGGCGGACCCACTTATGAACTCGCTCGGTGTGGTCAATGAGCCCGCCCCACCGAGCGAATAGCTCGCGGGAGTCGTAAAGCGGGAGTTAATGAACAAGCCGTCGCTGCCGACGGAGTTGGTGCCGCCGGTCTGAGTGAACGTGCCGCCGTAGACGTTCACGCCGGAGACGGTCGTCAGCGTTCCGCCGCTAAGGGTGTAAGTCCCCGTCCCGCCGTTGATGCCTAAATTAACAGTGTCCGCGTGATTCGTCCCTTGGGACTGGTTAAATGCACCCGTCCCCGTGTCCCCGACCTCCTCCCCGGCGGTGACCGACAATGACCCGCCGCCGAGAGTGTACGTTCCGTTTCCCGAGGGATTCTGGCCAACCTCGATGTTGACCGCCCCCCCACTGGCCGTGACGGTGCCCCCGGTCTGGTTGAATGCCCCGGTCCCGCTGTTGCCGACGACGATCGTGGACGCCTTCACGGTGCCGCCGCTGAGGGTGTAGGTGCCGCTGGAGCCCCCGGCGAAGCCGGCGTAGAGGAGGAAGGGCGTGTTGGTCCCGCCGCTCTGGGTGAAGGTGCCGCTGCCGGCGTTGCCGACAAACTCGTTGACGCCGACGGCGAGTGTGCCGCTGCCGGACAGGGAATAGCTGCCGGTGGATCCCGCGGCAAACCCGAGGTTGAGGTCGGCGCTGACGGTGTTGGAGCCGGCGGTGTGATTGAAGGTTCCGTTGCCGGAATCTCCGACGCGCTGGTTGGCGGCGGTGAGGGTGCCGCCGCCGAGGGTGTAGGTGCCCTGCGCCGCCGTGCCGCTGCCGACCGTGAGCGTGCCGGAAGCAAGGTTGGCGGTCCCCGCGGTGTGGCTGAAGGTGCCGGTGCCGGCGACGCCGACGACGACGTTGGTTGCCGTCAGCGTGCCCCCCTGGAGGCTGTAGGAACCCGTCGAGCCGGCGTTGGCGGCGAGGTTCAGGGTGGCGGTGCTGTTGGCGCCGCCGGTCTGGTTGAACACGCCGGCGCCGTTGAAGCCCACCAGTTCGCTGCCGCCGGCGTTGGCGGAGAGGACGCCGCTCCCGCTGAGGGTGTAGGTTCCCGTGTCGCTGCCGTTGAATCCGAGGAAAAGCCCGCCCGCGCCCAGCGTGTTCGTGCCGCCGCTTTGCGTCAGGAACCCGTTGCCCAGGCTGCCGCCAGTCGTCGAATCACCGACGTGTTCCGTACCGGAGCTCAGGCCGTTGGCCGACATGGAAAGCGTGGCGCTGTGGGACAGCAGCGCGCTCCCAGACTGGCTGATCGTGAGGGAGGCGAGTGAAATCGCCGGTCCGGTATAGTCGTAAGTGACGGTCAGGTTGCGGGGATTGGTTTCGACGATGGTAACGGTGTCGCCGGCGGCGGGGACGACATGCGTGCTGGAGGCGGTGGTCCAGTTGGCGGCGATGCTCCAGAAACCGGGGCTGACGCCGTCGGTCCAATTGTCGGTCGTGGCCGCCGACGCCGCGCCCGCCAACAGCGACGCCGGGAAAAGGAAGGGCAGCTTTCGGACGCGCCGCCCGCGCTGCTCGGAGCGCCGGTGACTACGGGAGCGCGTCGCTCGGCGCATGGGCATACTCTTTCTCCTAATATATGTTGTTCACCGGCTGTTGCGCACGCCTCCAGCCCGGATCGGAAGTGACGCAAGAAAGTGTACCGACGCGCGGGGGTGCAGCAACGAATTACCCGCAGTGTGGATGAAACGTCATCACTATGTCATCGTTGTGGGCGCGAGTCGTCACCTCGATGTGCAGAGGTGCGCGCAGTGACGGCCGCACTGCGTGATGGACCAAGTGGTGCTGGCGGCGGGTGCGGTGTGGAAGTTCCTCTCGCGAGGTGGTGATGGCATCTTCGCCTGACTTCCTAACTTCACAATCGCGGATCAAGCTCTGCCTCCGTTCCCCCGCCGCGACGCCCCAAATTCGGCCCGAGGCGCGGAAGTAGTTGCATTTTCTTATGGAAATTTCGCAGTTACGTGATAAGTTTTTCGCGACGCTCGGGCGGCGTCAGAATCTTATCTCCGGCAACTAAGTCAGCGACGCGGGTCTCTTGGCGGGCAATTCCGGCCTCCGATTCGGGGATCTAGTCCTCGCCAACTTCTCGACCCTGCCGAACCTCAACGGCTTGAGCGTGCGCCAGTTCCTCGGCGATGTGAACGTTGCCCTGGGAGGCGATCCCAGCATCTATAGCATCGCGGACCTGAATCCGATTGCCGCCGGGCTGAATGGTTCTTTCGGGGAGGGTGCAGTGAGCACGTTCGCGCAGGATCATCTTTTGGCCCCGGCGGCGGTGGACACGGCGACGGCGCCTTTGCCGGGCGGCGTCACGCCCTTCGTGGTCCTGCTGTGCATTGCCTGGGCGCTCAACCGCAGGGGTCAACGGCGCGCCGACTCCCGAACGGAATGAGCCCGGCCCTGCTCGGCCCGCCCTTCACCTCATCCGCTAGGCTTCCACTTCTCCTGTTGCTTCAGCTTTGCGGTTTGCTCCGGCAGGCAGGGCGGGTTAGTTCGGTGTGAGAGGAACAGACGACGCCGGCGTGGGACGCGTCGGTTCGGCGCCTGTACGGTAGCGCCAGCGCGTTCGCCGTGGCATGGTGGCGGAACTGCTCAAGAGCGTTTGCGCCGACACCGCCCTGCGCGCCGATCAATGAGAATCCGTATCATAGCAGCTTTTGCAGCGCGGCGGCTAGTTCGTCGGGCGTCTTGCCGAGGCTGGCGAGTTGTGACGTCAGGCCGGCGATCTCCTGCATCTTGTCCGCCGGCACGCCAGCACCCCAGACGGCGAGCCCGATACCGGCCGGGAGCTTGGCGCCCAGGTCCTCGCCGGGCTTCCAGTTCTGGCCGATGTCGCGGGCGACGTTGCGGATGGTGTTTACCAACCCGCGGACAACCCATCGGCGGGAATCAGACAGCTGCGGCGGCGGAGAAGCTGTGGCGGGCGAGGCGGCGCATCGGGCGGGATTGTACCGGAAGGCTACCGCGATTGCCGAGGATTCGGCGTCAGGCAGATGCGGCTCTCTTCGAACGGCTGCGGCCGACGGCGAAGCAAATGAGGGCTACGGCGGCGAACCCGGCGGCAGTCCAACCCAGCTGCTTGGCGTCGTCGAACGACTCCCCGGGCGTAT
>Ga0308175_100000608_pt1 | contig 24161 bp, 23 predicted proteins | sample PhyCR1_3_FD_203893 | JGI IMG/M metagenome (GOLD analysis project Ga0308175, IMG submission 203893) | Soil microbial communities from UC Gill Tract Community Farm, Albany, California, United States - DLSLS.C.R1 | ecosystem: Environmental > Terrestrial > Soil > Agricultural land | place: USA...
CCGCGCTGCGTCAGAGCCTCCCGCCGCAGGCGCTGGCCGGCCTCACTATCACCGACAACCTGCCGTGGAACTTCTCCGGCGCCACCCAGGCGCTGGCGCTCGGCAACAGCGACCTCAAGGTCGAGAAGGTCACCGGCTGGGAGCTGGGGTACAAAGGAAGCCTGTCCAACAAGGCCTACGTCACGGCCGACCTGTACCTCAACAAGCTCAAGGACTTCGTCACCGACCTGCTGCCCGGCGTCAACTCGGCGTACCCCACCTTCTCGCTCACCGATGGGGTGAACGTGCCGGCCGAGCTCACGGCGATCGATCAGCGTATCCAAGACCTGCAGACGGCGGGAGCGCTGACGGCGCAGCAGGCCGCGCAGCTCCGCGCGCCGATCCCGCAGCTCCTGGGCGGCTACGCGCTGCTCTCCGCCGGCACCCAGATCCAGGGCGCCAACGCCCTCGCGACCTTGCCCGACGGCAGCCGCGCCGTGGTGCTGTCCTACACCAACGCCGGCCGGGTGACCGAGCGCGGCGTCGAGATCGGCGTGGGCTATCAGTTCACGCCCGAGATCCGGGGCGACCTCACGTTTACCGGCTTCGACTTCACGGTGAACACCCAGGCCGTGGGCGACCAGCTCCTGCCCAATACGCCGAGCAAGAAGGCCAGCGTCTCGCTGAGCTATGCGGGGCTGCAGGGGATCGACGCAAACGTGACGGTCAAGCTGGTGGACGGCTATCCGTGGGCGGCCGGCGTGTTCCAGGGGTACGTGCCATCGAATGAGTTCGTGAACGTGAGCGCGGGATACCGGGTGAACAACTATCTCCGGGTCAATGCGATCGCGACCAACCTGTTCGATCAGAAGCGGTTCCAGCTCTACGGCGGAAGTGTGATCGGGCGGCGGGTGCTGGCGGGGGTTACTGCCGGGTTCTGATGGGCGGCTACCTGTCATCCCGAGGAGCGAAGCGACGAGGGATCTTGCCCGGAACGGCTCGAGGCCACCTTGGGCCAGATCCCTCGTCGCTTCGCTCCTCGGGATGACAGGTCGGGCTTTGCTCGTGCGTCCGCTAGCCACCCGACTTGGCCACCCGAAGTCGCTACCCGCCCGACTCGGCCACCCGGAGTCGCTACCCGCCCGACTTGGCTACCCGGAGTTCCGCGTCTCGCTGGCGTTGGCGTAGCTCGTCGCTCGGACTCGGCGCGTACGCTTCCGGGTCGGTTAGCCGCCGCACCCCCTCCGGCAGCATCGCGAGCTGTGCCGCGCAGTGCGCGCGGATCTCCAGCAGGGCCGGATGCGGTCGCACGAGCTCGCCATCGCGCATCACCATCTCGAGCAGGCCTGTGGCGCCGGCAGGCACCGGCTCCTCGGCCAGCGCCAGCGTGTCGCCGGCAAGGCGGCCGCCGCTGCTTAGCCGTCGAATCACCTGCTTCGGTCCCACCCAGGTCCGCTTGCCTTCACTCAGCTTGAGCACGTCGCGCCCGTCGAGCCGCACCAGCTTGTACACCAGGTCCACCGACGGCGCGTCGGCCGAAGTCGTGAGCCGGGTGCCGATGCCGAACCCGTCGATTGGCGCCCCTACAGCGAGCAACGCGGCGATGTCGTGCTCGTCGAGGCCGCCGCTCACCAGGATCTTCACTTCGGCGCATCCCCCCTCGTCGAGGACCGTACGAACCGCGCGGCTCAGGGCCGCCAGGTCGCCACTGTCGAGGCGCACGCCGGCGAGGTGGTGGCCGGCTACCGCCAGTCCGCGCGCTACCTCGACCGCCTTCCGCGCGGCCGCCACCGTGTCGTAGGTATCGAGCAGCAGCACCGCGGCATCGGGAAAGGACCGGGCGTAGGCCCGGAATGCCTCCGCCTCGGTGGCGAACGCGGTTACGAACGAGTGCGCCATCGTGCCCGACAGCTCGAGCCCCCAGGTGCGGCCGGCAAGCACGTTGCTGGTGGAGTCGAATCCCGCGAGGAGCGCCGCGCGCGAGGCCTTGAGCCCGGCATCGATGCCGTGCGTCCGGCGCAGCCCGAACTCCGCCAGGCCTCGGCCATTGGCGGCGAGGACCGACCGGGCCGCCTTGCTGGCCAGCACCGTCTGCGCGTGAAGCAGGTTGAGCATCGCGGTCTCGATCAGCTGCGCCTCGAGGATCGGCGCGGTCACCTCGAGCATGGGCTCGTCGGCGAACACCACGGTGCCCTCGGGGACCGCGCGCACCTCACCGGTAAACCGAAGCTCGCGGAGGTGCGCGAGGAACTCGGGGCGGAATCGTTTCAGCGAGGCGAGGTAGTCGATCGCGGGGTCGCCGAAGCGGAAGCTGCGGAGATACTCGAGCGCGTCCTCGAGGCCCGCCGCCAGCAGAAAGCCGCGGCCGGGCGGCAGCCGGCGGGTGAACAGGCTGAAGGTGGCCCGGCCGCCCACGCCCTCGGCGTAGAAGGCGGCAGCCATGGTCAGCTCGTAGAGATCGGTGAGCAGCGCCGAGTCGGCCAGGGTTAGCGGCCCCGACACGAGGGCGCCGTACGGTGGGGCGGAGCTCACCCGACAAAAGTATCGCCGCCCCGGCTTGCGCGCCTGCGGCGATCAAATCAACGTTGGGTGCCTTCTCCCGGAGACCGCGTGCAGCAGATCAAGGGGGCTGTCCTCAAGTCGCGCCTGGCGTTCGTGCAGGAGAACTTCGGCAAGGAGGGGCTCGAGCGGGTGCTGGCGGCCATGCCGGAGGCCGATCAGCGTACGCTCAAGATGCTGTTCACCTCCAACTGGTACCCCTTCGCGATGGGTAAGGCGCTCGACGACGCCATCGTCCGGGTGCTGGGCGGCGGCAAGCCCGAGTTCTTCGAGCGGCTGGGCGCCGCCTCGGCCGAGAAGAACCTCTCCAGCGTGCACAGCGGCTTCCTGACCAAGGGCGACGCCCACGGCTTCCTGGCCAAGTCGCCTTCCTTCTATTCCCTCTACTACGAGACCGGCCGGCGCCAGTACACCCAGGTGAGCCCCAGGGAAGGCGTGTTCACCACCTACGACGCGGAGACCTTCAGCGCGCCCGACTGCCTGACCGTGGTGGGGTGGTACCGAAAGGCGCTCGAGATGTGCGGGGTCAAGGGCGTCAAGATCGTCGAGGAGGAGTGCCGCGCGAAGGGTGGCGCGGTGTGTCGGTATCGGGTGACGTGGGAGTGAGACGGACGGGGTGTTCACGGTGATTCATGCGGGGGCGTGCGTTCCGGCATGCCCTTTCGCTGGGCTCAGGATGACTCTCTGTGCACGTGAGTTCACCGGAGCATCCACCATTTGACCATCCGACCGGCTCCCCCCCACTGACCTTCCGTTCCTCCGATTTTCCGACGCCGACGCTCCGACCTCCCGAGGCTCCGACCTCCCGACGCTCCAACCTGCCATCCCTCCGACCTTCCGTCCCTCCGACCTTCCGACCTTCCGACCGTCTGGCCGTCTGGCCGCCGTCCGGCCACCTACCGCATCGTGAGACACCCTGCGGCGACCTTGCGTATACCCTCTCGAAGCCATCGCCTGCCGGCCAGTGTGGCCGCGGGTCGGATACCAGGACCGCGACCGGAGACGCCAGATGAACGCCAAACCTACGCTGCCCACCCTCGGGCTCTACTTGCTGACCTTGACCCTCGCGGCCTCCGCCCCCAAGGCCTCCTGGTTCGAGGCTCGGACGACCGGGGCACATACCATCAGCATGAGTGGAACCGCCGAGTTCGGGAATGGGACGCCCGACGCCGCCCAGGCGCCTTTCGTCATCTCGCTGGGTACACAGTCCTCTGCCGGCGCCGTCATCTTCACCCGACCCGATGGTGGCCGGCTCGAGCCCGGGGCCTATCTGCTCGAGGCGGACGGTCCGCGCAGCATTAAGGCGCTGGTCGTGACCGGTTCGCCCATCCATCCGACCGGCGCGTTTCACGCCAGGACGGGGATGCTGACGATCACCCGGTCGCAGGAGGATATCATCGAGGGGAGGTTCGATCTCGATGCGGTAGGATTCGAGGCGTCCGATCCCGGCGATGAAACCAAGGAGCTGGAGGTGCGCGGGACGTTTACCGCGTCGCCGGGTAACCGGCGCGCCTGGTAACGAGCTGGATAGCGCGCTCAAGCTATCAGACGCTCGAACGCGCCGGCGTGAGGTGCAGCTTCCTCCGCCACAAACCGACGACCGCCACCGATCCGTGGCGGTCGTTCGCGTACTCCGGCGGTTTCTGCCAGGTTGCCGGCCTTAGGAGCGCAGCCGCCGCAGCAGGCTGGCTAGAACTCCTGCCTCGTGGGCCGGAACAGGATCTCGTTCACATCCACGTCCTCGGGCTGGCTCACGACAAACACCACCGCCCGGGCGAATGAGTCCGGGGAAATACCCAGCTCCCCATACATCTTCTGAAGGTTGGCGGAGACGTCGGGCTCGCTCGCGGTGCTGGGCAGCTCGCTCAGCACCACGCCCGGCGAGATGACGGTGGTGCGGATGTTGTAGGGCTTCACTTCCTGGCGGAGTCCTTCCGACAGGGCCAGCACGGCGTGCTTGGTGGCGGCGTACACCGTGTTGCCGGCCCGGACCTTGTGGCCCGCCACCGACGACACGTTGATGATGTGTCCCGATTTTCGCCGCTGCATGTGCGGCAGCGCCGCCGCGATGCCGTACAGCACGCCCTTGAGATTGACGTCGATCATCCGGTCCCACTCGTCGACCTTGAGCCGGTCGAGCGGCGAGAGCGGCATCAGTCCCGCGTTGTTGATCAGCACGTCGATCCGCCCGTAGGCCTCGACCGCGCTGTCCACCAGCCGCTGCACCTGATCGCGGCGGGTCACGTCCGTCGGCACCGCGAGCGCCTGGTCCCCGCGCCGGGTCAGCTCGTCCGCCAATGCCCGGATCCGGTCTTCCCGCCGGGCGCCCAGCACGACGGTGGCGCCCTCGTCGGCGAGGAGGCGTGCGGCGGCCTCGCCCAGGCCGCTGCTCGCCCCGGTGATGACGACAACCTTGCCCTCGACACCCATCATCGCGTGGCCTCGCTCCCGCCCGGCACACCCAGCTCCCGGTAGAACGCGGCGTTGCTGACCGGCCGGCCCAGGAAGCGCCGCACCAGGCTGTCGGGCTCTTCCGTGGCCGCGGGCGCCAGGATGATGTCCCGATAGGCGCGGCCGGTCGGGTGGTTGAGAATGCCCTCCCGCTGGAACCGGCTGAACATGTCCTGCGCGTACACCTTGGCCCACAGATAGCTGTACACTCCCGCCTCGTAGCCGGCCATGATGTGGCTGAAGCCCGACTCGGGCACTGTCCCGGCCGGGATCCTGAACGGCGTGAACTCCGGCATCATATCGATATACATCGTGGTCGGATTCAACGGCACCGGCCTGGTGTGGAGCGTCATGTCATAGGCCGCGAAGAACACCTGCCGGCCCCAGTAGACGCCGTCGCTGAGGTGCTTGAGGTCGACGATTCGCTGGATCAGCGAGTCGGGCAGCGCGCGGCCGCTGGTGACGTGATGCGAGATCCGCCGAAGGATCTCGGGCTGCCACATCCAGTTCTCCAGCATCTGGGATGGGGCTTCCACGAAGTCGAGCCGATCGTTGCTGGTGGTGGGATAGGGCGACTGGTCGAGCATCGCCGCCATGGCGTGACCGAACTCGTGGAACAGCGTCACCACCTCGGCGTGGGTCAGGAGCGCCGGCTTTCCCGGCACCGGCAGCGACCAGTTGCCCACGATGGCCGTCCACGGCAGCTGCCGCGAGCCGTCGGACCGCCGGAAGGTCGGCACCACGGTGAAATCGGCGAAGTGGCCGTACTTGTGCGGGCGGGGATAGAGATCGAAGTAGAGCCGTCCCAGCGGCGCGCCGGTCACCGAGTCGACGACGGTGTAGCGCGACATGTCCGGCGCCCAGCCGTTGGCCGGTGTCACCGTCTCGAACCGAAGGCCCAACAGCTCGCCGTAGAGGCTCATGACGGCGGGCAGCACGAAGTCCACCGGGAAGTACTGCTTGACCTCGTCCTGCGACAGCGCGTAGCGGCTCTGCTTGAGTCGCTCCAGGTAGTAGTAGTAATCCCAGATCTCGACCTTGCCGGTGATGCCGTCTTTCCGCGCCAGCGGCTTGAGCTGGGCCACCTCCATCACCGCCTTGCGCCGGAGCGGCGCCTTGAGGCTCGAGAGCAGCGCGAACACCCGCTCGGGCGTCTTCGCCATCCTGGTGCTGGTCTGGTACGCGCCCCAGCTGGGGAAGTCGACCAGCCGCGCCAGGGTGTCGCGCACCGCGAGCGCCGAGTCGAGCCGGTCCACGTTGGCCTGGCCGCCGCGCCGGAAGTAGGCGATGTAGAACCGGTGGCGCGCCGCCCGATCCGACACCGACTGCATGAACGGTCCGAAGGTGCTCTCGTCGGCCTTGACCGAGGCGCTGTCACCCTCGCGGGTGAGCTGCGAGCGGAACTGGGGATCGAGATCGAGCGTGTCGCGGAGTGGAATGCGGACCCGCGTCGAGTCGGCGGCGAGCGCGATCGAGAAGGTCCGTTCGAGGTCGGCGTGGCGCTGGAGCAGGCGCACGGTGCTCGCCCGTCCCGCGGAGTCGAGCCCGGCGCCGGCCAGGCGGCCGCCCTCGATGTACAGCTCGGCGAGCTGCCGCTCGGCGGGCGGCAGGAGTTTCGGCGTATTGACCAGCTCCTGGCGCGCCCGCTGCGCCAGCGCGTAGAGGCGGGCGTCGGCCACGGCGCCGGCCTGGAAGTTGGCCACCACCTGGTCGCACGCGGCGGCCGAATCGCGGGTGGCCTGGTCGGGCGAGAGCACCTGGAGGGCGCGTGGCAGGGCGGTGAGCGACTGCAGGTCGGCGTTGGCCTGCTCGATTCGCTGGAGGGCGTCGAAGGCCTTCACGGCCGTGGAGTCGGTCAGCACCGCGTCCATGGCCTGACTCGCGTTGGCGACGGCCTGCTCGCAGCGCCGGGCCATGGCGGGCGCGGGGAGGCGCCAGCTCTCGAGCGAATCGTCGGGCGTCGAAGCCTGCTGGGCCTCACAGACGCCGCAGCCGGCAACCAGGACAAGGGCGATGAGGGCTGCACGACGGACGGCGGGCGAGAGCCGGACAAGGGACATGACCACCTCGAAGCGGAAGCCGGGCTGGACTCGGCTGGGACGACTGCGATCGCGCTGCGCCCAATGTGGACGGAAGGACGGAAGGACGGAAGGACGGGAAGACGGGAAGACGGGAGGGTGGGATGACGGGAGGGTGGGAGGACGGAAGGGTGGGAGGACTGGAGACGGTCGGGTAGCGATCAATAGCACTGTCATCCCGAGCGAAGCGAGGGATCTTCTCGACGCATGTCCGGAAACGCGTCGGCAAGGCGGCCTGGGCGCCGCCCGAGGCGACGCCGGCCCGGGTCACCAGACGCTCTGGAGTATCGGCACCATCGGGCACAAGGCTTAGGACGAGGACAAAGGTGGAGTCGGGCCGGCCGGCCGCGGCCAAGCGCTGGCGAGGCGGGCACTTGCGAGCGAGCGGCCGGGCGGGCTCCTTTCGCGTTTGGGGGGTTACCAGCATCATGCCGAGCATTGGGCTCGGCATGCGAGGGGGATGAACCGGCGCGGATGCCTCCCTGTCATTATTGCCTCCTGGTGAATGCCACCGGAGCGATGCGAGTCGGCGAGAAGGGCGAGATCCCAGAGGAGGAACCGACCATGCGTTGGACCTGGCTCATGCTGGCAGTGCCACTTGGCGCGCTGGCACCAACGGCGGTGCAGGCGCAGCGCGGCGCCGAGGGCAAGGGACTTGTCGCGACGGAGCACCTGCCCAAGCTGAACGGCGCGACGCTCGAGGGAAGCGTGATCGAGGTGAAGTACGGGCCGGGGGGCAAGTCGGCGGCGCATCGCCACCCTTGCCCGGTGTTCGCGTATGTCGCGGAGGGCTCGGTCCGCTCCGCGCTGGGGGACGGACCGATGGAGGTCTACTCGGCGGGCCAGGGGTGGTACGAGGCGCCGCTCACCCGGCATCGCTCGGAGAACGCCAGCGCCACGGCGCCGGCCCGGCTGGTGGCGTTCTTCGTGTGCGACTCGCCCAAGCCGCTGGTGTTACCCGACACGGGGCGTGCCGCCGCGAAGTGACGGGGCAACGGCCGGCCTCGCGCAACCGTGGGGGAACTGTAGCTTTCCCGTTCCCCCCACATCGAGCGCATTCATGCCGTTCAACATTACGACGTTCACGTTGCTGCACGTCGCCCTGAGCATGGTCGGCCTGGTCACGGGCCTGGTGGTAGTCGGCGGCCTGATGGCCAGACGGCATTTCAGCGGGTGGGCGGGCACCTTTTTGGTCGCCACGTTCCTGACCAACCTGAGCGGGTTCGGATTTCCGTTCGTAAAGTTGCTGCCCTCGCACGTGCTGGGGATCCTGTCGCTCGTGCTGATTCCGGTCGCCATGTACGCGCTCTACGCCAAGCGGCTCGAGGGCGGCTGGCGGCGGACGTATGTCGCGGGCGCGGTGGTGGCGCTCTACTTCAATGCGTTCGTGCTGGTGGCGCAGCTGTTCCACCGGATCCCGGCGCTGATCGTGCTGGCGCCGCAGCAGAAGGAGCCGCCGTTTCAGATCGCGCAGCTCCTGCTGCTGGTGTCGTTCGCGGTACTGGGTCGGGCGGCGTGGCGGGGGTACGCTGTGCAGGGCGGGACCATGAGCGTCGACGCCGGCCGGAGTAGCGCCGCGACGATGGCTTAGCCGTCGACAGCCAGGGACGCCTCCGTGTCCTTGGTGCCTTCGTGCCGTCGGGATGAAATGCCACTGCCAGGCAGGCGCGCCGTTGCCACCGCAACCATCGCGGCTATGACCAGCAAGACGGTGATCACCCGCTCTGCCTGGTAGCTCCCGCCGGGAAACCAGCTCTTGATGCTCAGGTTCGCGATCGCATGATAGAGCGCCACCGCGGCCACGCTCCGAGCGCTGGCGTTGTAAAGCCAGACCATGATCACCCGCGTCGCCACCATGTCCACGCAGCCCCACGCGATCCATCCCGGCGACTGCCCGGCCTGCACCATGGCGATCACGTGCCAGAGCGCCCAGATCACGCCCAGCACCAGCGCCGCGCCGAGCGGGCCCAGACGCTCCTGCATCGGATCGAGCGCGTAGCCCGACCAGCCGAGCTCCTCACCCAGCGCGGCGACGACGAACACGAGGAACAGCAGCAGAGCGCCAGGCAGCGGGAACCACGGTTGGTGCACGGGGCGGCCGATCCAGCGGAGGATGGCGAAGGCGGCCGCCGTCACCAGTGGCATCAGCAGCAGGGCAGGCACGAGGCGCCAGGGCGAGGCGGCCCCGCCCAGGTCGCCGGCGCGCCGGAACAGGGACCGGATACCGGCCATTCCCGCCTCGCGGAGCCGGAGGATGCAGGCCGCGAAGACGGGGCAGACGAATGCCAGCGCCGAGATCGGAATGCCGGGGAACAGTGGCCGGTCGGTCGCGAAGCCGAGCCAGGCGAACGGCGCCGACAGCAGGGCGACCAGGAGGAAAAAGCGGAGCGGCGATGGGCGGTGGCGCATGGATCGGACGGCGGGAGGAGGGAAGACGGAAGGACGGGAATACGGGAAGACGGGAAGACGGGAAGACGGGAAGACGGGAAGACGGGAAGACGGGAAGACGGGAAGACGGGAAGACGGGTGGACTGTTCTCATACTACCCTGTCAACCCGAGCGAAGCGAGGGATCTCCCAGGCGGTTCCGAACCACGCTTGGGAGGTCCCTCCCTTGCTCGGGAGGAGGACCCCACGAGCCGGTCCTTCCGTCCTTCCGTCTTCCCGTCCTCCCGTCTTCCCGTCCTCCCGTCTTCTACGACTCGCTTCCCTTATACAGCGTCGCGTACAGCGTCATCCCCCGCCCCACCGCCGTCGCGATCAGCTCGGCCATGTACTGCGGCATCCCGCCGAGCTTTCCCTGTACCTCGCCCAGCGCCTTGGCCGGGTCGTCGCCCGGCTTCATGCCGGTGAATTTGTCCATGAGGCCGGTGGCGATGGCTTCCAGGACCCACGGCTTGGTCTCCACCGTCGCGGTGGTGACGCCCGCACTGGAGATGGCGCCGTCGGGGCCGAAGGTGAGCCCCACCTCGAGCGGCCCATGCGGGGTGTCCACCTGCTGGAACAGCACAACGCCGACCGGTGTGCCGCCGTCGCCCTGGCCCAGGTAGAACTCAACGTCGGGGTCGTCCGGGGTGTAGTCGCTCTTCCGGCGGATGGCGGCCAGGTCCTGCTTGCCGATGTCCACCGTGCGGACGAAATACTGCTTGGCGCCGGCGAGGGTCTGCCGGATATAGTCGGCGTGCTTTATCAGCACCACCTTGGGGCTGGGATGCGCCGCCGCGCCGAGCAGCGCGGTGGAGAGTGCAAGGCCCAGGGCCCCGGCGACACGTCTGAGCGTGATCATGAGAGCTTCTCCATCGAGCGGCCGGGCAGCACCGCCCGGATGGTCGAGTACAGGACGACGAGATAGACCAGGGACATGCCCCAGCCGGATACCAGGGTGAGCCAGGCAAAGCCGCCCAGCCCGAAATTCATGAGCCACTGGCCGGCGAAGTCGAGCGCGCCGGTGGCGAACGCCGCGACGATTACGGTGTCGCGCCACCAGGCGGGCCAGTCGAGCCCCAGGATGATGAGGGTGAGCAGGCCGGCCACGATCGCATAGATCATGATGTGGATGTGGCTGTCCTGGACCAGGGTATTGGTGTCCACCGTGTGCTGCATCTCGGGCATCCGGCCCAGGTCGAGCGGCTTGGTGGTCGCGTGCGACTCGGTGGACATGTGCATCTCGTCCATGCCCGGGGCCGGCACGTAGGTGGCGGCGACCTTCGCGGGCGTCAGGCCCGACCAGGTCTTCACCATGAGGAACGCGAACAGGTAGGCGTAGCCCAGGACGAGCAGGAACAGGACTGCTGCCAGCTTCACCGAGCGGTCTGCCTGTCGCAGGCTGTAGAGGGGCATGGGGGGCTCCGAGTGCCTCATCCCGACCCCGAGCGCAGCGAGGGGGAGGGACCTTGCCGACGCGTTTCCCGACATGCGTCGGCAAGGTCCCTCCCCCTCGCTGCGCTCGGGGTCGGGATGAGGGCGTGACAGAGGGATCGATGCAGGACCGGCATCAGAACGTCGTCACCAGCTGCAGCGTATACTGCACACCCCACTGGCTCACCCCGTCCTCGGTCTCGAAGAACGGCACGTCCGAGTGGTTGAGCCGCACCTCGCCGCGAAGCTGGAACCGCGGGATGCGATAGGTGGTGTGCGTGATGTTGGCGAAGATTCCCTCGCGGCCGACGCCGATCGAGTAGATGGGCGCGAGCACGTACGAGGTGAGCGTCTGCGGCGTGCCGGTGCGCGCCCCCTCCTTGTCGTCCAGCACCTCGGCGCGGGCGGCGATGCCCCAGTGGCGGTCGAGCCGGCGGTGCACCAGCAGCGTGGCGCCGGTCCAGCTCGCGTTGCCTCCGCCGTCGGGGAGGTCGATGTCCTTGCCGTAGTTGGCTTCGCCGGCGATGAGCCAGTCGTGAGTGGCCTCGAAGGCGTAGTCGGCCGCGAGCAGGAGACGGTCGTTGGTCTCGCCCGATTCACCCTCGGAGCCATACAGCGTGCTGAAGCCGAGGCTGCTCCGCTCGGTCGGGAGATAACCGAGCCGCGCGCCGACGGTCTTGCCGTGATTAGGGTCCACCGGCGAGTCCCACCCGTTGGTGATGAACCCCTCGAGGTCGGCCTTCCGGCTGAGCGCGTAGCTCGCGAACAGGCCGGTGAGCTTGCTGGGCCGCGCCAGCTCGAAGTTGAACGAGGTGGTGGGCGTGAGCAGCAGCACCTCGTCGTCCCGCTCGAAGCCGATCGGCGCGTCCAGCGTGCCGAAGGTGAGGTTGAGGCTCGAGAGGTTCCTGGGCGTGTAGCTCACCAGCAGGTTGTCAATCTCGATCTCGGTGGTGGGCTCCTCGCCCGCTTCGGCTTGGTCGCTGATCGAGGTCGTGAGCTGGCCGAAGACGTAGAGGTTGTCGGTCAGTTCCCGGAACAGCGCCACGGCCACCTTGCCCGCGCCGAGCGAGTTGTCGTGGGTCTTGCCGTCGAGGGTATACCCGGCCACCCCGAAGCCGGTGATGGAAAGCTGGTGCTGAGCTTCGCCGGTCACCGGCTCCACGTCGCCGCTCGGCGCGTCGAGCGTGACCGGCTGGTCCGACGTGGTCTTGGGGTTCTGGGCGACGGCCCGGCTCGCGGCGAGGCCGATGAGAACGAAGAGGCAAGCTGCTGCCCGCATGTCGTCTGCTCCCTGGTCTGAGGCCTGAGCGTAGCTGCACTGCCGCGCACTACGCTGCGCCGGGCGAGGTCGCCGGGCGCGGAGGTCTACTCGGATTGACTGGGGGTCAGACGAGCCGCGGAGGGGGCGGATCCAGGCTGGTGGCGATGCGGGGCGCCGGGGCGGGCACGCCGACGGGCTCCAGGACCGACACCACCGCAGCCCGCACAGGAGCGTGCTCGGCCGCCGGCTCCATAAAGGAAAGGGTCTGGGACGGGCCGTGGCGGGTGGCGTTGTCGATGCCGGTGTGGCAGGCCGTGTACCCGCCCGCCGCGGGCTGGGTCATACCCACCATGTCGTGGAGCGCGTGGTGGTTATCGGCCAGGCACAGGAGGGCGCACCCCACGATCGGCTGGGCCATGAGAAAGGCGGCCAGGGTGAGACAGGCGAGTCGGGGGGAGCGAAGGGCCCTGGGCATCTAGGGAAAAGGTAACCTGAAGCCGCGCGGGAGTCAGGCAGGCCCTGGTCACAGCAGCGCTCCACCGGACTTCCTAAGCTTCCGTCATGTCCCACCCCGAGCTCGATCGCGCCGCGGGCCCCGCCGCCCCGGTGATCGGTGCCCTCACCCGCCTCGGCTTTGCCGCCAAGGGACTGGTCACCATCCTGGTCGGCGTGCTGGCCCTGCGCTTCGCCCTTCGGAAGGGCGGCGGCATCATCGACCAGGAGGGCGCGGTGGAGTGGGTGGTGCGGCACCCGTTCGGCCGCTGGATGCTTGGCGCGCTGGCGGTGGGTCTCGCAGGGTATGCGGTCTGGATGTACGTGGCCGCGGTGCTCGATCCCGAGCGCAAGGGCAAGGGCTTGCAGGGCATCGCGGAGCGGCTGGGGTTCCTGACCACCGGCATCGGGTACACCCTGCTCGCCTACACGGCGTTTACCCTGCTGCTCGGCCGACGGGATGTCGGCGGGCACGACGTGAAGCAGGTCGTCGCCATGGTGCTCACCCCGCACCTCGGGCGCGTGGTGGTGGGACTCGCGGGAGTGATCGTCATGGTGGCCGGCGGGTTCCAGCTTCGGCTCGCGATCACGGCCGGGTTCCGAGACCAGCTCCGGGCCGGCCTGTCACGACTCGAGCGGGCGGCGGTAGATGTGAGCGGGCGGTTCGGCTACGTGACGCTGGGCGTCCTGTCGCTGATGATCGGCTGGTCCCTGGTGCAGGTGGCGGTGCAGTACGACCCATCGAAGGTGGACGGCTGGCAGGACGCGCTGTGGCTGCTGGCCGGCATGGGGAGCGGCCGGATGCTGCTGGCCGCGGCGGCGACGGGGCTGATCTGCTACGGGCTCTTCTTCGTGCTCCAAGTCAGGGATCGAAGGTTGTAGGCCGCGGCTCCTCGCCGGCGGTCCGGAGCCGGCTGACGTCGGCCGCGGGGCTCGAGGGATCTTCCCGGCGACTTCGGGCCGTCGGATTGCGCGCGGCCCCGCCGCGGAAAAAGAAATGGCGGTCGTCGAGTAGCCGCGGGCCAGGCAGCCAGCGGGGGGCGAGGCTGTAGGGCGAGGGCTCGCCCAGCAACTGCCGCTCCACCGCACGAGCCACCGACCGGGCCGGTAGCCAGGTCGCGACCTGGATCGACGGATACCACGCGGCATACTCCGCGCGAATTCGAGCTTGTCTGAGGTGCCCCGCCACGACGTTGCCTCCACTCTTCACAGAGCCTAGTCATACGCAGATCGGCCCAGCGGTGACTGGACTCACGAGAAAAGCGGATCGGGAGAGACATCCGCCTGCGGGAGGGCCACAAGGGTACGCTGGCGTACACGTTACGGGCCAGGCTGCTTTGGCGTCGGGTCCAGCGCCGGATAAGTGTCGCCTTGGCTTGGTTGCTCCCGACCGTACTCGTGCTGTTCGACTCGTTGCGGTAAGGTTAACCGTGGGCTGACTCGCGCAGCACCCGATACGCGAGCCGGGCCCGGCCATTCACTCGCACCCGTGACCACCGGAGGCTGTCATGCGCGACGCTGCCCTGCTCTGCACGGTAATCCTGGCGGCTTGTGGTAAGTCCGAGGTTCCACCTGCCAGAGACACCACCACCACGGCCCCGGCGCCGGCCGAGAGTCACGCGGCGCTATCGCTCGCCGATATCGCGGGGAAGTGGCAACTGCGCACGATGGATGACACGGGTGGCAACGTCGTGGAGTCCCAACTGACCACTACGGCGGACACCTCGGGGTGGACATTGACGCGGCCGAACGGGAAGGCCGTTCCGGTGCATGTGGTCGCGGTCAGCGGCGACAGCGTCGTCACCGAAGCCGGCCCGTACGAGAGCGCCTTGCGCAAAGGCGTTCACGTCCAGTCGCGCCTGGTCCTCCGGCTCGAGGCGGGCAAGCTGGTGGGCACGAACGAGGCCCGATACGCGGTGAGGGGAGGGGACTCGGTGGCGCGCCGCCCGGCGGAGGCCACCCGGGCCCCGTGAGGACGACTCCGTGAGAACCAACGCTCGGACCGACATCCTCGCATTCGTGCCTGCCTGTATCGCTCAGGGTCTGGCTGCCGGCCCTGATAGAGCATCAGTGGTTGCCATCGCTCGCTCGCCGGACAACTTTGGGTGATTCCCAGTCGGCAAGAGCAGGAGAATGGAGGGTATCATCACCACCGATCTCCCAACATGGAGCGCTCCCGACCGGCCCTGGACCGCGTGAGCGGGGCCAGCGCACGGGCCGGCGCGGTGCTCTCCGACCGCTACCGCATCGAGCGCGAGCTCGGCGCGGGCGGCATGGCCACGGTCTACCTGGCGCACGACCTCAAACACGATCGCGACGTGGCCGTGAAGGTGCTCCGCCCCGAGCTCGTGGCAGCACTGGGGGCGGAACGGTTTCTCACGGAAGTCAGGATCACCGCCCGCCTCGACCATCCTCACATCCTGACGCTGATCGACTCCGGCAACGTAGCGGGAAACCTCTTCTACGTGATGCCGTTGGTTCGTGGCGAGTCGCTGCGGGCCAGGTTTACGCGGGAGCGGCAGCTCGGGGTCGAGGAGGCGCTCACCATCACGCGGCATGTCGCCGCCGCCCTCGATTACGCCCACCGCCAGGGCGTGATCCACCGCGACGTCAAGCCCGAGAACATCCTGCTCCGCGAGGGCGAGGCGTTTCTGACTGATTTCGGCATCGCCCTGGCCGTGAGCGAGGCCGGGGGCGACCGCCTCACCGGTACCGGCCTCTCGCTCGGCACCCCGAGCTACATGAGTCCCGAGCAGGCGGCGGGCGCGCGCGACCTCGATGCCCGGAGCGACATCTACTCGCTGGGCGCAGTGACCTACGAGATGCTGGCCGGCGAGCCGCCGGTGACGGGCGCGTCGGTCCAGGCGATGGTCGCGAAGCTGATGACCGAGCGGCCCACGCCGCTCCGCGTGGTGCGCGACACGATTCCTGCCGCCGTGGACGCCGCCGTCATGCGGGCGCTCGCCAAGGTGCCGAGTGACCGGTTCGCCACCGCGCGGGAGTTCTCCGATGCGCTGGTGAGCGGGGCGGCGGCCCCGGTGGGAACGGCGGCGGCGGCGACCGTCGCGTCCACATCGGCGTCCCGCCCACTCCCCGCGGCCCGACGGAAGGCCCTGGCAGTCGTCGCCGTGCTGCTCTGCCTCCTGCTCGCCGCGGCGGTGCTCTGGCGCCGCAGCGCTCCGGCGGCCGCGGGGTCGGGTCAGATCCGCTCGATCGCGGTGCTGCCGCTCGACAACTACTCCGCCGACTCGACCCAGGAGTACTTCGCCGAAGGAATGACGGACGAGCTGACCGGCGACCTGGCGTCCATCAGCCGGCTTCGGGTCACCTCGCGCGGGTCGGCGATGCAGTTCAAGGGAAGCAATCGCCCGCCGACCCCGGCGATCGCCAAGGCGCTCGATGTGGACGCGGTGGTCGAGGGGTCGGTGATCCGGTCCGGCGACCGGGTGCGGATCACCGCCCAGCTGATCGATGCCCGGGCCGACCGGCACCTCTGGAGCCAGACCTTCGAGCGGAAGTCGAGCGACGTGCTGGCGCTCCAGGGCGAGCTGGCTTCGGCGATCGCGAGCGCGATCAACGTGCAGCTCACCCCGCGCGAGCAAAGCCGCCTGGCCGCGGCGCCGAGCGTCGACCCCGAGGCGCACGACGCCTACCTCAAGGGGCGGTTCTTCTTCAACCACCCGAGCGACGAGAACCTGCGGAAGGCCATCGCGCAGTTCGAGGCGGCGGTCAAACTGAGCCCGACCTTCGCGCCGGCCTACTCCGGATTGTCGGACGTGTACGTCTGGGCCGGCTACAACGAAGGCTTCATCACCGCCGCCGAGGCCAAGCCCCGCACCAGGGAAGCGGCGGAGCGGGCGGTCGAGCTGGACAGCCTGTCGGCCGAGGCTCACACTTCGCTCGGTGTCTATAAGGGATGGTACGAGTATGACTGGGGCGGGAGCGAGCGGGAGCTCCGTCAGGCTATCGCCCTCAACCCCAGCTACGCCTACGCGCACGATCAGCTCAATCAGCTGCTGGGCATCGTCGGGCGCTTCGACGAGGCGATCGCCGAAGGGCGGCAGGCCAGCGCGCTCGACCCGCTCTCGCCTTCGATTCTGGATGATCTGGCGACGACGATGCTCTACGCCGGCCAGACGGAGCAGGCCCTGGAGCTGCTGCGCAAGGCCAGGGAGCTCGACCCGAGTTTCTTCTTCCCGGCGGCCACGGAAGGGATTCTGGCGCTGCAGGCCGGCCGTTATCGCGAGGCGATCCCCAAGTTCGAGGCGTCGCGGGCCCTCGGCGCGCCGCCGCTGGTGAGCGCCTACCTGGCGTTCGCATATGGCAAGGCGGGCCAGCACACCCGTGCGATGGCGACGATCGAGGAGATCAGGAAGGTGTCGCCCGGCGGTACCGTTGCCCCGTTCAACCTGGCGCTCGCGTCTCTCGGCCTCGGCGATCGGGCCCGCGCCCTCGACTATCTCGAGCAGGCCTACGCGGCCAGCTCGGAGATGCTGGTGTGGCTCAAGATCGACCGGATCTACGATCCGCTGCGAGCGGAGCCACGGTTCGTCGCCTTGATGAAGAAGCTGAACTTCTGACGCGTTGGCTGGGCGATGGCCGATCTCCCTCACTCTAGCCCGGAGAGAACCCGCAATCATGCGTTCCTGTTTCATCCTGCCGCTCGTCATTTCCACCATCGCCGCTGCCCAGACGCCGCCACCGCCCATTGCGTCGCCGCCGCCATCCACGCTGGCGCATGCGCCCGCGCTGCCGCCCGCCTGGGAGCGGAAGGCTCTGGAGATCTACCGGAGAGCAGTCGAGACCCCGACCGTCGCGGGGCGAGGACAGGTGCCCCGGCTCGCCGACTATTTCGCGGACCAGCTCCGGGCCGCGGGCTGGGCCGACAGCGACATCCACGTGCTGCCGTACGACTCACCGGGAGACGATCACACGGCGGCGCTCATCGCCCGCTGGCCGGCCGCAGGGACTCCCGCCAGGAAGCCGATGCTGATCATCGCGCACATAGACGTGGTCGAGGCGGCCCGGAGCGACTGGACCACCGACCCGTTCACGCTGGTAGAGAAGGACGGATACTTCTACGGCCGCGGGAGCAGCGACGATAAGGGCGGGCTGGTTCCGACCGTGGTCGCCCTGATGAAGCTGCGTCAGTCCGGCTTCAGGCCCGACCGGGACATCATCGTGCTGTACACGGGCGACGAGGAGACCCACGGCCGGGGCGCCGAGCTCGGCGCCACCGAGTGGCGCAAGTGGACCGAAGCCGAGTTCGTGCTGAACGCCGATGCCGGCGGCGGCTCCTTTACCCGCGACGGGAAGCCGCTCGGCTATGGGCTCCAGACCTCGGAGAAGACCTACCAGGACTACTACTTCCGGGTGCACAACAGGGGCGGACACAGCTCGCGGCCGAGGCCCGACAACGCCATCTACCAGCTCGCCGATGCGCTGAAGCAGCTTCAGTCCCACCGCTTCACGCCGATGCTGACCGAGACCACCCGCCAGTATTTCGCCGCCCGGGCCAAACAAGAGGGAACCAGCGAGCTTGGCCGGGCCATGCGCCGTTGGCTCGCGCATCCCGACGACGGCAAGGCGGCCGACATCATCGAAGCCAACCCGCTCGAGGTGGGGCTCACCCGCACCCGCTGCGTGGCGACGATGCTCAAGGGCGGCCACGCCGAAAACGCGCTGCCGCAGCTCGCCGAAGCGACGGTGAACTGCCGGATCATGCCGGGCATCGAGCCCCCGGCCGTCCAGCGGGAGCTCCAGCAGGTGGTGGGCCCGAAGGTCGAAGTCACCCCCTATCCGGATGTGGGGCGGCCGACGCCGGTGTCGCCGCTCCGGCCCGATATCGTGAAAGCGTTCACGGACGCCGTGCACGCCCGCTTCCCGGATCAGCCGATCATTCCGCAGATGAGCGCCGGCGCGACCGATGGGCTCGAGTTTCGCGCCCGGGGCATGCCGGTCTACGGCGTGGACGGCGGCTGGCTCGTGTCGCCGGAGGACGAGCGCGCGCACGGCAAGGACGAGCGCATGCCGGTGCAGGCCCTGTGGGACGACATCCAGCACTGGGAACGGATGATTCATGACCTGGCGAGCTGAGCCATGAATTGGTCCAGGCGCATCCACGTGTCCGCGCTTCTGCTCTGCGCGACAACTCCGGCCGTGGCCCAGGGGCGCGACGCCACCCCGGCCACCCACGCCGACAGCGTCCGCGGCGCCGACAACCCCGACCGCGCCTGGTGGGACGTCACCTTCTACGATCTCCATGTACGCGTGAACCCCGCCGACAGCAGCGTCGCCGGCTGGAACGGCATCACCTACCGGGTCGAGCGGCCGGGGCAGACGATGCAGCTCGATCTTCAGGCGCCACTGGTACTGGACAGCGCGATGGAGGACGGACGGCGTCTCGAGGCGCGGCGTGAGGACAACGCCTGGTTTCTGACCCTCCCATCACGACCGAGCGCCGGCGACTCACGCACTGTGACCGCCTACTACCACGGGCAGCCGGGGCGCGGGCGGCCCGACCGAAGCAGCGGCGTGGTCTGGTCCCGCGACAGTCTGGGCGCGCCCTGGTTCGCGACCTCGGACGAGCTGCCCGGCGCCAGCATTTGGTGGCCGCTCAAGGACTATCTGGGCGACGAGCCCGACAGCCAGCGGATCGCCATCACGGTGCCGGACTCGCTGGTCGAGGTCTCCAACGGACGCCTCCGGAGCACCACCCGCCACCAGGACGGCACGACCACCTACGAGTGGTTCGTCACCGGGCCGATAAACTCCTATGGCGTGGCCGTGAACGCGGGCCGGTACGGGCACTTCGCCGACACGTTCGATGGCGCCGCCGGCCGGCTGTCGCTCGACTTCTGGCCGCTCGCGGCGCACATCGATACGGCCAAGGTCCAGTGGGCCCAGGCCAAACCCATGCTGGCCTGCTTCGAGCGATGGTTCGGGCCGTACCCGTGGTATGCCGACGGTTACAAGCTGATCGAGACGCCGTACCTCGGCATGGAGCACCAGAGCGGGATCGCCTACGGCAACAAGTTCCTCCCGGGTTATCTCGGCCGAGACCTCTCGGGCACCGGGCTGGGTTTGAGCTGGGATTACATCGTGATCCACGAGAGCGCCCACGAGTGGTTCGGCAACAGCATCTCGACCCGCGAGCCGGGCGATCTCTGGGTCCACGAGGCATTCGCCACCTACGCCGAGGGCCTCTACGTCGAGTGCCGGCAGGGCCGCACCGCTGGTGCCGCGTACCTCATCGGGCTTCGGAAGGGCATCCGGAACACCGGACCGGTGGTCGGCCCTCGCGGAGTGGCTGGCTGGTATAACACCGACATGTACTACAAGGGCGCCAACGTCCTGCACACGATCCGCCAGCTGGTGAACGACGACGCCAAGTGGAACGCCATCCTGCTCGGCCTGACCAAGACCTTCCGCCACCGGCTGGTGACGGGCGCCGAGATCGAGGACTACCTCGGCCGGGCGTCGGGGCTCAACCTGCGACCGGTGTTCGCCCAGTACTTCACCACGACCACGGTGCCGGAGCTGGAGTACCGGGTGGAGCACGGCACGCTGACCTACCGCTGGGCCCAGGTGGTGACCGGGTTCGCGATGCCGGTGCGGGTGGAGATTCCGGGAGTGGGCAGCCGATGGCTCAGGCCGACGACGGCATGGCAGCGCGTGGCCGTGCCATCGCGCTCGGGCGCCGAGGTGGCGGTGGACGAGAGCTTCTACGTGACCGCGCGCAACTTGGCGCCTTCGGCCCGCGAGCCCGCGACGCACTAGCGCTGGCTGTCGAGTCTCTCCTTGTCGAGCGGAAAGCACTGGTCCGCGTGGCTCACATTGCGGCCCGGCGGGGGTGGTTTGTAAGGGTTGGTGCGGCCTCGCGCGTCTTTAGGAAGCAGGCTTCGACTGCCGGGGAGGGCCGCGCGGGATGAGTCGATCATTCGCTTTGTTTCGTCGTCGCTCGCTCCAGCGAGTCTGGCTCGTGGCCCTGGCCGCCGCGATGCTGGGGTTCTTCCTGGTGCTCGCGGGGGCGGCACTCGCCGAACGGGGCCCCATGCAGTGAGGCCCGGGGGAGGAGACCGGTGGCGTTCTGGTGCATGATGTCGCTCGGCGGGCGGTCGGTGGCGCTCCGGGTCGCGAGCGCGGCGGACCGGCCCCGGCGGCTGGTCATCGACGAAGACCACCCGGACCGGATCCGGGAGGAATGGCGCTGTGCCCGCTGCGCCGACTGGGTGGCGGGCGACACCGTCCAGTGGGCGCCATCGGGGAGGGACATCGCCGACGTGCCGGAGCTGTTCGCGTACTGCGAACCGTGCGGCAGCCGCTCCCTGACTCGGGAGCCCGGAGCGCCGGCGGGGCTCGGGCGCTGGCTCAGCCCGTCACGCCGGAGCGGCTCCTCACTTCAGCCTGCCGGGTGACCGCCGGTCAAGCACCGGGTCAGCGTCACCCACTCACCCCCGAACGCCGCACCAGCCGCAGCCTGAGCCCGCCCCGGGGCCGGAGCGTGACCAGCGCCTCGGGCTCCGGGGGCAGCGGCTCCTCGTAGACCATCCGCCACCGCCGCGCGATCGCCGCCAGCACCAGGGTGGCCTCCAGCCACGCGAAATGTTCGCCCACGCAAATGCGGGTGCCGCCGCCGAAGGGGAAGTAGGCGAACTTGGGCCGGGCCGCCGCGGCGGTCTCGTCCTCCCAGCGCTCGGGCACGAAGCGGGCGGGCGCCGGCCACCAGCGTGGATCCCGCTGCACCAGGTACTGGCTGGTGTAGACGATGGTGCCCGCCGCAACACGGTAGCCCCCTGCCTGGAAGTCCTCCCGCGCGAGCCGCTCGACGATCCAGGCCGGAGGATAGAGCCGCATGCCCTCGGCGATGACGTGGCGCGTATAGGGAAGCCGCGGCGCGTCGTCCGCGGACGGCAGGCGATCGCCCAGCACCGCGTCCGCCTCGGCCTCGAGCCGGGCGGCGGCCTCGGGATGCTGGGCCAGCAGATAGCAGGTCCAGGTGAGCGCGTTGGCGGTGGTCTCGTGGCCGGCCAGCAGCAGGGTGACGATCTCGTCGCGGAGCTGGCGGTCGGTCATGCCCTGCCCGTCGCCCTCGTCCTGCGCCGCGAGCAGCATCGAAAGGAGGTCTCCCCGGTCCCTGCCCTCGCGGCGGCGTTCCTCGATCATGCGCGCGATGAGCGCGTCGAGCTGGCGCCGCGCGCGACGGAGCTGCCGGATCCAACCCACCGGCGCGTACTCGAGCAGGGTGCCGAACGGCAACACCGAGTAACGGAACAGCCGGAGCGAGAGGTCGAGCGCCTCGCCTACCTCCCGCGCGTCGCGCTCGACGTCCACGTCGAACAGGGTACGCCCGGCGATCGCGAGCGTCAGGTGCATCATCGCGTCGTGGAGGTCGAGCACCTGGCCGTTGTCCCACCGCGCGAGCATCCGCGCGGTGTGATCGGCCATGACACGCACGTAGCCGGCCAGGCGTTCCCGATGCAGCCCAGGCTGCACCAGCCGGCGCTGGCGCAGGTGGAAATCGCCCTCGCTGGTCAGCAGCCCGGTGCCGAGCAGCAGCTTGGTCCGCTCGATGGCGCGCCCCTTGGTGAACTTCCGCTGCTCGGTCACCAGCACCCGACGGATGTCGTCGGGGTGGTTGAGCAGCACGATGCGCTGCGGGCCGACCCTGGTCTCGCTCACGTCGCCGCAGCGGGCCATCTCGGCGAAGTAGGCGAGCTTGTCACGCACCAGCGTCACGATAAGCTGGCCCGGGTAGCGCGGCCGCGGGCTCGGCAGGGTGCGAGCGGGCACCGCCGGCGCTACCGTCACGGCTCCTCCCCGCGCACGCCCCGCTTGAACCCGCGAATCATCCTCCCGAACGCGCCTGCCGTCTCCGGAATCCGCTTCGATCCGAACAGGACGATGGCGACCAGGATGATGACCAGCACCTCCTTCAGTCCCAGCTCCGCGAGCATGCAGCCTCCTCCATCGGGTGTGCTGTCGGTTACTTGACGCCGCGCGTGCGGCGGGATGCCCATTCGATGAGCAATGCGCCGCACAGGAGGCCGAAGACCCATCGCGCCAGCGCCGCCGGGTCACCGCCCGCGCCGGCCTGGAGCGGCGACGCCGCCGGCCCGAGTTTATCGACCAGCGTGGCGAGCGGGGCCGCGTCAGTGGGTGGCGGCGGAAGCGGGACTCGGCCGGCGTAGGCCACGCGGGCCACCAGGGTGGCGAGCCAGGCGCGATGGCGCTCGGGCGCCTCGTCACCGCCGGCCATGCGCCAGCGCCACGTGTCGAGATAGCCGGTCTCGATGACCCGCCCCGCGCCGATGCGCCGGGCGGCCACCGCGGTTTGATCGCCGCGCCGCTCGAGCACGACGGCGTCGGGAGCGAGCGGGGTGATGGGCACGAGCGCGAGCCCCGCCCGGGGAAGACTGTCGCTGGGCGGCTCGTCGCTGGACTCGATGGGCGCGCCGGCGCCGCCGGCCGCGAGCGGTGCGAGCGCACGGATCCTCGCCACGGGAACCCAGAGCACCAGGCCGCCGCCGCTCCGCACGAAGCTCGCGATGCGGTCACCGTACCGGGCGGCTATCGTGTCGATGGCGATCACCGCGGCGTACCGCGCGGTGTCCAGCTCATCCACCTTGCCCTGCCGGACATCGCCCTTGGGGGACACGGCGATCTGCGCGTCCACCGTCCAGCCGCGCTCTTCGAGCGCCGCGACCGTGAACTTGGTCTCCCAGCCCGCCCCGCCCACCACGAGCAGGCGGCCCAGCCGGAGCGAGTCAGGGCTCGCGGCGCGGGCGCGCACCGGCCCCACCGCGGCATCCACCGTGCGGCGCGGCTTGGGCAGGTGCACGCGGATACCCGCCGCGGTCGCGCGCGCGCTGTCGAGGCCGCCGAGCGTGTCGAGCACGCGCACCATTGCACCAGGCGGGGCGGCGACGTCGACGTCGGCGTCGCGGGCGGGATCCGGTCGGGGGTCCACGGCGATGGCGGTCGGCAGGAGCGTGGGGCCGCTCCATTCGACGGCCGTGCCGGCGCCTGCCAGCGCCGCCAGCCAGTCGCGGTAGAGGCCCGCGGGCGGATGCGCGAGCACTACGTGCACCCACGCGGGCGTCGAGGTCGTGGTCCACCGCGCAAGCGCGGGCGACAGCTCGGCCGAGGCGGCGGTCTCGGCGGCCCCGTGCGACCGGGTCCACAGCACGTGTACGAGATACCAGCCGAGGATCGCCACCACGACGATCCTGAGCAGCCACTCGCCGGCGGCACGGGGCCGATCAGCGCGTGAGAGCATACACGATGAGATTGACCCCGAACTTGGTGGGGTCCTGCTGCATGAAGCGCTTGGTGTCCGCGTGGAAGTTCCACTCGGAGCTGTAGTCCTTGCTGCTGTAGAGCAGCCCGATCCTGCCGTTCACGATGACGGCGTCGAGATACTTGTGCAGCAGGTCGTCCCCGTAACCGTTGAGCTCGTGATGGGTGTTGGGCGGCCCGTCCTCG
>Ga0308175_100000609_pt1 | contig 24151 bp, 16 predicted proteins | sample PhyCR1_3_FD_203893 | JGI IMG/M metagenome (GOLD analysis project Ga0308175, IMG submission 203893) | Soil microbial communities from UC Gill Tract Community Farm, Albany, California, United States - DLSLS.C.R1 | ecosystem: Environmental > Terrestrial > Soil > Agricultural land | place: USA...
CGCCGCTACCCTAGCTTGCTACCCTAGCTTGCTACCCAGGGCTACGAAGGATAGGCACGAAGGTTTAGCCTGCCAGCACCAAAGGTTTCTAAAGCCCGGTTTAGCAAATTACAGATGACAAGACTTGAACTTGTACAGTTGTGAAACCATTCCGTCCTAAGCGGAACCTGTCTACCAATTCCAGCACACCTATTATATTTTATGCCTAAGATAAGACTTGAACTTACAACCAAAGCAGCTTCAATGCTCTGCTCTACCAATTGAGCTTCTCAGGCTTATGGATATGAAGGCTTATGGAGATACCAGGAGTTGAACCTGGGAATCCGACGTGCAAAGTCAGTGTTTTACCAAACTAGACTATACCCCCCTCCCCTCCTCCTCCGGCCTAGGACCGGCTCGTTAGGCCTGGGGTTTTACTTCTTAGGGACTTGCAGGCTGGCTAACCTTCGTAGCCCTAGCTTGCTACCTAGCGAAAGCGTAGGTACGCGGCGCGGGCCGCCGCTACCCTAGCTTGCTACCCTAGCTTGCTACCCGGAGGGGCTCGCCCAAGCTCGCAGCAGCAGATGCTGCAAAGCCTCCCGGCCTCCGAAGGTTTAGCAACTTTCTGAGCAAACTAAGAAGCCGAAAGGGAGATATAACACCTCATATCCGTTCCCATCCAACCAACCAACCAACCAACCAACCATATTGCCATCCACGTTTTTTATTAATCCTTCGACTTTTTAGTTTTTACTAGCGCAAGCTATGCTTGCGCCCGCTTTCTAAATAAAAAGTAAAAACCCTACCCCCCCTCCGGGGGTGCGCAAAAAGCGCGCCGCCCAAGGCCATGGATATGGACCGAAGGGGAGCTATAGCGCGAAGTCGCTCAGTAACATATCGTAGGAGTATCCGAGGAACGACTTGAACGTTCACGGCTATTAACCAGCAAAGCTTAAGTTTGCACTGTCTACCATTCCAGCACTCGGATATAATGAAGAGCTATAGCTATAACTTGCGCAGCAGCAGCAAGCTAAGCTATGCAAGCTCAGGTTAATAGATTGTACGCGGATAAAAGACTCGCACTTTTATCTTTTGGGCATGAGCCAAAAATGTTCACTATTACACTAATCCGCATTATATACTTAATAGTTGCGAATATTAATTCGCCTCTCGAGCTAGCCCTAGCTTGCTACCTAGCGAAAGCGTAGGTACGCGGCGCGGGCCGCCGCTACCCTAGCTTGCTACAAAAAAAAAAAAGTATGAGAGCTTCTTTTAAAATGGAGGACCCGACTATTCCGAGGGCCGGTGCCACACCCTACGACGCGGTAAGCTACACCAAACCTCTTACTTAGGTAATCCTTAGGGAGCTACTACTATAATTCAATGGTTGTTATAAATTTGATACCCTTGTCTATCTAGTTACCCCTATACAAGAGCTTTAGCTTGCTAAACCGAAGGTTAACCCCCCCCCCATATATACTGAACTTTTTAAAGACGACTGTTTTGAGAAGTTAATAGCATTTCGAGGATGCTCAACAACTCCTTACACACATACCCACCCTCCACTTTTATAACAATTGCATTGAACACTATATTCAAGCTCGGTAATTTGCCTCATAATCTAGCGATGAAGTATGAACACTATTTTAGTTAAACGGAACGAAGTTAAATAAAAAATCTAGTCTCTCATTAAAAAAAAAAAAATAATTATAAAAAGATACCTCGGGCGCCGGGTGCTGCAAAGCGCTCACGGCTGAGCGCGGAGGGAGTCCTATAATAAGGAAGGCAATAAATACTACTTAATATCGTAAAGAAAGACCTCGGGCGCCGCTAGGCGGCTGAGGGTGGGATCCCTAAGGAGCCCTCGAATGAAAAAAGATTAACAATTAAAGAAATTCTATAAAATGTCAATTCATCAAATCAAGAGTGACAAATGTCACTAAATGATTATAAAATGATAATAATAAAAAAGAATAAAGAAATACGAAGGATCTATCCTAAATGTTAAGTCCCTAACAATAAAGCTTTAAACAAGCGCGCTGCGCAGCGCAGCGCAGCGCAGCGCGCCATGGCGCGCCGAGTAGAGTGTGGTGCCAGTGGACGATGGGTGGCCCCTAGCTTGCTACCTAGCGAAAGCGTAGGTACGCGGCGCGGGGCGCCGCTACCCTAGAGGTGTCAAATACCTTCGAACTAGCTAGAAGGGATTTGCGATCTAAAGACAGAGGAGTCCTAAAAGAGGGGTCTAAAGGCCTGAAGGTTGCCCAAATTAGCAGACGGATCTAGAAAAATAGAAATAGGAAGCCTCCGGTTTAGCCTTCTTCAGCTAAGTGTGAAAGAAGTCGCGGGTTGGTTGTGGCGTCAGCCCTAATCTCTGTCGATCTCTATATGGGAAAATATCACGGGGAGTAGAGTTAAAGTGAAATGCTAATGAACGATAACTCTACTACTACTACTGCTACCTTAATAGTTTAGTCCATAAGGCCAAAGTGACTCGAACACTTAGTAGGTACTGTTATGAGCAGTATGCTTTACCAATTAAGCTATAGCCTCCTCCCGCATTTATATAAATGTTAGACAGCGTGCTTTAGCTTGCTTTAGTGCGTGCTGGCTCTGCGAAGCCAGCCTGTCTGATCCCTCCAAGGGTTTAGCTGCAGCAGCAAGCTATGCAAGCAACCCGTAAAAAAGAAGGGGGCTAAAGTGATAACTATGACAAGATTTAATTATTCTTCTAACTCATTTGGAAGTGCTCTCTGAGCTTACGCTGGAGAGCTTACGCTTCGCTACTTACAAATGAGTTGGTCAACGGTGGACATTTGGTTGGTAGGTAGGTAGGTAGGTAGGAAGGAAGGAAGGAAGGCACGGCTTAGCTGAAAGACTAACTCACGCTGTCGCTATATGATAATAACGCGGATGGCAGTCTCGTACCGCGACGCGGACCAGGTGAAGGGGTTGGCTAGCAACCTCCCTCTGAGCTCGGTTAAACGAGCTGTTCAGCGTAGTATGAACGGCCATCTGGAAACATGGCCCCCCCCCCCCCCGAATACTCGTGAGCCATCGGGATGCCGCGCTGAACGGCGTCAGAGCCTCCTGGCGAAATCTTCCTCATATCCGCCAATCCTTCATGACAGAAGAGGCTTGCTTTCTGGCGTAATTCATGACGGACCTCTGTTGTATAGAAAACCCAATCCGCTTGTCTGGGGAAGTTCGCTGAAAGGACGCAAAAGATTAGTTTCTTTGCAATCAGTATCGTTTTGAGGTATTTGTAATCGTAGCTAAATAATTTTAAGAGTTTTCTAACTTTAAAAGAAACGGCCCCCTCTTCGGAATCGAGATCAAGTACGCCAATTACGAAAAATTTGAAGGTAAGTGAATCCGTCCCCGCAAGTTCCACGGAATCGAGTCCGACGGGAAGACTTTTCGAGCCTCAACACGTAAGGGTTCCCGTCTGACTTTAAACACAGAAGTGGACTACGCCCTACCGGCCGCTTATCGAGCCTCATCAGAGAGGATGTAATAAACTTCCTACCCCCCCCCCCCCCCCGCGCTTTTTGCCTGCGGGGGGGGAAGGAAAAAGATCGTAGTAAGACAGTTAAGTATTTAGACGAAATGGACCCCAGTAGTTCAAGCCAGGGTTGTGACCCATCAAGCACGATAAGTTGAACCCGGAAAGCACACAGTGAGTTCTTCGGCTTTATAATGTCCCGTCTATACAATGGAAAATGGAATTTAGACAACCTAGATCAAGATTTCCTACTTAAATTCATTAACAAAAGCTGAGGTTCTACCAAGCTTAAGCAAAAATGAATGAACGTAGACGTAAATCGTCTGAATGTTTCACCGCCTCAAGTTTTGCCTGTTACTCTCTTCTAAATCAGTACCGCTGAAACTCCAAGATGAGGGTACCGCGGAGAGACCGCTTGAAATTAAAACTAAACCCTAGCTTGCTACCTAGCGAAAGCGTAGGTACGCGGCGCGGGGCGCCGCTACCCTAGCTTGCTACCCTAGCTTGCTACCTAGCGAAAGCGTAGGTACGCGGCGCGGGGCGCCGCTACCCTAGCTTGCTACCCCGAAAGGCGGCTAATGAAACTAGCTCAGGGCGCTTAGTTACCGCTCCCGCGACCTTTCATATCGCGAGAGTCTCACGATAGAAAGGAATCGCTGCTTCTTGTCCCTAGTTTGAGACGTAGTCTCACCCCCTGCACCCAGCAGCAGGCCGCAGACGAACTCAAAAAAAAAAAATAAAAAAAAAAATAAACCTCCGGATAGCTTGCGCACGCAGCAGCACTAAAGCAAGCTATAGCTATGTAAGATTCTCAAACCTGCCTTAGACTAGGCAGGACTCGAACCTGCGATGATAGCATTGAAAGAGCTATGTCGTACCACTTGACTACTAATCCTTATAATACACTGACGAAGCTTTAGCTTGCTGCGCAAGCTAAGCCCTCATAGGCTAGTGTCGCAGTCTAGTGCAAGAATCGCACTTGCGTATATTGGTTACAAAACAATCGTATTACTACTATACTAACCAGACTAGTAATGCATACTTCTGCTGAGCTTGCTGGCAGGCTAAACCGAAGGTTTAGCCTGCCAGCCACCGAAGGGGGGGTTTTCTAAAGCCCCTAGCGAAAGCGTAGGTACGCGGCGCGGGGCGCCGCTACCCTAGCTTGCTACCTAGCGAAAGCGTAGGTACGCGGCGCGGGGCGCCGCTACCCTAGCTTGCTACCCTAGCTTGCTACCTAGCGAAAGCGTAGGTACGCGGCGCGGGGCGCCGCTACCCGGAGCTTGCTACCCCTCGTGCGCAAGCTATGCTTGCGCACGAAGGTTTAGGGGGTGCTTCAAAGAAGCAAAGCTTCTTAGCAACCGTAAGATATATATGTTTAATAGTTTACTATAAAATTAGTACTTAATACCTTAAAATCTCTAGATTCTTACAATTTAAGCCTACTTATGTAATATTATATTACGTATATTTAAGAAATATCCCAAGGCAAGTTTCGTGCCTATATGCTTTCAGCACTTATCTTTGACTAACTTAGCTTTCCTGCCATGCTTATGTTATTTATTTACTTAAGTGACTATAACATCCCCGGGATATATATTAATCCCATATATTAATATCGGGCACATAAACAACAGGTAAACCAGAGGTTAATAAAATTGTTATACCACAAGGATATACAACAGTACCCCATGTTCCTTTCGTACTAGGTTAACCCTTGTTATATTCTAATTCCCTCTAGAAGATAGAAACCATACTGTCTCACGACGTATTTAACCCAGCTCATGTAACTTTTTAATCGACGAACAGTCGTACCCTACATAGGTTCTGCATCCATGAGGATAAGTTAAGCCGACATCGAGGTGCCAAACCGCGCACTCATTATGTACACTCTTGCGCAAATTAGCCTGTTCAACTTGTTATCATCTTAATTTATTTCCATTTTTCACAAAAGGGTTCAGACTATTTCTTCATTTCTTTTTTTTTTTCTATGTATTTAAAATTAATAACGCTGGCTAAACCTTAGTGCCTATCCTTCGTAGCCCTAGCTTGCTACCTAGCGAAAGCGTAGGTACGCGGCGCGGGCCGCCGCTACCCTAGCTTGCTACCCGGAGGGGCTCGCAAGCATAGCTTGCGCGAGCCCCTCCGGGGGCTACGAGGTTTAGAAACCAAAGGTTTATCGCCAGCACTATGCGCAAGCTATACTTGCGCATTAATAAACCAGAAGTTAGGAGGCGCTACCTCTTACCACTAACTCAGCCTTTTACAGCAAAAGCACCGATCCGACGTTTACCTGCTAATAATGTGTAATCAATGTTAGCCTTTTGATGACCTCTGTAATTTACAGAAGATAACCCTTTGTATGAAGAATCAATGTTTTCCAAACTTCCTTTTCACCTAACTTTAAAAACAGCTCTATCTGCTCTATAACGTTTACTTAATCTACCTTTAGCTTCTAATCTTATACCTGCAATATTTTTATAATTTATAGAATTAAAGATTATTTCATATATTTTTAAATAATCTTTATTTAAAGCACTATTATTAAAAATAAGAGCTTTAGCCTTATAATATATATTATTTAATAATTCGGATAAATTGTGATCAGAGTGAGCTAGCGCCGCGCCTAATATAGAACTTATATTTAGATTTAAAAATTTATTTTCTAATAGATTTAAATCTACAGTTTTTACATGTTTACTTTTTTCCTTTATTCTATTTACTTTAGGTAAAACCACTTTATTTAAGATAGCATCCATCGTATTTAAGATTCTAAGTTTCCTATTAGTTAACTTAGATGCTAATATTTTTGTGAAAAAATCACTATGAAATACCACGGATTTAATATTTACAATATTAAATTCGACTTTCTTATTATAGTATTTTATTATAAAATTTTTCAATTTATATAAAAGTTTTTCTTCGAATTTATAATTATTAAGACTTAATTTTAATTTATATTTTCTAAGAAGTATTAGTTCTTTATATAATAAAGCTTTAATTGATTTATGCTGACCAAGTATAGCTTTAGCTTTAGAAACCAAGGGTTTCGCAGCAGCAGCATAAACCTTTGGTTTCGCAACATTCATATTATTAGTATCATAGCTTGCGCATCCGTAATTCGCGGAAAACCAGAAGATTTTTTCAATATCATAAACTAATAATTTAACATTATTATAAAAAGAATTTTTTAACTTTTTTATTTTTTTTAATAGAGATATCTTTTCTCTATTATATACATATACAGTTAATATAGCTTTATTATTAGTATGTTTTATTTCAGCCTTACTTGCATATATTTTATTCAAAGATGAACTTCGAACTTTGTATCGTCTTTTTTTATTATATAAAAACATAGGGTTAAAATATAAATTAAAAAAACTTTTAATTAAAAAATTAATATTTATATCAAAAACAGGCAAGTTTTTTAGATTATTCTGATTAAAAACATAAATACTATTTTTTCATTCTCTAGATACAGGGGGAAAGTATCTTTTTTTTCCCACATAAGATCTTAATTTAAAAGGTATTATTTTTAGCGCCTTATTTTTAGTAGCTTTAGAAGCTACAAAAATATCTAAAAAATTTTTAATTTTATTATTCATAAAAATCGAATATATTTTATTATTTTACATATTTTTGTACATAAAAAAAAAAAAGAAAGTTGGGTATTAATAAAGGATTATTGTTAGCATTACTCACCTTATAGTCGTTGAACGATTTTATCTTTATGGGGGCGAAGTCTAGCTATAGCCCAAGCTATGCTTTCGCCTTAAATTGCTAAGATAAATTTCGCTTCAAATTTACTTTTCCCCGATTTCGTAGGCCCAGGACCAGGTCGCTAGGCCTGGGTTTTTACTTCTTAGAAGCTTGCTAAATAATATTTAGTAGCCGCCACCCTCGTAGCCCCCCCTTAAACCCCCGCATACTTGCGGGGGTTTTGAGGGGCTCGCGCAAGCTAGCAACTCTAAACCTTCGTCCCTATCCTTCGTAGCCCCCGGAGGGGCTCGCAAGCATAGCTTGCGCGAGCCCCTCCGGGACTACGAGGTTTAGAAACCAAAGGTTTATGCTTCGCAGTAAAAACTAAACTAAGAAGCGAAAGGACAATAAAAGTAATTTTTGAAATTAACCCAATATATTCTCAATTATTTATTTAAATATTGAAGGACAAACATCCCTAGCGTAGCTTTTCCAATAATCCAAGATCTTTCCTTTATGTATCTTGTGATCCTATGCCCCGCTTACGCGACTGTAAGATTTGTTGTTAATCAAACAGTAAGGCAAGATTAAGCCATTAAGCTTTATAAGTAACAAACATTTTTATTATTTTTTAATAATAACTACCACCATAGTTTGCTAAACCTTCGGTTTAGCAAGCTATGGATTAAAATATTAGAGTAAGCTATAGTGCTAAATAATAAGAGCTATAGCGACTTCTGCGAAGCCAGCGCAAACCCTAAATATTATTTTATTTAGCAAGCCTTCATAATATCTTATTTATTACGTCTAATTTCACTATAAATAAAATCTTACCTAATTTCATTGAAATTACTATGCAAAAGAATACATATATAATTTTTATACTGTACCCAAGGACTATAATACATATAAAGAGCTTAGCAAGCTCGCTTACATATTACATTCTATGAATAGAAGATACATGATTAAATATAGGTAGATTGCTAAAAGGCGCGGAGCGCGCTTTAGCAAGCTATTACTATAAAAATTAGCAAACATAAATTTTTAATTTTAGACACACCCATTTACTCTTTATGGGGTCTGTGCCCCGCATAAACTGTCTTCTAACAATTGTTCCACCCCACCCCGCTGCGCAGCTGCGCAGCGGGGAGGGAAACGTGGTTTAATAATATGATAGAATAATAAAGGTGTTTCAATTATATCTTATCGATTACCTTATACACTATAAATTGCCGGAATCATATTCAATAATTAGTAACAGTAAAGCTGCATAGGGTCTTCTCGTCTAACTAGAGGTAAACTGTATCTGCACAGTTATTCCAATTTCACTGAGTCAATCATAGAGACAGCTGTTGTATCGTTACATCATTCATGCAAGACCGCATTTAACGGCCAAGGCGTTTCGCTACCTTAGGACCCTCACGCTAAGGCCGCCATTAACCGGGGGTTCCTCTAAAACCAAACTTTTTTCAATTTAGAAAATTCGTTAACCAGCCGGCATCGGGCAGAGATCACACTCAATACTTAGATTTATCATCTTTATGCAAAGTGCTTTGTTTTAATTAAACAGTCGTACAACAATATTTCATGCTTCTTCCTTTTTACTCGTATTAATCGAGACTAATGAGCCCTCCTTATCCCTAAGTTACGGTAGTTAGTTTGCCGAGTTCCTTTATGATTGTTACCTCATTCACGCCTTCGTATTCTCTACTAGCTTACTTGTTTCAGTGTCTAGGTACGGTTTACCACCTCCTAAGCCGGAGGGCTTTGGAGGATTACTCAATTTTCCAGCACATTTCCCACTTTATAAGTAAAATGTTGTCCTTAAAAGTAATAAGATTTTCTCATCGTCATAATCTTCGGATTATCAACTTAGAGGCCGTTACTTTATTTCAACCATAAGCTTTAGGCGAGAGAGCCTATTATAAGCCCTTCTTTTTTGTTACTCATGTCACCATTATCACTTGAGTTGTCCTATAGTTTTCTTTAATAAAGAAAAGTCTAATATTAACTCAACGTTCTGCTACCCCACCAGATAACATTAATATAATTAATGTTATATATGGACAAAGTTTCGGTATATTATTTAGATCCGATAAATTTTCGATGCTTTTAAGATTTAACAAGTGCTCTGTTACGAGGTCTTTAAATTATGGCTGCTTCCAAGCCTATATTCCTGTCGACTTATATAAAAACTCTCTTAATTTCACTTAATAATAATTTTGGAACCTTAACTATTTCTTTGTTCTGGGCTGTTTCCCTTTTGACATACAACCTTATCATTCTATGTCCGATAATTCAAGAACCATCTTTGTCATTCCGAGTCTACATACTCACCGATAAAATCTTCACGATCCCCCGATGTATACAAATAAAATGTATTTCATAAATCAATATGAAAATATACATCTTGTCTGAGATTAAGTTCTGTACCTACTAAGATGTTACTTAAACTGCCTACTTTTATAGGTTTCGCAGAAAACCAGCTATCCTAGTCAGTATTGTCTTTCACTCGCTTACCATAGTTCTTCGGATATCTTTGCAACGATAACCCGTTCGGACCTTTATAGCCCTGACTATAGTAAGATCACCAGGCTTCGGGTCTAACTTTAGACACTATTCATTATTTTAATGATCGGTTTAACTATGCATATTTATTATATACATTTAGATTATATTGCACCCCTCGGTCCAGATCCAAGGTCTTTGGATCTGGCTCGAAGGATGTCTATAAATATATAATATATTCGCTCGCATCTAATGTTAACTTGGTGACCCATTATGCAAAAGGTACGCTCGCGCTTTTTATTATCAGCTTGAGCTGCTTATAAAACTACTATTTCAAAAATCTTTCCCTCACGGTACTTTTCTCTGCCGCTTATGTATTATATTTAGCCTTTGAGGAAGGTTCCCCATAAATTCAAACAGCTTTAAAGCCATTTTACTTATTTATATAGGCTACTCTATTTTAGTTCACACTAATCATAGAATCTCGTTTGATTTTTTTTCCTGAAGTTACTAAGATATTTCACTTCACTTCGTTTATTAACTAATTTCTCTAAGAGTTTATATGTAAAAACATAAGTTGTTGCTCTTTAATACATAGCCGAACTTTCCATAATAGTCTCTTTATATACTTGTATATAAATATATATACTATACTGTATATCAATTACATTTCTAAACGATTATTAAAATGCAACTTCCTCCCTTTAGTGACGGAGGAAGTTCATTTTATATACGATTATTTAAATGAACTTCCTCCCTTTAGTGACTAAAGGGAGGAAGTTCATTTTATATAGGAATTTTATCGGGTTACTGTGGCTCGAACACAGAAAAACTCCATCCCAAATGAAGCGTCGTAACCAATCTGACTCTAACCCGTTGTATAGAGCTTGCATAGCTTACATAGCTCGCTAAACCTTCGGTTTAGCAAGCTAAAGCTAGCTACAGGTGTGTGCTAAATCGAAGGTTTCGTGCAGAGAATATGGGATTCGAACCCATGATGGAGATAAACCATAACTAATCTCAAGTTAGCCTCCTTAAACCACTCGGACAATTCTCTTTAATTCTTTCAAGACTTGAACTTGAGTATCATTCTTATCAAAAATGCGCTTTACCAGTTAAGCTAAAGAATTTAAAAAAGCCCTCCGGGCCGGCCCCCCCTAGCTTGCGTACCCCTAGCTTGCGTACCTAGCGAAAGCGTAGGTACGCGGCGCGGGGCGCCGCTACCCCTAGCTTGCGTACCTAGCGAAAGCGTAGGTACGCGGCGCGGGGCGCCGCTACCCTAGCTTGCTACCCTAGCTTGCTACCTAGCGAAAGCGTAGGTACGCGGCGCGGGGCGCCGCTACCCTAGCTTGCTACCCGATGAGAAATAAGAGACTTGAACTCCCAACCACCCGCGTGTAAAACGGTAGCTCTACCATTGAGCTAATTTCTCTATACAGAGATTTAAGAAAAAAAAAGGGATTTTTTTCTTAAATGTTGTATGCTAAGCCCCCGAGAGCTGAGCTTGCGCACCAAGTCTTCATAGCGTCCAACCTATTAGCAAGCTTTCACTTAATCCTGTTGAGGTTTTATTGTTATAACAATGGCTCCTACCATTGCTAATAAAAGTATAAAGCTCGCTATTAGTAGTCAAATGTTATAACTTGTATACATTATATTACCTATAGAGGTAATATGATTACTTTCTGCTAAATTCCCGTCTCATATCTTACTAGTAATAAAGAATAACCCATTTTCAGATTTATTAATATAATTATCTTCCTTTGAACTCATATTTATTGCGTAAATATTTTCTTTAAAATTATCATCATCAAAATGGCTTGTCATCGTAATATCATAGGGTAACACTTCAAATAAAAAATAACTAAGAATAATCCCAATAATTATAGTTAAAGGTATACTATTACTAGTATTACTTTGAAGTTCACTAGTTCTAATGTTTATTAACATTAAAATAAATAAAAATAAAATAGATACAGCCCCTATGTATACTATTAAGTAAGATAGGCCTATAAAATTTAAACCTATTATAATTAAATAAGAAGAAACAGCAGCAAATAAAGCTATTAGGTATAACACTGAGACTACTGGGTTTTTGCTTATAATGACAGATATTCCGGAAAGAATGGCTAATACCGATAATATTTCTAATACATTATGATTATAACCATTGGTCAAAATTTCATTTATTAAAAATAAAAATGAATTGTAGTAACTGCTCATGAAATAATTTTTGATTTGGAAATACCTAATATTAGGAGTCTTATTTCCTATCTTAAACAGACTCAGAATTCTACAAGAGTACTTAGACTCGAACTAAGAACATAAAGGTTGAAGCTTTCTGTTTTACCATTAAACTACACTCTTTTTCCCGCCCTCCGCACCCCTGCCCCCCCAGCATTCTGGAAAAACCAAACCCCCGCAGACTTGCGGGGGTTTTGGGGGTGGGAAGGGGCGGCGGAGATATAACAGTAGTAGTGCTTGCTAAACCTCCGTGTGCAAGCTATCCTTCGTAGCCCCGGGGCTCGCACAAGCCCCCCCCTAGCTTGCGTACCTAGCGAAAGCGTAGGTACGCGGCGCGGGGCGCCGCTACCCCTAGCTTGCGTACCCCCTAGCTTGCGTACCTAGCGAAAGCGTAGGTACGCGGCGCGGGGCGCCGCTACCCTAGCTTGCTACCCTAGCTTGCTACCTAGCGAAAGCGTAGGTACGCGGCGCGGGGCGCCGCTACCCTAGCTTGCTACCCGGTTTAGCAAGCTTGCGCACGCATAAACCAAAGGTTTATGCAGCCAGCCAGCATGCATATTTTTTTTTTATTAAGGCTTACGGAAAAGAGGTGAATCGAACACCTAAGTGTTTATACACAATATATAGCAAATATCTCGCCTTACCAATAGCAACTTTTCCTTAAACCGAACTAGACCGGCATCGAACCGGCACCTACTTCCGTGACAGGGAAGTCCTCTACCAATTAAGTTACTAATTCTTATACGTACGATAAGTGAGACTCGAACTCACATCTTTCGGGTGGAAACCGACACTTTTACCATTAAAATATTATCGCTTAAATATATATTTGGGCTACGAAGACTTCTGCGAGCTTACGCCCCCAAAGGTTTATGTGTGCGCAAGTTATCCGGAGGTTTATTAAAAAAAACCTTCGTGCGCAAGCTATGTTTGCGAGCTTGCGCGAGCCCCTCCGGGGGCTACGAAGGATAGGCACGAAGGTTTAGCCAGCGCTGGCTAAACCTTCGCTATAGCTCTTCGGCTGCGCTACTATAGATTACATAACACACATATATATATTTTAAATACAGATTATATCTAGGACCTATCGGATTCGAACCAATTTCCTAATGATTAAAAGTCATTTGTAATACCATTATACTAAGATCCTATATATACACATTTATATAAGGTATAGCTATAGCAAGCTATAGCAAGCAAGCAAGCAAGCTAATAATATTGAGTATCATCTATCCAGTCTACCATAATTAACTTAATTAGATGGGTGATAGCCCGAGCTTTAGTGCTGCTAAAGAATATTTAGAAGCACCCTTGATGCTGGCTTCGCAGCACTAAAGCTAAGCCGTAACTGTATGTGACGTGATGTGGTTATTAAGAACCTCAATAATAAATCGAAACGTATAAAATAAGTAAAACGACATCTACAAAATGTCAGTATAATATTCCACCCTCGAAACCTACATGATGGTTGTCAGTTAAATGGTAAGCAAATATTCTTCATAAGGCTACTGCTAAAAAAAAATTTTTGTTCCTTTGAATTTTATAGAATAAATAATAGCATTAATTAGGCATTAATAAATTAAAATATAAACCGAAGGGTGCTGGGGGTTGGGATTAGGACTCTAGAGATAATGGATAACGGGTATCGTAATAAGATTATTCTGTATCATTAATATCCGGCATTTCAGTATCTTGTATTCCAATGACATAGTCTAAAGGAGATTGTCTTTTAGAAGACCCTTCTACTCCTTCAGAAGAACCTCCTGTAGTTCCAGCGGATGGACCACCTCTTCTACTGTTATCACCCTCGTCGTCTAAATCTCTTTTACGTTTATTATGATCATTTATAAGATCCTTTAGCTCCTTGATTTCCGCTACTTTCTCTTTTTTTGCGGTAATCATGGAATCGAGGTTATTTCGTGCTCATTCAATATCCTTTCCCATTTCTGAAAGCTCTGAAGAATCCTCACTATTATAATCCTCATCCTCAGCCTTACCCTTAGCCTTAGCCTCAGCCTTAGCCTCAACCTTATCATCATACTCATCCTCCAAATCAACAAGATCACGAATTTGTTTATCCTTTGCAACCTTCATATTACGCAATTCCTCTTTTTCTACGGCTACTTGATTCTTAAGACCTTTAACTTCCTCAGGATCATCACTATTAACCGAAGAATCCTCACCCAATTCATTTTCATCATTAGACTCCCAATTAGTATCTCGTGATGAAGGTTCTTCACCACCAGATACTAATAAAATTGAAGCTGAAGACGTAGGGCACTCCATATTAAATATAGATAATATTATTCTTTTAGCCTTCTGCCCCGGTGTATTACGGGAAAAATTAATTAAGAACCCCAGTAATACACCGATATGTACAAAAAAAGCCAAACAACATCTACAAAATGTCAGTATAATATTCCACCCTCGAAACCTACATGATGGTTGTCAGTTAAATGGTAAGCAAAGATTCTTCATAAGGCTACTCCTAAAAAAATTGTTCCAATTATAACATGTAACCCGTGAAATCCGGTACCAAAGTAAAAACATGTACCGAAAGCACCATCACTAATAGTAAAAGATGAAACATTATATTCAACTCCTTGGAAAACCGTAAATATTAATGCCAATAATACAGTAACAATAGATCCATATAAAGCTCCTTTTCTACCTCCATGTATTAAAGAGTGGTGCGCATACGTTATTGTGGCCCCACTTGATAAAAGTATAACTGTATTAAGAAGAGGTAATTCAAAAGGATTGATAGGTTCAATTCCTAAAGGTGGTCATTGTGCCCCTAGCTCAACAGTGGGAGTTAACGCACTATGGAAGAAAGCTCAGAATATAGCTAAAAAAAATAATGCTTCAGATACTATAAATAGTATAACTCCTAAGTTTAAACCCTTCTGAACTGCACTAGTATGGTCACCTAATAAAGTAGCTTCTGAGATTATATCTCTGAATCAGAATGACATAGATGAAACAACTAATATTAAGGATATATAAAATAAATAATAACCATTATTAAAGTTATGCATAGATAATGCAGCACTAGTTGCTAAATTTAACAGACTAACGCTTGTATATAAAGGTCAAGGAGATGGAGATACTAAATGGAAAGGGTGATCCTGGAAATTACTTCTAATTAAATTAGTCATTTTAAAATAAGTTATATTACCACAAATATATTCATCATATCTCCATGGCCATGCCTATTCGTGCATGCTTCCCATATGAACAGCTATAGCAGACTTCTGCTATACTTGCGCAATCAACAGCCCCCAAGATGAATCGAACATCTATCGCGGCATTAACAGTGCCAAGCTCTACCGTTGAGCTATAGGGGCTTATAAAATAGAATTTCACCCTTTAACTTATAAGGTTCTTAATTCATTTCAAAAAAATTTTTTTTTAAGATACGAAATTCGTATTTCTTCATTTTCTGCTCCCCCCCGCTAGCGAAGCGTAGTACGCGCGCGAGCGCGCTACAAGCTTGCCCCCCCCCCCCCCCAGCATTCTGCTGGGGTGGGAAGGGGGGAGCGGAGATAAATCCAATTAATCAATTAAGCGTAATTTTATAGTGATTAGAAGGCATAGTGAAATCAATTCTTTTAGTATTCATTTCATTTATAATTTCTAGTATTCTAGGTTTTAATTTTGCTAAATTTCGTCTACTTCCACTTATGTAAAGTGCAAACGCTTCTTTAAACACTAAGAAATTTAGATGTTTCCCCCCGCGCGGGGTGACGCGCGTGTACACGCGCGCGCCCCGCGCGGAGGGTTTTGTTGAATTCAAATTATATTCGCTAAAAATCATTATAATTTTAGCTTTATCATTTTTGGCTATTATATTATAAGTGACTTTAGCTCTTCTAGAATCAATACTTATTTTTCCGAGGCTAGCGGAGCGTAGTACGCGCGCGAGCGCGCTACGAGCTTGCGTCGCCACCCTCGCAAATCCCCGCATACTTGCGGGGGCGCTAGCTCTGAAAGCCGCCGGGCGGCGCCCGAGGTATTTTTAATTGACTCTTAATATATTCTAAAACAGGGAGATCATCAATGTGTAAACCAAAGCTAAATCTAAACTCAAAAGCATTACCAGATTTTTGAGGAGTAATTTGAAAACAACCTTCAGCTAAACCCCCGCACGCTTGCCCCCCCAGCATTCTGGAAAAACCCCCCGCAGACTTGCCCCCCCCAGCATTCTGGAAAAACCAAACCCCCGCAGACTTGCGGGGGTTTTGGGGGTGGGAAGGGGGTTTTGGGGGTGGGAAGGGGGTTTGTCTGTAAAACCACGGAATCAATCAAGAAATTCATAAGATAAATTATCTTGTTTTTCCTCTGTACAAGTACTATAATGAGCAAAAAAAAAAAAAGGCGGAGCTTGCTGAGCCCCTCCGGGGCTAGCAAAAGGCAATAAATTTAAACGGGACTTTGCTAATAATGCAAATGTACCCAAATCACAAGCTCATAAAAAATTCCTTTCGTTCCTTACGTTAAAAGGTATAATGTTCGTATAATTTAATCGTAATATTGTTCTTTTCATTTTAAACAGTAGGACTCGAACCTACTAAAAATTCATTATTTATATTATAATTTCAATTTTTAGAGGCACGCCCTAGCTTGCTACCTAGCGAAAGCGTAGGTACGCGGCGCGGGCCGCCGCTACCCTAGCTTGCTACCCTTATTCGTTTAGCATTAACAGTATTATGCTCTACCGTTGAGCTATAGGGGCGGGGCTTATTAACTAAATAAACCTTATATATCTACTATATCTGCCTACCATAGCTTGCTTGCTTGCTTGCTTGCTTGCTTGCTTAGCAAGCTAAAGCTATTCATAATCAGAATTTAGTGTGCCGGCTTCGCAGAAGAATGGTTTATAAGTCTTCGTACCGCAAGCTAAGCCGAAAGGTAATAATATAGAGCTATAGTGCTGCTAAAGAATATTTAGTCCTAACCCTCCGCGCGGGGCGCGCGCGTGTACACGCGCGTCACCCCGCGCGGGGGGAAATAATATTTAGAAGTCCGTATGCCAGCCTCCAGAGGCTTCTTCGTACTTCTGCCTTACTGTTCTTATATATATATTTAAATATATATATGTAGGAGAGAAAGGAATTGAACCTTCGATGACTAATTAGTCATTAAGTTTACAGCTTAACCCGTCATACCAACAAACGGGACTCTCCTTTACATATAAATACATAAGTAATTTTCTTTATATATTTATACATAAATAAAATGTAAAGTCTAAGGCTTCCGCCTTAAACTTTATATTTTATACATTAATCATATTGTTTATCTTTGATAAGTCCCGTGCAACTTCCACTACACGAACCGTATTTCGACTTTACACTAATCAGTGTCACGCATACGAAGGATCCCATTATAACATCTAAACCTTATACGTCTACTTGGTTAAAACAGAAAAGCAAACTTATTGCGCATACTCCTTTCAGCATGTGACGAGTGGTTAGTACCAATCTGAAGTTGGATTCACCGTGTCATGGTGATTCACGATTACTAGCAATTTCTTATTCATGCAGCCGAGTTTCAGACTACAATCCATATATATTTTATCCTATTTTGGGAGATTAGCTTAAATTCGCATTTTCGCATCTCTTTGTTTAGGAACATGTGGCACGTCTATAGCCCACAACATCAAGGCCATGATGACTTGTCTTGATCCCTTTTATCATATCCCATATAAAGGTGAACTGCTCTATTTTATTTCTTACAAATAAAGCAAGGGTTTCCGTTAATTCTATGGACCGAACCACAGTTTCACAACATTAACTGAAGACAGCCGTGCAACACTTGTGCGGCCATCACGCCGCCTACTCCACCAATAAAATATTGCATGTAAAATACAATGTTTCTTCATTATTTTATCTAATAAAAAAGCGAGCTTGCTAAATATTATTTAGCAAGCTACTAAAATCAAATAAAATAATATATTATCGTATGTCTATTCAAGTTGTGGTAAGGTTTTTCGTGGATCATCGAATTAAATAACATACTTCACTGCTGGTGTCAGAAACGGTCTAGTGATTTCAGTTCCTGCGTTGCCACATTACTCTTGAGGTGAAATGCTTACACTTTCATTTATAGACTAAAAATACATATTATACGGAATTGAAAATAGCAGAGTTAGCTCCCAAATATAATTTGTTCACATATCCAATACTACCCAATCCCCCACCCTATTACTTACGGTATCGGTTCATGCCTAGATTAAGGCTTTTGTGCCTTAATCTAAGTTTAACCGAAAGATATAATATATAACCTAACCTATGGCATTCATCATTCTCTGCTAAGACTACTTGGGTATCTAATCCTTTTCGTGACCTAAGCCTTCGTCCTTCGACGTCAGTTTTTACATAAAAGATTGCCTGCGCCTTTACCAGTCCCCTAGGTATCAATGAATTTAATCTCTACACTCTAAAGTACGATCTTCTTACATAAAACTCTAGCAAAATTGTACCCTTTAAGGCTAATTTCACCGTCTGAGTACCCTTTAAACCTATTTATGATGAATAACACTAGTCTCTTACGTATTGCCGCGGCTGCTGGCACGTAATTGGCCAAGACATATGTACATATTGTCATTATCAATATGTATACAGAATTTTATTCGATAAATCGATTAACCCCCCCTTATTTTGTTTAGAGCTTGCGCCTTAAATAAGGGCGGGACCATTCTTCCAAGTTACCAGTTCAGCCGTTTGGCTATTGACCAATATTCCTCACTGCTGTACTCGTTTGCCTTGGGATTTTTTCATCCCCAATGTGGTCGATCAACCTCTTTCAGCTTCGACTAAGAGAATTTTGGGCTTGTTAAGCCATTACCTTAACAACTACCTATCCCTAAGATTTTTATTTTCCTCTCAAAGCGGGTTTGTAACAATCGCTTTATATTACTTTATGATTCTAAAACTTTATGACGCTAGACGAAAGCGTCCCTTTTATCCTCTCAAAGCAGCGAATTGTTCTCTTGTTATCCCCCCCCATTTTTTTTTTATAAAGGATTTACCTTTTCTTCGAGGCGGGCCAAAAAATCTAATACTCACCTGTACACCACTTTTAATTAATTTTAATTTTCCCCGAGCGAGCTAACGCCGCGCCTGGGAAAATAAAAAGAGAGCTTGCGCCTTAAATTAAACGTTCGATTAGCATGTGTCAAGTACTTGGACAGCGTTCAATCAGAGCCATCACCAAACTCAATTAAGATGACGTAAATCTACTTCTTGCTATTCAGTGGGTATGATATCACTGAATACAAGTAGAAGTTACTCGTCCTGTCCCGATGTAATTATAAAATTACACTCAAGTTGTAATAATTGTAATTTCACAATTACAATTATTACAGTCAAGATGTAATAGTTGTAATTTTACAATTACATCACTTATAAATTTTTAATTATAAATCATTAATTTGGACTAGTGTAAGCTATATTATGCTTATAAGATCTAAAAAAAAGTTTAATCTAGCTTTAAAGTCCGCAAACCGGAGGTTAATTATATAATATTTAATTATTTATATCTCATTCTTTTTTCTGTAAAAAACTTAAAACTTTTACTTTTATAATTTGCAAATTAAAAACTTTCCTGTTAACTAACCACTAATGAATCGGAGCTTTAGCTATAGCTTGCTATAGCTTGCTAAGCCGAAGGTTTAGCTATAGCTTGCTATAGCTTGCTAAACCGAAGGTTTAGCAAAAGTATGCTACTTCCCTGCATACTTCTGCGCAGCACAGCAGGCCTAGCCCAGCTAGGCCTGGCCGTGCTAAATAATATTTAGAAACCAAGCTGCGGTTTATACGTGCGCAAGCTACTATTTCCTTTACTTTTTTTTCATTTTTAATCCTTCGACTTTTTAGTTTTTACTAGCGCAAGCTATGCTTGCGCCCGCTTTCTAAATAAAAAGTAAAAACCCTACCCCCCCTCCGGGGGTGCGCAAAAAGCGCGCCGCCCAAGGCCATGGATATGGACCGAAGGGGAGCTATAGCTATTAATATTATTTATAATATAAACCCGCCGCCTCCCGAATAATTTTTTTTTAACAAAAAAAATTTTGTTAATTTAGTATGTTATCCTCTTCACATTATAAACTTTTTTAAAGCACCTAAAGTATATTTATGAACATAAAGTATATTTACGAACATAAACTCTCCCTCCACCTCCCGACTTTCAGGCGAAAGACACGACACATGCACCTAAAGTATATTTATGCACATAAGTATATTTACGAACATAAAGTAATTTATATAAACTTAAATAAGAATTACATAGCACCAAACCCTTCCTACACTTAAACTTAATATTTGTGAGAGATAGGCACTTTGGATCGAATGGAGATCTATAGCAGAGTTATTTTTTATCTGAAGTTAATCTCTTAAGCTCCTTAAGAGCTTCTTCCCTCAGGTCGACCTGCTGCGCTTTTAAAACGTCAACAACTTTAATATACTCTCTCCACAAAGAGGTAGATTTAGGATCATATCATTGCTCACTACCGTTTATAATATCATTAAGATGCTTACGAAACTTAATACCCTGTTCTTCATAAAGCTTGATAGACTCATTAGCACTTTCTATAAAATTTCTTACTTGAGTGGCAGGCCCACTATTTAAGTTACCCCCTGAAGGCATATTTACATTCATAGGGGGAAGTCCCCTACGAGATAAAAGATCCTCTGTTTGTAATTTAGTGGCTTGCCCTACTTGGCCTGTAGAAGATGTACCCGTACTTGTAGCTTGCGCTTCAAGTCCAGGAACATTTACATTTGGATCAACAATAGAGCAAATATACTTACTATTAAGACCTCCTGACCCCCCCTCATATAATAAGATATCCAAAAGTGATAGAGCTGGATCTGGATATATTAAAATACAGATAGCTAATATAAATATAATTCTAAAATAAATCGGCATCGACGTCAGCAGGCCAAGTCTAAAGTGATTAAATAACTTAGTTAATATAATATAAATCTTTAAAGATACTCGCACTAAAAAAAATATATGATTTTCTATATTGAATATTATAATATATATATATATATACCCCTTTTTCATGTCATATAGATTATAAAAATAACAATAGAATCCTAATATTAGCCATTGAGCCAGCCCAGCCACCCTTCCTCCCCTAGCTTGCTACCTAGCGAAAGCGTAGGTACGCGGCGCGGGGCGCCGCTACCCTAGCTTGCTACCCCCTTATTTGAAGTTTCTATTGAAACAAAAAGTTTAGCATTAGGTTTATTTTTGAAGCTAGTATACTCATAAAGATGGAAAAAAGAAGATACTCTTCTACTAAAAGATTTACCACCATATTCGTTAGCTAACTCATCTAAAAATAAAATTATTTTTTTGAATAAAGGTTTATCCCTAGAAACTTGCCCTAATCTAAATTTTTAAGCTAAAGATTTGGATTCTGCATTAAAATTACCATGCACCGCCCCCGCCCAGCAGGTCTGCTGGGGGGGGGTCAATAAATCCTAACAGTCAATACTTTGTAACTACAATATTATCAAGATTAAAAACTTCATATGGACGATTCTTATTCATACCATTTTTTATATTTCCCCCCTAGCTTGCGTACCCCCGCGCGGTACGCGCGTGTACACGCGCGCGCCTCCTCACCCCCTTCCTCTTACAAGGAGAGGAAGGGGGGATAACGGAGCGCGGAGGGTTTGAAGAAAATTTAACACAGCTAGATCATCTATATGTAGTTCGATTTGAAACTCAAATTGATAACCATGCTGAGTTTTTTTTATGGCAAAACAACCTTCACCATCCATAAAGCCTCTTAATCACTCATATAGGTCAGAACTAGCCATCTGTGAGTTAAGCTTATGGAAAGTATTATTAACTTTATTCGAGCTAATAGTACTATGTAAAGTACCAGAGACAAGACTAGAATAAAAAATTTTTTTTCATTAATGTAAATCTAGTCCGTCTTTTATGTACCCCGCAGACAACACTATGAATACCTGAGCTTGGATAAAAGCTATTCCCAATTCTAAGCCCGAGAATGCGACTATAAAAGCTAAAGGTATTAAACCCAGAAAGAAGAATACTATACCACTTGTCATAATATTGTAAGTGAATCCAGCTAATATATGTAATAGCATGTGACCTGAAAGTCGTAGCCACAAATTCATCCTCTATTTAAAGGTATATATAAACTTTGTCGCCTTATTTTAAGGTGTTAACCAACTAAGATATTTAAAAGCATATGGCCTGATATTTGACCCAAAGAACTATTCAAACTTGACAATTAGCTCGGATCATCAAAATCCATAGGAGCGCTATCTGACATTACATCCGAAGAATCTTGTCTGAATCTACCTTCAGGCGATGATCTACCACTAGACTGAGGATTAACAGAGCTAGATGAAGGTTGGTTTTGATCAGTAGAACTAGATAAAGGTTGCTTTTCATTAGTATTACTTTGCTCAGAACCATCTTTTACATCAGAGCCGGGGCTCATACCACGTTGAGTAGTTCAACTAGAATAATCTGACTCCGACTCCGGATATTGTAATGCAATATCACTAAGCGCCTTCTCATAAGTTTTATGTAATTTACTTAGACTTTCATCCCTTTGTTGTCTAAGAGGGTCACGATCTGATTCTCCAACTTGGTTAGCTTCTGCTATAAACTTTTCAGATATTCTTAATTTCTTATTTTCATAATATTTATGTAATTCTTCTACATCAGATTTGTGTTTGCTAACTAATTTCTTAGCAGCTACATCAACATCATCTTCAGAATCACTCTCATTCATATTACCTTCACTTTCGTTTCCAGAAGTAGATGGTAAGTTAGTAGGATCACCGCTATTATATTCACTTTCGTTTACAGAAGTAGACGGTAAGTTAGTAGAACCCTCTGAAGTATCACCTATAGAATAACATACATATCTAAGTTCTATAGTAGAACTGGAAAATAAAATAGCTAATGAATCTCTAATATCTGTCACTATATTGTAAGTGAAACCAGCTAAAAGGTTTAAGAACATACAACCTGAAACTATGTTGGCTGCTAATCTTAAACCTAGAGAGATATTTCTAGCTAAAAGACAACCGGCTGGAACAAGTAAAGAAAAGAACTCTAAGCCATGTTTCTGAAAACCTAAGTCGCACTCCCCCGCTAGCTTGCTACCCGTAGCCTCGCGTACCCGGAGGGGGTAATCCGGCTTGTTTAAGAACATTATACGCAGGTGAAAATAAATTGATATAAAAGTTTTCACGTTCAATACGGACATCTGCTTCACAATATTCAAGTATAATAAATGAAAACAAAGAATGCCCGTACTTAATAAGCGCTTTACAGATACTCATGGTTTTATTTTTTTTAGATTATACATAAGTGAACTATTCCCAATTAGTGTAAATCTAGCCCGTCTTTTATATAGCTCGCCGTTAACACTACGAACACTTGAGCTTGAATAAAAGCAATCCCTAATTCCAATCCTGAAAAAGCGACTATAAACGCTAAAGGTATTAAACCCAAAAAAAAGAAGATTATTCCACTTGTCATAATATTGTAAGTAAAACCCGCTAAGATATGTAACAGCATGTGCCCTGAAAGTATGTTTGCCCCTAAACGTAGACCTAAAGAGATATTTCTCGCTAAATATGATATGAATTCTATAAGAACTAATAAAGGAAGCAAAGCTAAAGGACAACCGGCTGGAACAAGTAAAGAAAAGAACTCTAAGCCATGTTTCTGAAAACCTAAGATAGTCGCCCCTAAGACTATAGTAAAACTAAGATAGAAAGTCAGAACAAAGTGACTTGTCGCAGCAAAACTATAGGGTACCAATCCAACCAGATTATTTATAAGTATAAATATAAATAATGCGAATAGGAATGGGAAGTAAGTTTGACCACTTTTGGGGTTTATTTGATTTATTACTATACTATGTATAGTTGCATACAAACTTTCTTGACTTATAGATCATTTATTACCGACTAATTTATCATAATTTGTAGTTAAAAGATTAAGAACTAATAAAAATATAGCTCCGATTGTTAAATAGAATCCTATGTTAGTCATAGAAATATGTAAATTTCCCAAAACAGGAGTATCAATACTTATTAAGTCTCTTATTTCAAATTGACTTAGTGGACTTGTATTATCTCTTCATAGATTAGATTGATTATAAAAACTTAAAGTACTCACTTGTACCTTAAGTACAAATTATAAATCTTAATAAATCCT